>Ga0073934_10006465_pt1 | contig 17072 bp, 14 predicted proteins | sample LarsenN4metaG_FD_76834 | JGI IMG/M metagenome (GOLD analysis project Ga0073934, IMG submission 76834) | Hot spring sediment bacterial and archeal communities from British Columbia, Canada, to study Microbial Dark Matter (Phase II) - Larsen... ... | reverse complement strand
GATTCATGCCCAGTAAAGAGGCGGCGCCCTGCTTGCCGTCGATTACCCATCCGGTTTGTTCGAGAATACGCAGGATGTGAATGCGCTCGACGTCTTCCAAGGTATCGGAAGCTTGGCTTTTAGAGCCGGCATTTAGTTTCAAAAGGGATTCATCTATCTCGATCTCCGGGCCTTCCGAAACGACCACGGCCCGCTCTATGACGTTTTGCAGTTCCCTGATGTTTCCGGGCCAGGGATATCTGGCCAGCCTGTCCATGGTATTCTTTGAAACTCCCCTAATCTCCTTGCCGTGTTTCCGGGCAAATTTGGTGAGGAAGAAATTAACCAGAAGCGGGATATCTGACTTTCGTTCATGGAGCGCCGGTACCTCGATCGGGAAAACGTTTAATCTATAATAGAGGTCTGACCGGAACGTCCCGTTTCTAACAGCGTCGTTAAGATTCCTGTTTGTGGCGGCGATGATGCGTACGTCTACTTTAATGGGTTTACTGCTCCCCACGCGCTCAAACTCTCCTTCCTGAAGCACGCGCAGGAGTTTTACTTGTGTGTCCAAGGGTAGTTCGCTGACCTCGTCCAGGAAGATTGTTCCCCTGTCCGCCAGCTCGAATCTGCCGATTCTTTGCTGCACTGCCCCGGTGAAGGCACCCTTTTCGTGGCCAAAGAGTTCGCTCTCGAACAAACCCGCGGCGATAGCCCCACAGTTGACTTTGACCAGCGGCCGGTCCTTTCGCGGGCTCAGGTTATGTATGGCCCGGGCCAGGAGTTCTTTCCCGGTTCCGGTTTCCCCGGTTATTAATACGGTGGTATCGGTATGAGCCACCTGCTCAACCTTGCGTAACACTGTTTTGATCGGCTCGCTATGTCCTATTATTTCTTCAAAGTTATATTCTGTCTTGATTTCTTCCTGTAAATAAGTTTTTTCTGCGTGGAGTTGGTTTTTAAGCTGTTCCAATTCTCTAAGGGCCTTCCGTAAAGCCTCAGCCTGCTGTGCATTATTGATAGCCGTCTCGATTTGATGCGCCACGATTTCGAGCAAATTCAACTCTTCTTCGTCGAAGGCGTTTCTTTGAAGGGAGAGTATAGTTATGGTTCCCCATGTTTTCCCCTCGTAGCGAATGGGCATACATAAATAACTCTTTACCCCCATTTCTCTGGTTGCAGGGTCGATAAAAGTATCTATGTCTGCATCCGGGGAGTACCTGGGCTTTCCCTCTGTAATCACCTTCCATCTGAAGCCTTTTGGATAGGGGATTCTTCTCAACTGTTCGATATATTGGTTCGAGTAGCCCTTATACGCCTTCATAACTACTTCCTGTCCTTCGACGAGGTAGATGGTAACACTGTCAGCCCGGTCTATATTCTTGCTCAAGACCTCGACGGCGTTTTCAAAAACGTCCTGTAGCTTTATTGATTGGTGGACGGCGCGAGTTACCTTGCTGATTATGGTCTCGTAACGATTTTTCTTAGCCAACTGTGCATAGCTTTCCCTGAGTGCATCCTCCGCCCGTTTTCTCTCCAGTTCGGCCCCGGCTCTGGCAGCAAAGATCTGGAGTATGGACATTCCGGTCGGTTTGTCCGGCAGAGGTTTATCATCGAGAGCGGCCAGATGCCCCAGGACATTTTGCCAGGAATCCCTAATCGGGATCCCTAAAAAGCTCTCGGCCCGCCACTCGGCCAGACCTGGGTCTCTTGGGAATAAAGATTGCAAATCATTTGGGTAATAACACACATTTCCGGCAATGACATTTTCACAGGGTGTGCCGGCCAGGGCATACTCGAAGTTTTCTCCAAAATCCTGACCTGCCCAAAAGGCAAGCGTACGGACCCTGGTTAGGGTTTTATCCGTGCACTGCGTAACAAATGCATAGCGTACACCCAGGGCTGAAGCAAGATGGTGGACGAGTGAGCGAAAAAAATCGGGGCCGGTGGACGAAGCTGTTCCTTCAGCCAGGTGTCTGAGTAACTCCGATTCAACTGACGCCTTCTTGTTATTGTCCTCATCGTTCATGATTTAACTCTGAATTGTGAAGACTGACTCCCGTACAATATAGCTTTCAAACTAACCCGAATCAAGAAATTGGCCTTTGCAAACTGGTTTAGGTGGAATGGAGATTAGCCTTTCCTAGTTTCAGTTGCTTAAAAATACTTTTAGGACTAATTGGTCTCTACGTCTGAATTGGGTCCAATGAATTCGAGTAATATCCATCATGTAACTCCTGCTGATTTAAAATCGGCCTACTGCACGAATTTAGGGTGCACTGTCATGAGCCTAATTTCTTTACCCAAACGTCTACCGGTTCCTTTCGGCCTTTGAGCTCCAGATGATACGCTGTCATGCCATTGGTTTTAAGCTCAGCAGCGGTTCTTGTGGCATCACTCAACATAATCTCTCCTGCCCGGGCCTCGGATGCAAGCCGTGCTGCCACATTCGCAGTGTCTCCCAAGACGGCTATATCTGCTACACCACCCTCCGTGCTCACGGCGCCGACGAAGGCCACACCGGTATGAATGCCCACTCCTACCGGTATCCATGGCCCTCCCGGGTTCCCATGGCCCGTTACCCGAAGTATTTCCTCTCCGGCCTCTAACGCCACCCGAGCGTGCGAAGCTCCGGCTATACCCGGTACAAAAAAAGCGGTTACCTCGTCGCCTATCAACTTCTCCAGCAGGGCATTCCTCCTGAACAGTACCTTGGTCGTAGCCTTGTAAAAGCGGTCAATCAGACGGCTGAATTCAGCCGGGCTCATCTTTTCGGCCAGCCCGGTCGACCCGCGAACATCCGCAAACAACATAGAGAGCTCGATCTCTGCACCTCCCCGATACTTACTGGCAGCCCTTTCACACACATTGCACAAATGGGGATTCATTCTGGAGGCCTCGAGCCCTATGAGAGTCCTGACCAACGTCCCGCCTATTCCGCCAAACGGATAATAGCATATTCCACACCGCGGGTCGGTGGGTAGCAATTTGGCGATGGGACGAAGAAACTTCGACTCAAACCATGGAGACCGGACGAATTTTGGGCACTCTCCAGTAGTCATATAGCTTCGCCACATCTCCTCGGCAAGGGGATCGTTCTCGATTTGTCTAGTCATCTTAATGAACCCTCAGCAAATTCAGGATCCTCAAATTGGCATACCGGGTGCCGCACCTGGTTGGTTCGCTTACAATACAACCGCGGTAATGCAGTTAGGCACATTCTATCATCCCTGCCACCTCACCTCATAAACCTGCATCGGACGGTCAAAACCTTTTAGCGAGATTCTTCCTAGATCCATGAACAATGATTTCTCGCCCGGATATTGATCGAAGATGACCTCTGCGGCCAGGATCTGGCCGGGATCGGCGTAATTACAAATCCGAGAGGCCAGTTGGACGGTCACTCCAAAAAGATCGTTATCCTCTTCGACGGGCTCACCGGCACTAAGGCCGATCCTCAGGTGCAGGGGTGTTTCCTCATTTTGCTTATTGTAATTGACGAAAGCCTTCTGAATAGCGATAGTACACTCGATCGCGTGCGGGATCGAGGTAAAAGAGGCCATGATGCCGTCGCCGGTATGTTTGACTTCTCGGCCGGCGTGGTCTCGTAGGGAATTGCGTATCAGGGAGTTGTGAATATGGAGTAAATGCATAGCCTTGGCGTCCCCCAGTTGTGTGGTCATCGCCGTCGAATCTTTAAGGTCAGTAAACATTATAGCGCGAAATGCTGAGTCGACGGCTGCACTGCTACTCGTTCCCGCGGTCTCCCTGGGTGCCGGGTCTTTCACCCTGCCCAGGAAGGCTTCTACGACCGTGGGGTCAACCTCGATTATCTCGTGAGGGATATCTCCATGTGCCTCATCGTGGGCTTTTCGGATACGCTCTTTGTTTGGGGCGTCAACAAGGCAGAAGGTGGTGCCACGTTTCTCGTCAAACCAGTAGGTGAGGAACTGAACCCCGTATTTTTCTTGAATCTTGAGGTCCTTTTCGTGGGCGAGGGCAATCGCATGTCGAGTTGCGCCTTCGATGTTGTAGTGGCGATCCATATAGATAGGCATATATAATCTCCGCTGGTGTTAAATACGGTCCCCGACCCTATCTAGGCCGGCTCATCTTTATTATTATACTGGCTCTTTTCCTTATAACTACCTAAGTGAAGTTTAATCCGCAAACCTGGCAACACATGAAATCGCTTAATATTGAGCAAATGTCTCCCCATATTAGAATTAACAATGAAAATGGTAGTCCAATCCATGACTTATTATCTTATTCTACTCGTCGCGCTCTGAAAAAAACAGGGTGAAAAAGTTAGCTGCGGAACCGATGGTTTGTCACTTAAGAAGCTTGTAACTCCGTATGCGTAGAATTGATAAACATTACGTTTTTATCTGCTGAAGAGCGTCGCTTGCAAGGTCAGGAAGTTTCTTTATGTGTTATTCCGCCGTACTACATTGCCTTGCGCCCTGGGGGGTTGGTAAAGTAAAATACAAATTAACTTCAATTTTATTGGGGAGGTTAGCATGTCAATACCTACTGAGCCTATTGGTAGCATTCCCAGACCGCAAGAGCTTATCAAAGGCATAAAGGCGTTCGAAGCCGGCCGTATCTCACGAGAGGAACTGAATTCACTGTATGACTCGGCAATCCTCGACACCATCAGGCTCTTTGAGGCAACCGGGTCACCTGTTATTACGGATGGAGAACAGAGCAAGCCCAGCTTTGCAACTTATCCAATCCATGGGCTTGAGAACATCGCTCCTGACGGTGTCACGATTCAGTTTGCTGACGGTCATTCGCGCCCATTGCCCAGGTTGACAGCAGGCCCCTTCCACTACAAGACTTATGCTTACACATATTTGGAAACAGCAAAGAAGTATGCTCATATACCGGTAAAACAAGCAGTCATCTCGGCATCGGCTTTGAGCCTTCTATACCCGCAAAATGACATCGAGGGCTATTCTAGAGAAGCTTTTATCGAAGACCTCCTGCACGAGAATGAGGCCGACATTCGCCACTGTCTCCAGAAGGGTGCGTATAAAGTTCAGATCGACTTCACGGAGGGAAGGCTCGCCGTTAAACTGGACCCAACTGGCCGACTTCTGAAAAGTTTTATCGACCTTAACAACCGGGTGCTGAATCGTTTCTCAGCAGAGGAGCGAAAGAAAATCGGAGTTCATACCTGCCCCGGGGGAGACCAAGATTCGACACACAGCGCAGATGTGGATTATGCTGGACTCTTACCAGATTTGTTTGAACTCAAGGCGGGGAATTTTTATATTCAACTAGCTAGCGAGAGTGACCGTCCTAGGGTTCTCAGCATAATTAAAGAGCACGCAAAACCTGACCAAAGTATTTTTATCGGAGTAATTGACCCGATAAATCCCAGGATAGAAACACCGGAGGAAGTAAGGGACCGGACTCTTGAAGCCGCCGAATATATTCCGCTTAACCAACTGGGAACGACTGACGACTGCGGTTTTGCCCCGTTCGGCGACGATACTTCTACGCCCAGAGAGACCGCTTTCGAAAAGATTCGCGCCCGTGTTGTTGGTACTGCACTGGCTGCCAAGGTACTCCGGGTTTGATAAGACGCACTGCTCGCAATGCAGGGAAATCTTTAGAGAAGAATGTAAAGCTTCTGAGTTGCCTATACATGCGATCCCATATCCTTTGGGTGAGAAGACTCATCATATACGGGTGATTCGGAGGGAATCGAAAAATGACATGATTTCTTCGTCTGAGTCTGGGTATTACAAATTGGCTCCATCTAAATTCTCAGGTATGGGAGGGAGGTTAAGATAATTATCGGTCCAGCCAAGGAGTAGTCTGAATTTTGTTATAATTGTTTTTTTGCCGATAAGGTCGGTTCATTTCTTCCGACCACTTAAACCCACTTTAGCCTCGATTCGCTGGAGGCGGGTTAAAACCTGTTTGAGAAGCTTCCCGTTTTGGTCTATTTGTTTTTTGTTTCGGTTTAGCAGTTCTCTATTTTGTTTTATATGCTTTTCATTCTGAAGAGGTTGTTTATAATTTCGCTCGAGAAGCTCCTTATTACGCTTTATAAGCTCAGAATTATTAGACGCAGTGGTACTTACATTTTTTAACTGTTCCTTAAGAGAACTTAGTTCTGATAAAATCTTATTTAAAATGTCCTCCATAATAACCTCCTTATATATATCGAGTATCAGTCTTGTAAGGCGAGTTAATCCAAAATTTCTCGTTATGTTACCCATTTAGTGTTTCTTTTGTCAAGCTTTAACTGGGGGATGCATGGACTAGTCTTATAGCTTTACATGTGGTGCTTCGTTGTATAGTATAAAGCTAAAATTTTCTACCTAACTATATGAGTTAAGAAATCACGTGCCGAATGAAAAGATTAATTTCCTATTAGAAAGTTATAAGGATACTGAGAATCTGATTCGTCTTTGTGATGCTAAGGCAGCGGGAATTATTACTATCTTAGCCTTCATGTTTCTTCCGCTAGTAACTCCTTTAAAACGAACTGTGATTAGAGTTTTTGAGAAAGGGGGGAGCGTCTCTGGGTTAATAATAGGAGTAGCGTTACTAATCCTTATATTTGGTTTTCTTGGCTCTGCTCTACTGACCTTTTCTTATATGTTTAAGACGGTAAAGCCTAGGAAAAAGGTTTTGGAGCACAGTTTTGAGACCAAAAATGTATTTTGGTGTCTTGATATTTGCCAGATAGTAGAGAAACACGGAGCTGACCACTTTAAGGATTTAGTCAACCAAATAGATAGTTTCGAAAATGAGTTAATTAAGGCGGTAATCGTCATCTCCCAGATAGGGAAAGAAAAGTTAGAGGCTATTGATAAAGCGACTCAGTATCTAAAATATACGGCTATATTCTGGTTATCCTTAATCGCCATTACCATCTTTATTTAGAGATTTGGGATACAATCTAACCAGGTGAATTTTTCCTCTATCTATCTGTAGTTTTGACACTAGAAGGGGCTTGTGCTATATTGCGAAACTATCACTTAATCAGTACATAAACAAGATGGCAAAGCTTGAGAGAATAACCCTTACCATACTATATTGCTTCATCTTTGTATTGTCGATGGATATCGTACAATCCAAGAGCAGTGGGTGTCCCGAGAGCACGCTGAAGGTGCCCAATTCTAATATCTGTATTGAGAAAGTTAATCCTACCAGAGTAGCCAACTTCAAGGATGTATCCATGTATTGTCTTTCCCGAAATCTGGATATTTGCCTAGCTGAACAAATCGTAAAAGCGTGTCAGGAGGGATTAATAAAAGTACCATCGGTTCAAAGTCCTATGCTATTTCTTACGTCAAGTGGAATGTTCGTGAGCATGATGTCCGACTGCAACATTTCTAAAACGGGCCCTATCGGCTCTAGCGAAAAACAGCAGTTTTTGTGCTGTGCCAAGCTTTCTAAATAGTTTAAGAGTAGGTATTCAGCCACTAAGGCACGAAGGAGGAATATGGGTTTTAAAGTCTTAATGCAGTTAAAAGAATTATTCTCTAATCTTGGTGTCTTCGTGTCTTTGTGGCTAAATAGTCACAAATAGTTTATGAATACGCAGGAATTAAGAAAACGAGTTCCAGGTAATTTCTTCTACTTACTAATCCTGTCATTTCTCTTGATTATTCCGGCATCTGGTGAAGATTACGTAATTCGGCTTAAGAGTCTGGATGTATCAAAGGTTTCTGAGGAGCACTTTCAGATTAAAGGAGAGATAGTAAACAACACCGATACGGAACTAAAGCGCATCTCCATAAAATTTAAGATTTACGACCCATCCGGGGAGGTTGTTGAGGAAGACCAGATATTGCCCTTTGTTAATCCAATTCCACCTCGTGGCAGTTCTCCATTTCTAATCCCGATTAGGTATTCTCGGAATATGGAAATGGAAAAGGTCACAATGCACTTTATAAACCTGGTTGGGAATGAACTAAGTGTAGACCCTAATGGATATTCACTGGAGATTAAGGTCCCTAAATAAGTTGGGTTGTATCACAGCTTCTTAATTGACTTAGCCGCTCCGTTTTCTACCTCAATCTCTACCTTATCACATATAGAGATTCCCTCTAGGAGCTTAGGGTCGATTTTTATTACGTGTTTTTCTCTCTGAGCATCGTATATACTAACACTCCCGTTTTCCTTGTCCATCGACATTACCAATCCTACTATCTTCTGCTCGGAAGAAGCAGAAGAACCGACTATTTTCTCCACACCGGAAGCCGGAGATAAATCAATTTTCTGCTCACCGCTGGCCAAGCCATTCGCCTCTACCTCAATTAGCTTTGAGTCGGTGGCCATATCTATGATCTTCAATCGTTTTTTAAGTTTTTCATCGAGCTCTAATCGGTCAAATATCAAAGGCGAGAGGTTTCTAAATCTAAGTCGCACATCCAATTTTATTGGTCCATTGACGTCGGTGGGAACGGAAATCGGATAGATTCCAGTTCTCGTCTCGAGGGGTGGTATTCCATGTTTTACGAATTTGTTAGCCTGGCTCGTCAAGAATACGTCGTCCTCCGTACCGTCTGGATTCACCCTAATCATCTCCGATTGAAAGTTAACCAAATATTTATCCAAGGGAGCTGCATCTAATTTCACCTCCTGACTGCAACGGTTACGCAAATCAAGGTTTCCGTCCAGGTCACCCGAGACAAATAGCAGTCTATCCTCTGCATCCTTTGCAATAACCTCAATCCATAACTGACGCTCAACGGTGAATCCGGAGGGAAGATGGTGTCCCGCTCCGACGTTTGTTACATGCACCGCCACTTGAAACTTAGAGCCGGGGGTAACCGATTGGGGAGCCTCGACCTCCATCTTGGCGCTATCTTTATGCAGTTCGTAGACCTCCTGCATATATTCCCTCTGAATCCTGGCGGTTTCATCGGGGTTGTCAGAGTAAGGGAAGAAGTCCACAAGGTGGTAGTCTACTCCAATCATGGAGTGGTTTGAGATTGGTCTCTCTGGCAAATCCACACCGGCCATAATGGCAGCGGGACCCATCACTTTTTTCTGACCCGGTTTGCCGGGAATCGACCTCATGTGACACTCTTGACAGGTTATACCTTTTTCTGCATACACGCTGTTCTTCCACTCGGCGAAGGTTTCCTCAACCCGGAGACCCTTCGGAGTAACCACGTCGTGGCAAGAGCCGCAAAACTCGGATGTCTTAAGATAATCGGAGTTGACACTCTTATGAAAGTAGTTGCGCGCCGGCTTGGAGTCGCCGTCAGTTCCCGGGCCAAAAGGCCCGTATTTTGTCCTGCCCGGCTCTAAAGGGAAATCCCCGCTCACGAGCCCGTGGTCTTTTGCTATAGTGTGGCAGGAGTCGCACTGAACACCTAGAACCCCGATCGGAGCCCTTTTCTCATTCGGCATTAGAGCGTCTTCGCCTATGGCGATGCTTACGGGTGCGTGACATTTAAAACAGAAGACTCCGACCTTTCCCTTACTATCCTCCTGAACCTTTAAATTTAGGACAAACGCAACCGGGCTTACCTGCCCGTAGGCATGCATAGAACCTATCCACTCGTCGTACTGCCTCTGATGACATTGTCTGCATTCTTGCGGGCTGCCGAAATCAGAAGCAGTAGGGGGGAATACTCTGAAGCTGTCGTCGAGAACGTGCAAGGTAACCATTACTATAAGGCCGGCAGTTACGAGCAGGTGAGCGGCGAGCCAGCCACGAAATAGAGGCTTATACTTAAGCTGGCTTACGGACTGGGCTTCTAATCTTGCTCTCTCCTCGAGGAGGGCAACCGCCTTTTTAAAATCCTCCTTTTCCTCTTCCGGAAGAATCTCCCCCTTTGCCTGGAGTTCCGACCAGTATTCCGACTTCGGAGATAAACGGGCGGGAGTGTTCAGCTCAGAACCTATTATTTTTTGGAAGGGTCTGGACTTCCCTAGCAGTAGGTCATTTGCAGATTCTATAATATCGTCCAATCGTGAGAGCACTTTTTCCTGCTCGGCGGCGATCAACGCAGGAACACGTGAGTAAAAGTATCTACCCACTATGCCGGTCACGATTACCAGGGCAAGGAAAATCACACCGAAAGTGCTGTAGTCCCAGCCAAAACGAAACTCGGCGTGGAGGGCTATTATGAAAAGAGCCAAGAGTCCCAGATATATATGTGCTAAAAGCCAATTGTCCAACCTCCCCGGCATGCCCCGGGCCAGGCGTTTACGAAGCGAGTATGTCATCACAAACAGGATAAGAAGAACGGCTAGTACGCCAAGGAAATAGACTATGCCTTTTTCGATACCGGGCATAGGAAGGTCTGGACCCAAGCGATAGACCACCCAGAAGATAAACCCGGCTACCACGGTGAATGAAACCCATTTCTTATGTGTTCGAGAAATATTCATCATTGATACTTCTCCTTCTTGGGAATCACATCTTCAACATCCCCAAAATACACCATAGGGTTTACCCATCGTATGGCATTCGTGGGACAGTTTTTGGTGCAGGCAGTGTCCGGGTATCCCAGGCAATTGTCGCATTTAATAGCCAGATTCTTAGGTTTAAGCTCGTGAGCCTTAGCCCGTTCTTCTTCGTTAGCCTCTTTTCTCCTCCCCAGCAGGGCTCCCAGGATGTCGGATTTAGGCCCAGGCTTCGCAGGAACCATTTGAATGACATTATATGGGCACCTTATGGCGCATCCGGCGCAACCTACGCATTTGTCGTCGATTATGTAAATCTCACCGGTAGGGGCGCGCTTTATGGCGTCGAAGTTACAGATGAGACACACCGGGTCGTGGCATAAACGGCAGGCAACGGGAACGGATATGTCGGCAATACGGGTGCCCCGTCGGTCTAAACGTGGATAGCCGTGTCGGTCCTCGCACGCATCTACGCAGTTGTTACAATGGATACAGGTTTTGAGGTCTATTATCAAAAGACTCTCAGCTTGAATTATCCCCTTTTCCACCAGGGCTTCTAGTTTTTCTGCTTTAGCCGGGTCTCTTTCCAGCTTAAGGGCCTTGAGCTTTCGCTCCGTTATAATGTCTTTTATCTCATCGGCAAGCCTTGGGTTTGCCTCGATAAGTTTATCAAAATCCTCTTTTAAAACCTGAAGCGCTTCTACCTTTGTAAAAGCTGATACCGTGGCGGTACGCCTACCGTCTCCAAGAAGTGCCATCTCACCGAAGTAGTTGCCCTGAGAAATATAAGCGATAATCTGTTCCTTCTCTTCATGTCTTTTTGTAATTTTGACGAAGCCGGTGCGGATCACGTAGAGAGAGTCCCCGTGGTCACCCTCCCTGATTATAATTTCCCCCGGATTATACGATTTTAGGTTTATCCCCTTTTCCAATTTCTCCAGCATGGCATCATCTAAGCTGGCAAAAAAAGGCACCTTTCGCAGATAGGTCCGAATGGCTCGCTCAAAATAAAAACCTTCGACGGTCTCCCTGAAGCGAGAGGAGTGCTTCATTAAATCCTTTAACTCTTTGGCTGGTATCTCCAGCAGGTAGAGGTTCTCTTTGGCGGTTACCGTAGCGCTCCGGGGATAACCGGAAAGAGCGGCCATCTCACCGAATATGTTTCCTTCCCCCAAGAGAGCTAGGGTTAAATTCTTATATGCTGCAGTGTTAATACTTACCTCTACACTTCCCTCCAAGATAGCGTAACAGGTGTCGCCATACTCTCCCTCCCGGCATACTACGGTGCCTGTTAGAAACCGTTGCAGGGTTGATTTTTCGAACAATTCATCCAAATCCTCAGCAGGAAGCTGAGAAAAAATATGCATACGGCCTAGTTTGTTCTTTACAGATTCTCTATCTACTTCCATCCCTTCCTCAACTTCTTTACTGAGAGCCGACCTCATAAGCCGGCCCCAAAATATTCAACCCCTCTTCTGCTTAGCTCCATTATAGCAAATAACATATTACAGAACCATATCCTTGTATAATGGATATCGTTAGCGTTCAGCCGCTGCCGGAAGCGGGAGCGATGCAGTATAGCGGACGCTGGAGGCAGTCGGCTGCAGCGCCTTGTTCGGCGATCTCCGACCCACTTGTATTCTCGGTTTGGCCGGGCAACTCGCAACGTGGGAAAGGATGGCTCCTATCGTGAGCGAACCACCCCCTTGCCCGACTGGCGGAGAACCGTGAAATGACAGTAGGTATCCGTGATGTCGAGGGCGATTGAAGCCGTCGTCTTCGTGGTGCCATTGCCGATCTCTGCGACCTCGAACTCGATCCCATTCGGGAGGTCGATGCGGACGCGATGCTCAGCCCCCGTCGCGGCACTTCGGATCGGACGGGCCGTGGATTCGAGTACCCCCGGGATCACGATATGCGCTCTTCTCTGCTCGGTGTTCACCTCGAACTCGATGCGTTTGAAAAGAGGGGGATGGACGGTGCTAGACATCATCCGATAGACCCACCAGTGGGTTGCCCCCTCGTTGGTCTCGCCACCGTACAGGACGGTAGCAAGAGCGTCTCGTTGCTGGCCGTCCGCTCGCTCATCGATGATGGCCTGACACTCGCCGTTGCCCTGGTAGATCGGTCCCGGCCAGGCGTAGAGGAGCGCTCCGCAGAGGCCATCGAGCGCCACGTCTCCAAAGTGGCCCTTGTCGATGAGAACAGCCGCGAAGCCCCGGCAGTGTCCGTGTGTAGGACGGCGTGACTCGAACTGGCAAGGACAGGCGTAGTCGCAGTTGCAATTGCTGAACTCGATGCCTTCGATGTACCAGTCAACCTGTGCCATGGTGTCCTCCGTCAAAAGTACCGAATAGTCGCCGAACCATACTTTAGAATTCTCGGAGCACGCTTTTCGTGCATCTCCTTTTATGAAAATAGTTAATTCTTTTCCATAAGCATGCCAATCGCCTTTACGCCTCCCCGGTTAATCGCCATTGCAACGGGGCAGGTAGCGTCGCAATGTTTCTTCAAACGCAGGTCAAAAGCGACAACATTTTCATTCACTACAAAACTCGTTCCCCATTTGCTGAAATCCTGCTGTCTGTAAAGTCTGAGGTTTTCCAGAAACTCCCTTTCCCTTTTTACCAGGTAGGAGTTAAGGTTTTCGGCTGAAGCCGGTACAGCCGTCAAGTTATATGAGAAATGTACAAAAACAGACGACGTTGACATCAGAGTAATTGTTAATGCTGTGACCGCCAAAAAGGTTTTCATTTCTTATCGCTCCATAATCGTGCTTTTTCCTGTACAGAGGAGAGTGCATAAGCCGTGCCAGATAAAAGAAAGAGGGGGAAAGTACGGCAACCCCTTTCAAAATAATAAATTTCTAGTTTTAGATTTGAATATTGGAAAAGTGAATATGTGCGTGCCGGTAAACTTTGTTTACAGTACAGTGAACAAAGTTTACGGTGTTAAAGGTCTTATCATAGAATTGTTAGAGAAATTTGCATCATGTAAAGACCCAAAAAAATATTATCAGACAAAGTGTTACATGGGTTTATGGAGTGCCTTCTCCTATTTGGCCCACTCTTTGCTCTCTAGCACAAACCGAGATCAAAAAAGGAGGTGAATAAGATGAAAGGAAATACCTTTTCTATCCTCGTCCCAGCTCTGCTAGTCTGGCTCACCGTTTCATTAGCTGGTTCTGTTTTTGCCAGACAGGAAGAAGGAAAGAAAGTGACGGTGGAAGGTAACATAGTTTGCTTGATCCCGGATTATCAGAAGGGGACGGTTAACCCGGTGATCGCAACCGGGCCTTGTAATGAACTTCCACCACATCATCACCTTTTGGTAAGCAAGGATGGCAAGGTTTACACACTACAGGGTTTGGATCAGGGTATAAAGGCAATAGAGACAAATCCACATAGAACGAATGTGAAGATTACGGGCAGGGCTCAGAAAAATCCAGGTGGCTGGGTACTCTTTCTAGAGTAATCTTGAGGTTAAAGTTTAAAATGGAGGGAGAGTCAGTATTAGTTCTCTCCCTCCGCCGCTTAATTCGTTGATTGATTTAGGTTAAGGATATACAATAAAACCCCTTCAGAGTGCTGATAATTATATGATGCACGATAAAGGTAAACCACAAGAATGGGCCGAGAAAATTTAAATTTTATGTGCCGTTAATTCGCCAATTGTTGTCTTTTGTTGCCAGGGCAAACTATGATTTTTGCACGGGCTTTGATTCCATCCCTCTCCTAAATTAAGTAACTATTTATCCTTCTTTCATCCCTAAACAAAACTTATGGTAAGAAACAGTAGTGCCAACAACACCAGCCATCGCCTTTATATCGAACCGCCATTAGAGCCTTACTCTGTTGTCTTTCGTTACGATATTTCGTAACGCTCACGATATATCGTCCTGGAATCTTCAGGGTACTCATCAAGGACATGGGGAAAAATCAATAAAAAAGAAAGTGATTGCTGCTAGTTAATCGGAGTTCTCTACGGCCTTTTCCATCCTGGCACACCCGTTGCACTTACATACAGGTAAAAAACTGCGGGAAGGAATAGAAGGATGGTCAAAATCACGGAGACATCGGGAGACGAAAAAGTAGTTACCTTGAGGCTGGATGGAAAAATAGTCGATGCCTGGGTGGCAGATTTGGAAAGATTATGCCTCCGCTACCGGGACGAGGAACATAAGTCCATAGTGCTCGACTTTTCCGGCGTGACATTCGTGGATGAAAACGGTGTCAGCATGCTGCAAAGGATAAAGGATGGCCGGATAAGAATTATCAACTGTTCGCTCTTCATAGACGCGCTTTTGCATAACCTGGTGAGCAGTGATCTAAAAAGTGAGTAAAGAGATGAATAAAATGCAGATGATGAGGAGGGGAAAAATGGACAATTTAAGCACAGCCGAGGAGAGTAGGGTGTTGCCTTATGTGGAGGATGTACGAACCCCGGTTACGGTTATGGGATTAATTCCCAAGATTGCCATGAGGGACAAATCTGCATTCAATGAGTTATACACCCGGTTCTCCCAGGTAGTGTTCAACCTGGCAATGAGAATAGTAGGGGACAGGGGGGAAGCCGAGGAGATTGTTCAGGAGGTGTTTTTCCAGATATGGGATAAAGCCTCACTATACGATTCTGATAGGGGCGCCGAGTCTACCTGGATCATAAACATAGCCAGAAGCCGGGCCATAGACAGGCTTAGAACTCTCGGATTCAGGAAATTTAACAGCGAGATCAACGAGGAAAAATTAAATCACAAATCGGACTTTACCCGTATAATAGAGCAGATGGACGAAAGAAAGACTATAATCCAGAAGGCGTTAGATAGTTTGCCGGATGAACAAAGGATTGCAATAGAGATGGTTTATTTTGAAGGATATACCCACTACGAGATTGCCGAGAAGCTGAACCAGCCCGTCGGAACAATCAAGACGCGTATAGCTTTGGGCGTGTCTAAACTCAGAAAGCAGATCGCTCCTTACATGAAGCAATTGGGATGAAGAAGTACTCAGGTGAGTATGGGGAGTTAATCCACCTTTAAGCTCTCGGTCATCTCGATGGAGATGATTTAATCGAGATGGAAAGATTACCTCTGTCACTATGGAGCCCTTCTTGACATTCGGGATAGACTCTGCGAAGAGTCTCAGTTGTCATGCTGAACGCAGTGAAGCATCTTAAAATTAGATTCTTCGCCGGAGCCTGCCCTGAGGAAGTCGAAGGGGATCAAGATGACAGCGTTGACAGTTACTTCTAGATACAACTTATGCTGATATTGCCTGAAATCTTAAGTTCTGATCGTTACAAATAAAGTATTTTTTTAAGCCCTTTAACACCGTTTCTAGGAATGGCAAGTTTGAGACGGACAAAGAAAAAATAAATCCATAATCGAATTTGCCTCGTATGTAGGATGAAACAGGACTGACAAAAGGGATAATTCAAAAAGCCCTGGCCAATTGCCGGATGAAGAGGGGTTTCGATGTAGGTATTGTGTCTGGGAGCCTGCGGATATGATCAAAGTTATGAGCAACCGGATAGGTTGGTCGGGACGGACAGAAGGAAAGTCTTTCTGGTTTTTTCTAAACTAAGAAATCTCATAGCTCCTTAAAAGGATATGCTAAAGTAGATGGAACACAAAGACGATTTTGAAGAACTGGTCACACTCCACGCACTTGGTGCTCTGAAAGGGAAAGAACTAAAAAAGGTTGAAGAGCATCTTAAAAATGGATGCAAGGCGTGCATGGATATCTTAGAGGAGACTGAGTTAGTGTTATCCCTTCTTCCTTACTCTCTGTCCGATTCCCCATTCTCTGAAAACCTCTTGGGAAAGATTTTACGAAGGATAGATTCGACCGGGATGGCTAAAGAGAAACCCTATACACTTGACTTTGAGGAGATTTTCGACCGTTATGGCAACAAGGTATATGGGCTCGCTCTTACTTTACTTGAAGACCGACCTGCCGCCGAGGAGGTTGTGGAAAAGGTATTCGCCAGAATCCGGGACAGGGTTAGAAGATTTGAGGATGAGACAAAGCTCCTCCAGGAGATTTATCGCCTGTCCGTAGATGCGGCTATCTCCAAACTTCGAAGACAGGATAAGAAAAAGAAAAGGACCAATCTTAAGCACCTCCTGCCCCGATTCAAGAAAGACGGGCATCATCACAAGGCGATAGTGGATTGGTCCCAGGAAGCGGATGAGATTAGGCTCAAAGGAGAACTAAGCAGTGCTTTTAATCATCTTCCCATAATAGACCACATAGTGTTGGTTCTGAGCGATGTCGAGGGTATGTCTAATCGTGTTGTGGGTGACATGCTAAAGCTCAGCCCTAAAGAGGTAAGGAGAAAGCTACATCGAGGACGGTTATTATTGCGTGGTAATTTGGCTATATCTTTAGGATATTAGCCCGCTTGAGACAAGGTTGGATACTTTGAGTAAAAGGATAATTAAGCGGAGGAGTAGGTCTAAGAAGCGTGACATAACCTGCAAGAGGGCAACGGACTTGATTATAGACTATTTAGATGGGGAACTCGATCCGGGTATAAACTCGGCATTTGAAGAGCATCTGGGGGAGTGTCCGGATTGTGTGGCTTTCTTAAAAACCTATAAGAAGACGGTACAGATTTTTAAATCCGTATACCGGGATATGTCCTCGAAGAAAATGAACAAAAGGGTGGAGAAAACCATAAAAGAGAGGATTAAGGGCAAGGGTCAG
>Ga0073934_10006464_pt1 | contig 17072 bp, 17 predicted proteins | sample LarsenN4metaG_FD_76834 | JGI IMG/M metagenome (GOLD analysis project Ga0073934, IMG submission 76834) | Hot spring sediment bacterial and archeal communities from British Columbia, Canada, to study Microbial Dark Matter (Phase II) - Larsen... ... | reverse complement strand
GCCCGGCGCCGCCGGCACCGCCGTGATGGGCGCGCCCGCGCCGCCTGCCGCCCCGCCGGCCGCGCCGCCCAGAGCGCCGAAGGCCGCGCGCACCACGGTGGCCAGGCGCACCGCGTCGGCGTTCTTCAGGTGCACCACCCACATGCCGCCGCCGGGCCCCACGAGGTTGGTCGGGCGGTCCAGGCGTGCGATGGTCGAGCGGATCTGCGCCAGGCGCGCCGGGTTGGCCGCGCGCACGATGAGCGAGTTGCTGCGCGAGTCGGCGATCACCGTGGTGCCGCCGCCGCCGAGGCCGCCCGGCACGCCGGGCACGCCGGGCACGCCCGGGCCGCCGCCGCCGTCGACCAGGCGCTGCACCAGCGGGGCGAGGTCGGCCGCCACCGCGTGCTGCAGCGACACGATCTCGATGTCGGTGCCCGAGGGCTGGTCGAGCGCGGCGATCATCTGCGCGATGCGCTGCAGGTTGTCGGCGTAGTCGGTGATGACGAGGGCGTTGTTGCCCGGGCTCGCGTTGATGGTGTTGTTGGCGCTGATCAGCGGGCGCAGCACCGCCACCAGGTTGTTCGGGTTCTCGTAGCGCAGCTGGAAGATCTGCGTGATCACGGTGTCGCCGCGGATCGGCACCTCGCCCACCGCCACCGTGCCGGCCTGCAGCTTGGCGTCGGCCTCGGGCACCACCTTGAGCAGGCCGCCGCTCTCCACCACCGCGAAGCCGAGGCCGCGCAGCGCGCTCTGGTAGCTCTGGAAGGCCTGGCGGATGGTCTGCGGCTGCTCGCTGTAGACGGTGATCTGGCCGCGCACGCGCGGGTCCACCACGATCGGCCGCTCGACCATCGCCGCGAAGGCGCGGCTCACCGCCTCGATGTCGGCGTTGACGAAGTTCACCGTGACCGGCGCACGCGAACGGGGGTTGATGTTCTGCGCGAAGCCGGCCGGCGGCAGCGCGAACGCGAAGGCCAGCGCGGCGATCAGCGTCCGGGTGATGGGTCGCTTCATTTTCATCCGATCGAGATGATGGCCACCGGCCCCTGGCGCCGGCCGATGATGTTGAGCACGTTGTTCAGCACCGCCTCCTGCCCCGGCGCGGCGCTGGCGCTGCCGCGAAAGCGCACCTGCGAGGCCGCACCCGGCCCGAGCCACTGCCCGGTGCCCGACAGCTGCAGCGCGCCGCTGGTGGTGGACAGCATGATGTTGGCCGGCTGGCCGCTGGCCGCGTCGCCGCTCACCGAGAGCCGGTAGCTGCCCAGCACGTCGAGCGTGCTGATGCGCGAGGAAAAGGCGTTGAGCTCGACGTCGGCGCGCCCGGTCAGCCGCCAGGCGTTGCCGACCTTCTGCAGCGCGAGGCCCGGGCTCGCGAACTGCAGCGAGCCGCCCGGCGCGAGCGTGTTCCACGGCGTGCCCAGACCGACGAGCCAGGCCGCCGGCCACTGCCCGATGGCCTGCCCGGCGGCCGGCGGCAGCAGCTCCACGCGCAGGCCGCCGAAGCCCGGCACGATGCGCAGGTTGAGGCTGCCGTTGATGCAGCAGGCGTGTTCGGCCGCGAGACGCAGCGCGGCGCCGTCCAGCCGCAGCTTCCAGTGCAGCCGGCCGGGCAAGGCGCTCGCGTCGCGGCTGCCCGGGCCGCCGGTGAGCACCGGCGTGCCGCTGCCGCTCCACACCGTGCCGCGCGCGTCGGCGAGCTGGAAACGCTCGCCGCTGCCGCTGGCCACCGCCGCCGCCAGCCAGGCCGCCGGCGCGTACGCCACCAGCGCGACGAGGCCGCCGACGAGGGCGCCGATCACCGCCCACAGCGTCATGGTGCGCCCCCCACGGCCACCGTGACGGTGCCCGACAAGCCGCTCGCGCCGCGCGTCAGGCTGGCCTCGACGGGCCGGGCGCGGGCGCCCTGGCGCACCTCGGCGAGCCAGTCGCGCAGCGCGCCGCTGCCCAGCATGTTGACCGTCAGCACGGCGCGGTCGCCCTGCATCGTGAGCTTGCCCTTGTCGCCCAGGCGCGCGGTGGCGGCGCGCAGCGCCGCATTGGCCTGCTCCAGGTTGACCGGCGGCGCGGCGCGCAGCTCGCCGACCTCGGCGGCCTGGCGCTGCATGGCCTGCAGCTGCAACTCGGCCGCCGCGATCTGCGCCGGCGCCTGGCGCAGCGTCCTCCAGGCCGGCGCGATGGCCACCAGCCACAGCAGCGCCACCACCAGCAGCGCCACCGCGGCGCCCACCATGCGGCGCTCGCGCTGCGCCAGGCCGGCCCACCACTTGCCGGTGCCGGCCGACAGCGCGCCGAGGCTCGCGGTGCTGCTCATCGGGTTGGTCATCGCAGCGCTCCCGGCGCGGCCACGCCGCGAGCGGCGCGGGCCACCGTCACGCGCCCGTCGGCCGCCTCGGCGCTGTAGCCGGCGCCACGCAGGCGTTCGCCGAACTGGCGCAGCTGCGGCTCGCCCCAGCCGGGCGCGGCCAGCGTGAGCCGGCCGGGCTCGAAACGCAGGGTCGGCGCGGGGCCGGTGCCGTCGGGCCAGGCCGCGGCGGCGGCGCCGAGCAGCACCTCCAGATCGCTCTCGCCGACGCGGCCGGCGGCGGCGCGCAGGCGTTCGGTCTCGCGCTGCATCTGCGCCGGCGCGTCGAGCACGCTGCGCACGCCCGGGTGGGTGGTGCGCAGCAGCTCGGCCATGGCCTCGCGCTTGGACTGCAGCAGGCTGCGCTGCTGCCAGGCGTAGGCGTTGAGCCCGGCCAGCTGCACGACGATCAGGCCGACCGCGCCCCAGCGCACCAGCCGCCACTCGGGCTGCATGAAGGCGCGCGCCCATTCGCGCAGCGCGCGCAGGCCGCGGTGGCGCGGCACGAGGTCGAACTGGCGCATGTTGAACTTGCTGCGCGCCGCGCCGAGCAGCCGCTCGGCCTGCGTCAGCACCGCCACCTCGCGCCCCAGCCAGGCCTCGGCGGCGGCAGCGGCGGCGGGCTCGGCGGTCCAGCGCATCTCGTGCTCGTCGGCCGGCAGGATGGCCCGCGCCAGTGCGCCGTCCAGCCGCACGCAGCTCACGCCCTCGCGGCTGGCGAGCACGATCTCGGGCACCGCGCCGTCGGGGCCGGCCTTGAAGTGGCCGCGCGGCCGGTCGCGCGGGGCGGCCAGCGGCACCACCTGCTCGGCCGGGCGGCCGGCGGCGTCGAGCACCGCCAGCGCGTCGGCCAGCCAGCCGCGGTGGGTGACCGCCACGTAGCCGCTGCCGCCCGGCTCGGCACCGGGGGCGAGCGCGAAGTGCAGCGCCTCGTCGTCGTCGAGCAGCGCCTCCTCCATCGCACCGGCCAGCGCGGCACGCAGGCGCGCCGCCGGCGCCTTGGGGATCTCGATGCGGTGCCAGCCGACGTCGGCGTCGGCCAGCACGAGCACGGTGTGGTCGGCCTTGGGCAGCAGGGTGGCGGCGGCGCGGCCGCTGTCGGTGACGTGCTTGCCGTCGGCGCTGTAGACGAACTCGAACTCGCCCGGCACGCGTGCCGCGACCTCGGCGCCGTCTTCGGTGCGGGCACCGAGGCGCGGGCGGGGCGGCAGCTGCAGGGCGAGGATCGACATTCGGCGCGGGCGGGGTCTCGAAGGCGCCGCATTGTCGCAGCGCCGCCGGCCGGCCTCGCCTAGCGCGTACCCGCCTGGCTCAATCGTTCACGGCGACGCACGGTAACGTCGTTGTCGCGGCGTTCGACGAGCGAGCGCTCCTCGAGCACGCGCTCGTCCAGGCGCAGCCGGCCGCGCACCTCGAACCACTGGGTCATGAAGGCGACGCGGCTGCCGTCGGGCTTGACGTTGGGCGGCAGCAGGGTCTGCAGCTCCTCGAGCGAGTCGAGCGCGCCCAGCGCCTTGCGCTTGCGCGCGCTGATGATGCGCTCGGCGGTGCCGAGGTCGAGCCCGTCGATGGCCGCCACCAACACCTCGGGCCCGGCGGTGTTGACGTTGACCGGCGTGCGCTGCGGCAGCAGCGTGACGTAGGGCGCCAGCCGCTCGATGACGGCCGGCTCGATGCCGGCGAAGCGCAGCTCCTCGATGCGCGTGGGCGGCAGCGGCGCGCTGCGCGCCTGCTCCTCGTTGGCCGGGCGCCACGCCGCGGCCAGCGCCTGCTGGATGCGCTCGGCGGTGTCGCCGGGCGCACCGGCCAGGTCGGCCAGGCGCTGCAGGGCCGCCCGGTCGGGGACGCTCGGCTTGCCGGCGGGGTCGAACAGGTTGCGCAGGTTGTAGCGCGACTGCACGTCGACGATCTCGCCCGAGAGGAACAGCTCGAGCGTGGCGTCGGCGCTGTTGTCCTTGTCGGCGGCCAGGAAGCTCGACAGCCGCGCCTCCGCGAGCGGCTGCGCCCAGGTCTCGCCGAGCGCGTCGAAGAAGGGGCGCGGGTTGGCGCCGCGGCCGCGCTCGCGGTCGGCGCGGAAGTCCTCGCGCAGGATCAGGCGCGCCCAGTCGATGGCGCCGTTGAGGATCCACGTGGCCTGCGCCCGCGCGCGCTCGGCGGCCTCGATCTGCACCGAGCGGTTCTGCTGCCAGACCATGCCCGCGGCGACGGTGGCGACGATGGTCATGATGACCATCGCCATCAGCAGCGCGACGCCGCGGCGCGGCGGCCTGACGCTCACGGACTTCATCCGCCCGCGGGCCCGAGGCCGATGATGCGCGTCAGCGTGGCGCCGTCGATCGTGATCGTCATCTCCACCGCCTGCGGCAGCGCCTCGCGGCCGACCACGGCGCTGGTGGGGCCGCCCTGCGGCCCGCTGGCCGGCGCGGCGGGTGCGGCGGGCGGCGGCGCGACGACGAGGTCGCCGGTGCTCTGCATGTTGGTCTTGCGCCCGTCCACGTACTTGTAGAGCAGCCAGTCGCTCACGTTGCTGGCCACCTTGACGTGGCCGGGCTCGTTGCCGAGCAGGCCCTGGGCGGCGATCCAGCCGTCCTGCAGGTCGCCGCTGCGCACCACCGCCGGGCCGGCCCAGCGCTGCCAGATGCCGGCGCGCACCGACCAGCTGACGAGCGCCACGCCGCCCTCCACGCGCCGCGTCAGCAGCAGGCTCTGGCCGTTGAAGACGAGCGGCGGCACCACCGCCACGTCGACCAGCGCCTGCAGGTCCTGCTCCCACTGCACGATGGCGGTGTTGATCCTGAGCACGCGGTCGAGCGACTCGCGCGTGCCGTCGCGCGCGCGCAGGATGCCCGACAGGCCCTGCCAGGTGAGCGTGGCGAGGATGGCCATGATGAGCAGCGCCACCAGCACCTCGACCAGCGTGAAGCCACGCTGCACGGCGCGCCGCACGTCGCGACACGCCACCGGCGCCGTCCGCCTCGCCATCAGTTGCGCCCGATCACGGTGGACAGCGTCAGCAGCGGCCGGCCGTCCTCGTCGCTGACCACCGCGTCCACGCGGTTGAAGCTCGGGTTGAGCGTGGTGCGCGTGATCAGCTTGCCGCTGTACTTGCGGCCGAGCTGCTCGCACGAGAAGTCGCTCTCGCCCGGGCCGGGGAAGACGCGCGCCAGGCGCAGCAGCGTGAGCTGGTTGTCGGCGCACCACTGGGCGCGGATGACGTCGGCCAGGCGCTGCGCGTTGTCGGTCAGCGCACCGGCGGCGCGCAGCCCGGCGCCGAGCGCGATGGCCACCACCGCCAGCGCCACCAGCACCTCGAGCAGCGTGAAGCCGCGGCGCATGGCACGGGCCCTAACGCGGCACCTGATCGGGATCGGGCGGCGGCACCACGGCGAACGGCGCGAGGCCGTCGCTGCCCACCTCGAGGCGCCGGTCGCCGCGGCTCAGCACCACGCGCTGCGGCGGCAGGATGGCGTCGGGCCCGAGCAGCAGCGCGGAGGAGCCGACCACCTGCGCGCTGGTGCCGCGGTCCAGCCAGCGCGAGGGCAGCTGGAGCGACGCCGGCAGGCCGACGAAGCGGAACTCGGCGTCGCCGGCGCCAGAGCCGGCGCCGGCGCGTTCGTCGCGCGCGGGCACCCAACGCACCACCACGCCGGCGGCGCGCGCCTCGGCGCGCGCACCCTCCAGCAGCGCGGCCAGGCGCGCCGCCTCTTCCTCGAGCTTGCTGGCGTCGCCGTCGCGCAGCGCCAGGGTGACCACACTGGCGCCGATGGCCACCAGCACCAGCACGACGAGCAGCTCGATCAGCGTGAAGCCGCGGCCCGGCCGGTTCAGGCCATGGCTATTGCCAGGAGCCGACATCCGCATTCTTGCCCTCGCCGCCGGCCTGGCCGTCGGCGCCGAAGCTGAACACGTCGATCTCGCCCTTCACGCCCGGGTTGAGGTACTGGTAGGGCCGGCCCCAGGGGTCGGCCGGCAGCTTGTCGAGGTAGGGCTTCCAGTTCGGCGGGATGGCGCCGGCGGTGGGCTTGCGCACCAGCGCCTCCAGGCCCTGCTCGGCGCTCGGGAAGCGCTGGTTGTCGAGCTTGTAGAGCTTGAGCGCCTGCATCAGGTTGTTGACGTCGGTGCGCGCCGCGGTGGCACGGGCGTCGTCGGCGCGGTCGAGCACGTTGGGCACGATCAGCGCGGCCAGGATGCCGATGATCACCAGCACCACCATCAGCTCGATGAGCGTGAAGCCGCGCACACGCCGGCGTGTTGCGGGGCTCTTCAAGGGTCGGGTCATGGCGCGAACGCGGCTCCGGCGAAAGGGGCTGAATCATAATGGCCGCATGTGGACGCGCTGGCTCAGCTTCGCCGTGTGGGCCGTGGTGGCGGCGAGTGCCGTGGCCTGGGGCCTGGCGATCTTCGTCAAGCCCGCGCCGGCGCCGCGCGAGGCGCGCGTGGCCGACGCCACGCTGGCGCTGCGCGGCGACTTCACGCGCGTGCTCGGCGTCGACGCGGCGCCGGTGGTCGACAGCGGCGAGGCGCCCCCTCCGGCGGCCGACGCCCGCTTCCAGCTCGTGGGCGTGGTGGCGCCGCGCGGCGATCGGCGCGCCAGCGAGCGCGAAGGCGTGGCGCTGATTGCGGTGGACGGCAAGCCGGCCAAGGCCTTCCGCGTCGGCGCCACGGTCGACGGCCAGACGGTGCTCAAGTCGGTGCGCGCACGCGGCGCCGACCTCGGCCCGCGCGACGGCGGCCCGACCATCGCACTCGAGATCCCGCCGCTGCCCGCAGCGGCCACCGGCACGCTGCCGGCGGCGCAAGCGCCCGCCGGCGGCGGCGGCGCCACGTTCGGCGCGCGGCCGCTGCCCGGCGCCGCGGCGCCGGGCGCGCAGCCGTTCGTTCCCCAGATGGCCCCGCAGATGGCCCCGCAGATCCAGCCGCAGCCCGTGCCGCCTCCGCCGGGACTGTCACAGCCGGTGCCGCCGCCGCCCTCCTACGTGCCGCAGCCGGCCACCGCGCCGGGCAGCAAGGAAGCCCAGCAGACGCGCTGAGCGGTGAATGACGGGCAGCGCGTTCTCGCCCTCGTCGCCGCTGCTCGCGCAGATGGCGGCCGAACTGCGCCCGCACGCGCCGTTCTCGCTGATGAGCGAGGCCGACGTGGCCGCCTTCGTCGGCGCCGCCGAGCAGAGCTACCACGCGCCCGGCGAGCCGGTGGCCACGCCCGCTGACGGGCCGGCGCCGCGCCTGTACTTCATCCGCCGCGGCAGCGTCGTCGGCAAGGGCGGCGTGGCCGACTTCACCGAAGGCGGCATGCACTACGAAGCCGGCGACCTGTTCCCGGCCGCCGCGGTGGCCGGCGCGCGCGCCGTGAGCGCGAGCTACGAGGCCGCCGAAGACCTGTTCTGCCTGAGCGTGAGCGCGGCCTTCGCGCGTGAACTGGCGGCGCGCAGCGCACCCTGGGCCGACTTCCTGGCGCACCGTGCGCAGCGCCTGCTCGAGCTCTCGCGCGCCGCGCTGCAGGCCGAGCAGGGTGCGCGCGCGCTGGCCGAACATTCGCTGGAAGCGCCGCTCGCCCAGCTGCCGCGCAAGGAGCCGGTGGCGGTGGCCCCGGGCACGCCGCTGATCGACGCGCTGCGCCTGATGCACGAGCGGCGCGTCGGCTCGGTGCTGGTCCTCTCGGCCGACGGCCGCGCCGAGGGCATCCTGACGCGCCACGACGTGCTCGAGCGCGTGGCCCTGGCACGCCCGGACGACGCCACGCCGATCGAGCAGCTGGCCAGCCGCCCGGTGGCCACGCTGCCCATCACCAGCTCGGCGCAGGCGGCGGTGCTGCTGATGTCGCGCCACGGCATCCGCCACCTGCCGCTGGTCGACGGCGACGGGCGCGTGCTCAGCATCATCTCCGAGCGCGACCTGTTCGGGCTGCAGCGCCTGTCGCTCAAGCACGTGGGCGCGGCGATCCGCGCCGCCACCGACCGCGCGGCGCTGGTGCGCGCGGCGGCCGAGATCCGCGACTTCGCGCGCCACCTCGTTGCGCAGGGGCTCGGCGCGCGCCCGGTCACCGAGATGATCAGCCACCTCAACGACCTGCTCACCGAGCGCCTGGTGGTGCTGGTGTGCGCCGAGCAGGGCCTGGACCTGGCGCGCGCCTGCTGGCTGGCCTTCGGCAGCGAAGGGCGCAACGAGCAGACCATCGCCACCGACCAGGACAACGGCTGGGTGCTGGCCGACGACATGGGCGCCGACGAGCGCGCACGCTGGCTCGCCGGCGGCCAGGCCATCAACTTCGCGCTCGACGCCTGCGGCTACCCGCTGTGCAAGGGCAACGTGATGGCCGGCAACCCCGAGTGCTGCCTGACGCTGGCCGAGTGGCGCACGCGCTTCGAGCGCTGGATGGACGGCGGCACGCCCGAGGACCTGCTCAACGCCAGCATCTACTTCGACCTGCGCCCGATCGCCGGCGCGCGCGCGCTGGCCGCGCCGCTGCGCGAGACGGTGCAGCGGCGCGCGCGCGAGCTGCCGCGCTTTCGCAAGCTGCTGGCCGACAACGCGCTGCGCAGCAAGCCGGCGCTGAACTGGCGCGGCGCGCTCGACGCGCGCGAGGACGGCGACGCGGCGTGGATCGACCTCAAGCTCGGCGGCACGGCGGTCTTCGTCGACGGCGCGCGGTTGCTCGCGCTGGCCCACGGCGTGGCCGCCACCGGCACGCGCGAGCGGCTGCTCGGCGCCGCCGCGGCCAGCGGCCACGCGCCCGACGAGGCCGAGGGCTGGGCCGGCGCTTTCGAGGTGCTGCAGATGCTGCGCCTGCACCAGCAGATCCGCCCCGACGCCGACGCCGCCGCGCCGAACCGGGTCGACGTCAACCGCCTGGGTCCGATCGACCGCCGCCTGCTCAAGGAGGCGCTGCACGCCGCGCGCAGCCTGCAGCAGCGCATCCAGCTGGACTATCCCGGGTGATCTTCGAGCGGCTGCGCCGATCGCCCCGGCCGGGCGCGGAACCCGCGCGCTGGGTGGTGCTCGACGTGGAGACGACGGGCCTGGACCCGCACGACGACCACCTGCTCGCGGTGGCCGCGGTGGCCCTGCACCGCGAGGGCGACGCGCTGCGCGTGCAGCTGGCCGACAGCTTCGAGGCCGTGCTGCGCCAGGCGCTGCCCGCAGCGGCGCCGCCCGACCGCCACAACATCCTGCTGCACGGCATCGGCGTGGGCGCGCAGCGCAACGGCGCCGAGCCGGCGGCGGTGCTGCGCGCTTTCGCCGACTGGGCCGGCGCGGCGCCGCGGCTGGGCTTCCACGTCGCCTTCGACCGCGCGGTGATCGAGCGCCACTGGCGCCAGCAGCGCGCCGTGCTGGGCACGCCGCCCGCGGTGGCGTGGATCGACATCGAGCCGCTCGCCGCGCTCGCCCACCCCGAGGTCAAGGCGCGCGCGCTGGACGAGTGGCTCGATCACTTCGGCATCGGCTGCCTGCAGCGCCACAACGCGGCGGCTGATGCGCTGGCCACCGCCGAGCTGCTGCTGCGCCTGTGGCCGCGGCTGCGCGCGGAGTGCGGCGGCCGCGTGGCGGGGCTGGCGAAGCTGGCGGACGGGGCGCGCTGGCTGCGGCGGTCTTGAGAGGGCGGCAGGGGGCCAAAGCGGGCCGCAGCGGGCCGCGCCGTGAGGCGCCGCGCCGCGTCAGTACAGCGCCTTGCCGAACGGCGACGGCGGCGCCGGCTCGGCGGCGAAGGGCTCGACCTCCTCGAGCACGCCCGGGTACGAGGGGCCGGCGTCCTCGCCGTCGGCCACCTCGGTGAGCAGGGCGGCGGCGCTCTTGATCATCGGCCAGGCCAGGGTGGCGCCGGTGCCGTCGGTGCTCTCCATGCCGAGCTCGAGCAGGGCCGAGGCGCGGAACAGGTTGAGCGCCTGGTCCAGGCCGCGGTGGCTGTGGCTGCGGCAGAACACGCAGTAGTCGGTGACCGGCTGTGCGATGCGCGAGGCCACCATCAGCGCGGCACACGCCGGCAGGCCGTCGACGATCAGCAGGTGGCGCTTGCTGGCCGCCATCAGCATCACGCCGACCATCACCGCGACCTCGAAGCCGCCGAACGCGGCCAGTACCTCGATCGGCTCGGTGATGTCGCGGTGGCGCGCCTGCGCGGCCTGGGTCAGCGCGGTGAGGCGCGCCAGGCGCTCGGGGTCCATCTCGGGGCCGGCGACGAGCAGGTCGCGCACCGGGCTGTCGGTCAGGCGCGCCAGCACGAGCGCCGCGCTCTCGTGCGCACCGACGCCGATGCCCGACAGCACCACCGCGTTGCCCGGCAGTTTGTCGCCGATCTCCATGCCGGCGCGCATGCCGGCGTGCGCCTGCTCCAGGCTCATCGCCATGGTGACGCGGCTGTTGCGCGTGCCGTGCGCGATCTTGCGCATCAGCAGGCGGTCGTGCGTGGCCAGGTCGTCGGCGAGGCCGCAGTCGACCACCGTGACGTCGATCTGCTGCGAGCGCGCGAACACCGTCAGCGGCAGCTGGTTGGTGAGCAGCTGCTGCACCGTGATGCGCGTGGGCCGCAGGTAGTGGCGCGCGCTCTCCTCCTGCTTGCCGATGCCGTCGACCGCGATGCCGTGGTCGGCCGCGAAGACCATCAGCTGCGGCTGGCGGAAGCGCGGCTTGAGCGAGTTCTGCATCAGCCCGATGCGGATGGCCAGCGGCTCCAGCTCGCCCAGGCTGCCGCCGAGCGCGTCGCGCCGCTCGAGCTTGCCGCGCAGCGCCTTCTCGAGCAGCGGGTTCGAGGTCGGGCTGACCAGCGAGCGGGCGGTGACCATGGCGCGCGAGTTTATCGGTCGCCGCCGAGGAACAGCGCGTACACCGGGTGCGCGGTCTCCTCGACGTGCGGATAGGCCAGCGTGTCCAGGAAGCGCTCGAGCGCGCGTTCGTCGCCCGGCGGCACCTGCAGGCCGACCAGGATGCGGCCGTAGTCGGCGCCCTGGTTGCGGTAGTGGAACAGGCTGATGTTCCAGCCCGGGTGCATGGCGTCGAGGAAGCGCATCAGCGCGCCCGGCCGTTCGGGGAAGACGAAGCGGAACAGGCGCTCGCCGCGCGCCAGCTCGCTGCGCCCGCCGACCAGGTGGCGCAGGTGCTCCTTGGCCAGCTCGTCGCCGGTCAGGTTGACGGTGGCGAAGCCGTGGCGCACGAAGTTGCGCTCGATGCGCTCGGCCTCGTCGCGCCGCGCGATGGCGATGCCGACGAAGACGTGCGCCTCGCGCGCGTCGCCGATGCGGTAGTTGAACTCGGTCACCGCACGCGCGCCGATCAGCGCGCAGAAGCGCTTGAACGAGCCGCGCTCCTCGGGGATGGTCACCGCGAACAGGGCCTCGCGCTCCTCGCCGAACTCGGCGCGTTCGGCGACGAAGCGCAGGCGGTCGAAGTTCATGTTCGCGCCGCAGGTGATGGCCACCAGCGTGCGGCCCTTGAGCTTGTGCGCCTCGGCGTACTGCTTGATCGCCGCCACCGGCAGCGCGCCGGCCGGCTCGAGCAGGGTGCGCGTGTCCTGGAACATGTCCTTGATGGCGGCGCACACGGCGTCGGTGTCGACACGCACGTACTCGTCGACCAGTTCGCGCGCGATGCGGAAGGTCTCGACGCCGACCTGCTTGACCGCGGTGCCGTCGGAGAACAGGCCGACGTCGCGCAGCAGCACGCGCTTGCCGGCGGCCACCGAGCGGATCATGGCGTCGGAGTCGACCGTCTGCACGCCGATCACGCGCACCTCGGGGCGCACGGCCTTGATGTACGACGCGACGCCGGCCACCAGGCCGCCGCCGCCGATGGCGACGAACACCGCGTCGAGCGGGCCCTGGTGCTGGCGCAGGATCTCCATCGCGATGGTGCCCTGGCCGGCGATCACGTCGGGGTCGTCGAAGGGGTGCACGAAGGTCAGCCCCTCCTGCGCCTGCAGCGTCAGGGCGTGCGCGTAGGCGTCGGTGTAGCTGTCGCCCGAGAGCACGACGTCGCCGCCGAGCGCGTGCACCGCGTCGACCTTGAGCTTGGGCGTCGTCACCGGCATCACCACGCGCGCGCGGCAGCCGAGCTTGCGCGCCGCCAGCGCCACGCCCTGCGCGTGGTTGCCGGCGGAGGCGCAGATCACGCCGCGCTCGAGCGCCTCGCGACTCAGGTGCGCCATCTTGTTGAAGGCGCCGCGCAGCTTGAAGCTGAAGACGGGCTGCTGGTCCTCGCGCTTGAGCAGCACGTGGTTGCCGATGCGGCGCGACAGCGTGCGCGCCGGCTCGAGCGCGGTCTCGCGCGCCACGTCGTATACGCGGGCGGTGAGGATGCGCTTCAGGTACTCCGCGGCGATGCGCTGGCCCTTCTTGGAGAGCGGCGGAGTCGGGGCGTCGTCTTGCATCGTCGGGGCCGCGGATCATAAGCGGCAAGAAAAAGGGCCCGAGCCTTGCGGCCCGGGCCCAATCCACCAAGTGGAGGTGGAGGAGACAATCGCTGGGATCTGCATCGCACATCCCGTGCCAGGCAGTCTATCACCGCGATGCTGCACTGCAATATCCTCGGTGGTGAAGAATTTGGAGTGCGCACTCCAGTCGGCGAGCGCGCCCCAGTTCGAGGCAAACCAAGGACCCGCGCACCATGCAATGCACCGTTCACTGGACTCCCGGCACCGGCATGGGCTTCCTGGCCGAGACCGGCAGCGGCCATCTGATCGCGATGGACGGCGCGCCCGACGGCGGCGGCCGCAACCTGGCGCCGCGCCCGATGGAGACCGTGCTCGCCGGGACCGGCGCCTGCACGGCCTACGACGTGGTGCTGATCCTCAAGCGCGGGCGCCACGACGTGCGCGGCTGCGAGGTCAAGGTCGACGCCGAGCGCGCCACCGAGGACCCCAAGGTCTTCACGCGCATCCGCATGCACTTCGTGGTCAGCGGGCGCGGCGTGCCGGCGGCGGCGGTGGAGCGCGCCGTCAAGCTCTCGCACGAGAAGTACTGTTCGGCCAGCGCGATGCTGATGAAGACCGCGGTGATGGAGACGAGCTTCGAGCTGCGCGAGGCCTGAACGCGCCGCGACCAGACGGCTAGACGTAGTGCGCCGTGCGCGTCATCAAGCGCGCCGCCAGGCGCATCGCACCGCGCACCGGCAGCGGCAGGCCGATGCCGCCGGCCGCCTCGGCGGCGTCGCCGTGGCGCCGTTCGTCTTCCTTCATCTGTTCGACGATGGCGCGCGAGCGGCGGTCGGCGCCCGGCAGCCGGTCGAGGTGGCCGGCCAGGTGCTGCTCGACCTGGCGTTCGGTCTCGACGACGAAGCCCAGGCTGACGCGGTCGCCCAGGCGGCCGGCGAGCAGTCCGATGCCGAAGGCGCCCGCGTACCACAGCGGGTTGAGCAGGCTCGGGCGCGCGCCGAGTTCCTCCAGGCGCTGCTCGGTCCAGGCGAGGTGGTCGCCCTCCTCGCGCGCGGCGCGGTCCATCTCGCGCCTCAGTTCGTCGCTGCGCGCGGTGAGCGCCTGCGCCTGGTAGAGCGCCTGCGCGCACACCTCGCCGACATGGTTCACGCGCATCAGCGCGCCGGCAAGCGCCTTGTCGGTCTCGGCCAGCGCCGCGTCGTCGGGCACCGCGGCGGACGGATTGGGGCGCCCGGCATGGCTGCGCGCGGCCACCGTGCGCAGCGCGTTGTCGGCGGCGACGAGCCAGTCGTCCAGGGATTTCATGCTGTAGGAGCATAGCCGAGGGCCCTCCCGGAGGGCCGTCTGTATCGCGTTGTTGCCAGACAACATCCGGGTTCCTTTTCCGGGCCAGTTCTTGGCAATCGGCCGAGCGCTCTGGTGCAATAGGCCCAACTTCCGCTGAGGAGGTTGGCCTGATCAGCCCCTCGCCGGGTTGCTTCCCCGATCGGGACCTCTCGTTCAACCAAGGAGATCGTTGCAATGAAAAAATCCCTCCTCGCCCTGGCTGCGCTGACGGCGTTCGCGGGCGTGGCTTCTGCCCAATCGTCGGTCACCCTGTTCGGCATCGTTGACCTCAACCTGCGCAACGTGAAGAACGGCTCGACGTCCCTCAAGACGATGAGCCAGGACGGCTTCAACTCGAGCCGTCTGGGCCTGCGTGGCGTGGAAGATCTCGGCGGCGGTCTGCGCGCGGGCTTCTGGCTCGAGGGCGCGATGAACCCCGACACCGGCACCCCGGCCGGCCAGACCTGGCAGCGTCGCTCCACCGTGAGCCTGATGGGCGGTTTCGGTGAACTGCGCCTCGGCCGCGACTACACCCCGACCTTCTGGAACCACACGATCTTCGATCCGTTCGGCACCAACGGCGTCGGCGCGCAGACCACGCTGCAAGGCCAGGGCGGCGGCACCGACCAGCTCGGCCTCGGCGCCACCACGCTGGTGCGCACCAACAACGCGATCGGCTACTTCCTGCCGTCGATGGGCGGTCTGTACGGCCAGCTGATGGTCGCGGCCGGCGAAGGCGTCAACGGCAACAAGCACGTCGGTGGCCGCATCGGCTATGCGGCGGGCCCGATCAACGTCGCGTTCGCGTACGGCAAGACCGACATCACGTCCACCTCCGAGATGACCGGCATGAACCTCGGCGCGTCGTGGAACCTCGGTTTCATGACCCTGATGGGCCAGTGGCACAAGTACGAAGGCGACCGCCCGGGCACCGGCAAGACCAACGACCCCGAGCAGACCAACCTGATGATCGGCGCGCTGTTCCCGTTCGGCGCCAGCACGCTGAAGTTCTCCTACGGCCGTGCCGAGGTGGACAACCTCGCCGGCGCGTCGACGCAGAAGGCGAGCCAGGTTGCGCTGGGCTACCAGTACGACCTGTCCAAGCGCACCGCGCTGTACACGAACTACTCGCGCATCAGCAACGACACGCGCGTGCGGTTCGCGGTGGCCGCGGCTCCGGCCTTCGGCGGCACGGCTTCGAAGCCGAGCTCGACGGGCTACGAGTTCGGTATCCGCCACGCGTTCTGATCGCGCCGCGATCGACGCTGCAAAGGCCGCCTCCGGGCGGCCTTTTTCATGGCTCCATGGGTAGAGGGGTCCGGGAGTCCGCAGTGGCAATGGAGACAACGATGGTGCGGCGATGCCGGGGCCGAACGGCGGCGGCTCTGGCGACCGCCTGGGCGGCCGCGTTGGCGCTCACCGCCTGCTCCAGCGCCCCGCCGGCCGCCGAGGGTGAATGGCATGCCGTGCCGCTTCCCGGCAAGGCGCCGACCACCTACCGCTGGGCGGAGAAGGACGGCCGCGCCGCCTGGCAGGCCCATGCCGAGCGGAGCGCCAGCATGTGGCGCAAGCGTGTGGTGGTGCAGCCCGAAGGCCTGGCCGGCGTGAGCTTCTCCTGGTGGGTGCAGGACCTTCTCGGCGAGGCCAGCGTCGCCGACGCCGAACGCGAGGACGCCCCGGCGCGCGTGCTGTTCGGCTTCGCGGGCGACGTGAGCCGCCTGCCGCTGCGCACGCGCATGATGTTCGAGCTGGCGCAGGCGCTCACCGGCGAGGCGCCGCCCTACGCCACGTTGATGTACGTGTGGGACGCCAGCGCCCCGGTGGGCAGCGTCATCGTCAACCCGCGCACCGACCGCATCCGCAAGATCGTCGTCGACTCCGGCCCCGAAGGTCTGCGCCGCTGGCGCGAGCATCGCCGCGACCTGGCCGCCGACTTCCGCCTCGCGTTCGGCGAGGAGCCGGGGCCGCTGACCTCGGTGGCGCTGATGACCGACAGCGACAACACGCGATCGTCGGCGCGTTCCTGGTACGGGCCGGTCTCCTTCGTGCGGCCCTGACCCGCACGCGCCCCGGGCTTTCCCGCTTTGCGCGGCGCGATCGCTTGCGCATCATTCGCGGCGGCGCGGCTTGGGCGCCGCCCCTGGTTCCCGCCTGAATCGTTTCCTCCGGCGGCCCGCCGTCACCGCCGCCGCGATGCTCGCCTTCATCCTCCGCCGCCTGCTGCAAGCCATCGTCGTGATGGCCACGGTGGGCTTTCTCGCCTTCATGCTGTTCCAGTACGTCGGCGACCCGGTGACCAGCCTGCTCGGCCAGGACGCCACGCAGGAGCAGCGCGAGGCGCTGCGCAAGGACCTCGGCCTCGACCAGCCCTTCCCGGTGCAGTTCGCGCGCTTCGTCGGCAACGCGGTGCAGGGTGAGTTCGGCCTGTCGCTGCGCCAGGGGCGCAAGGTCAGCACGCTGATCGCCGAGCGCTTCCCGGCCACGCTCGAGCTGGCGCTGGCCGCGGCGGTGATCGCGCTCGTCGTCGGCGTGCCGCTCGGCGTGTACGCGGCACTGCGGCGCGGCGGCTTCGGCTCGCAGCTCGTGATGACGCTGTCGCTGCTCGGCGTGAGCCTGCCCACCTTCCTCATCGGCATCCTGCTGATCCTGGTGTTCGCGGTGGTCCTCAAGGTGCTGCCGAGCTTCGGCCGCGGCGACACGGTGGCGTTGTTCGGCTCGAGCTCGTGGACCACCGGGCTGCTCACGGTGGACGGCTGGAAGCACCTCATCCTGCCCGCCATCACGCTTTCGGTGTTCCAGCTCGCGCTCATCCTGCGCCTGGTGCGCGCCGAGATGCTCGAGGTGCTGCGCACCGACTACGTGAAGTTCGCGCGCGCACGCGGCCTCACCGACCGCGCGGTGCACTTCGGCCACGCGCTGAAGAACACGCTGGTGCCGGTGATCACCATCACCGGCCTGCAGCTCGGCTCGCTGATTGCCTTCGCCATCATCACCGAGACGGTGTTCCAGTGGCCCGGCATGGGCTTCCTCTTCATCCAGGCGGTGCAGTTCGCCGACGTGCCG
>Ga0073934_10006463_pt1 | contig 17073 bp, 15 predicted proteins | sample LarsenN4metaG_FD_76834 | JGI IMG/M metagenome (GOLD analysis project Ga0073934, IMG submission 76834) | Hot spring sediment bacterial and archeal communities from British Columbia, Canada, to study Microbial Dark Matter (Phase II) - Larsen... ... | reverse complement strand
GCTCACCAAGGGCGAAAGAATCCGCGTGCCTAGCGAAACGCTGTTGGAGTTCCAGATCGAGGAAGCTTTCACCGTGCGCGTGCCCGCCGCGGCTCACTAGCGCTGTTTCGGCAATTCAACTCGGCGCGGGGCCATCCGCCCGCGACCTCTCGGGAAGCTAGCAGGCCTGGGGCGCAGGCGCATGGTTGAGATGCTTCGCTGCGCCCAGTGTGGCAGCGGCACTTCGGGGCAACCGGCTCGCCGACCGTCATTGTGAGTCCCTGGCGCAGCGCCAGCGGCGAAGAATCTCCACCCTGACGATACTTGGCGCGCTGAGAGGAGGAAATTCCTCAGGCCATAGGACGGCCGCCGGGATGACACCCCTCTGGTCAGCGCACTCAGGACCTCGATACCCGCTGAGGCCTCCCGGTCTGCCGCAGTGTGCTCGGCCCCACCGCTCTAGTCACCGACCAGTAACTGCCCCCGGATGACGGCGAGCCCATATACTTCGAGTTAACAGCGGGCCCTTTTCTATCTTGCCCCGTCCTCTCTCCCTGCGTAAGATACCGGCCGATTCGTGCGGGGGGAGGGCATGCCCAAGGAAAAACCGAAAGTTCATATCGGCGAGATCATCCGGCGGTATCGCGGGGACCGCGGGCTTTCGCAGGGCGACATCGAGCGGCGCACGGGCCTGCTGCGCTGCTACCTTTCGCGGGTCGAAAACGGCCACACGGTTCCCTCGCTGGAGACGCTGGCCAAGATTGCCGAGGCGATGGAGATTACCTTGGCGGACTTCTTCCCGGGCGAGGAGTCCGCGCGCGACCGCGACACGCGCAAGATGCTCGGCGAAATGACCGAGGAAGAGATTCGCTTCCTGGCGGAAATCAAGAAATACAGCGGCGGGCTCTCCGATGGCGACAAGCGGCTGGTTCTGGCCATGATCCGCAAGATGGCCACGATGGTGCCGCATCAAGCGGCCCGTCGGCAGACAACCTACCGGCGCCCCACGCTTTAGGCTATCCCTCTTCTGGCTGCGCGGTGCCTTCGCGGCGCAGCAGACTGCGCCCTATCTCCGTCAGAACGGGAACCAGTTGCGACCACAGCCGGCGCTTCAGGCTGCCATAGTTCTGCGCGCCGCTGAACAAATCGCACAGCAGTTGCCGGAAGATGGCGCTGCGCCGGGCTAACTGCACCATGCGCACGGTCACCGCGTCGCCCAGAAAGGTGCCCCGATAGAGCCGCTGGCCCACGGGTGCGGCTTTCTCTAAGTCTGCCGAGAATTCGGCGCGCACGCAGGCAGGGTAGTCCCGGGGACGGCCCTCGATCAGCGCTTGGGCCAGCAAGTCACCGGAGCGGATGGCGTAGTACAGGCCTTCCCCCGTGACGGGATCCACCCAGGCTGCTGCGTCGCCGATGAGCGCCCAGTTGCGTCCCAGGACGCGTCGGGCCCGCAATGTGCTGGGTTGCGGCGAAGGCAGCACGTGGCTGAAAAACCGTGCCCCGGCCGTGGGGATACCCTCGCGGGCGGCGAATTCTTCGAGGTGCGTCCGCAGGTCGGGCGCCGTGTTCTGGCTGATCTTCCCGCAGATGCCCACCGAGAGGTGATCGGGCCGGGGAAACGACCAGAGATAACCTTCGAACCGCGGCAGGAAGCGCACCTTGAGGACATCATCTTCGACGGGGACAAAGTAGCCGATGGTCTGCTGCAGGTCGCCGGGGGTGAGCGGAGTGGTCTCCGGGAGCAATGCGTTCCGTGCGCCGGCAGCCAGGACGACGAAGTCAGCGGAGTAGGTGTGCCCGGGGGCGCTGTTGTGCACGCGGAGGATGGGCCGGATTCCCGTTGTGGCCACCGCGGTCACGCGCTCACGGACTACGCTGCAGCCGGCCCGCTCGGCCCGGTCCAGCAGCAAGCCGTTCAGCACCGCTCGAGAATAGATCACGATGGGCCTGTCGAGCGTGAAGGTCACGCGCTGGCTATCGCCGGCGATCAGTTCCACTCGACGAACGAGCTTTTTCGGCTGTGGGCTGTCAAGCAGAAAGGGATACCGTTCGATGGCTTTGTGGGTCAGCCCACCGCCGCAGGGCTTTTCCCAGATTAGCTTCTCGTCGAAAATGGTCACGCGGAAGCCGGCTTGGGCCAGGCGCTCGCCACACCGCGCGCCCGCCGGGCCTCCGCCAACTATAGCGACCTCCTGCATCCGGTCACCGCTGGTTCAAGTAATGGGCAGTGCCGCGGCCAGCAGCCATGCGGCCAGTATAGCAGCGAACACAGCGGCGCCCGCTGGGCCGCTGGTTCTGTGCACGGCGTCTGTGCCCATGCGCTGGAAGATCGAGAACAGTGCCAGGTACGGCGCCAACAGCAGCGCCAGAATCGGTCCGCCTCCCAGCACAAAGATGGGAATCAGCAGAGCTGCCCACAGGATTCCGCGTAGCAGCAGGAAGCGCAGATAGCGTCCCGCGGTGGCTGAAAAGCTGGGGATCGGTGCGCCCAGCACACCCTCTTCCGCGAAAAAGTAAGGAACAAGGAACGGGAGCATGGCGGCAAACCGTCCCCAGCGTGGCGCATTGAGCCACGCATCGTAGAGCTGGCAGTCGAGCCATTTGCCGAACGCCAGGACGGTGGCCAACCCGAGCAGCGCCCCGACCACGACTGGCTGCCATGCGCCGGCGCCTATGGGCGAGACTTGCCCGGAGCGTGCGCCGCGCCGCGGCCCGTCCCACAGCAAGGCCATCAGCACCACGCCAGCCACGAAGAGGTAGGAGACTAGATAATCTCCGTCATAGAGTCGCAGAAATCGCAGCGGCACAAAGAAGTTCAACAGCAGAACGGCCAGCAAGGCAGTGAGGAGCCAGCGGGCCGCAAGGCCCTTCCTGCTGAGTTGGGGCGCGACTGGGGCGGGCAGGCTCACCATGCGCGAAGTCAACTGCACAATCGGCCCAAACAGAAGCCCCAAGCCAAGCAGTCCCAGCAGGGCTGCCAGCAACCGGCGGAAAGGAAAGTCACGCTGCTTGAAGGGCTGGCCTTGTACCGCCGGCCCCATCCAGTTGTAGATCTGCTCGGCGGCGAAGGGATCAAAGACCAGGCTCGTATGCGTTGCGCGCGGCACGGGAAGCAATCGGAAAGCGCGCTTCTGGTTGAAATCCACTGCTTCGGAGCGCTCGCCGCCGGCGGCTGCGGCGAGCTGGCGCGCAACCTCTTTCAGACGCGGGGGATCGAACTGCGCGCTCAGGATCAATAGGTTGCTGGGCATCCGTCGGGGTGATTCGCCCGGCGCTGGCGATAGGGCGACAGTAGAGGCCGCCGGGTAAGCGTCGGCTAGGCGAATCACCGTGCGGCCACCCATGGAATGTCCGAGCAGAACGGTCTTTTCGGGATGGATCTTTCCCTCGCTAGTAAGCTTGTCCAGCAAGGCCGCTGCGCATGCCTCGGCGCGTTGGAAACGGAAGGGCTCGGGGTTGTCCCCATGTCCAGGCAAATCCACTAAATACGCGGCAGCGTCGTCCCACCGCGTCCACCAGGCCATCGTGGTCATCAGGCGCCGGTTGGCAGCGAGCCCGTGAAAGAGAACAACGGCCTGGCCAGTCTCTTCGTAAACCGAGGGATAGATGGTTGTTGGCAGCCGGCAAGAACCGGCCGTGATTATCCGCTCGCTAGCCATATGGCGTTCCGCCAGAAGAGCCAGCAGGCCGACCGAGGTGAGAAGGATTCCGGCAACGATGCGTGCCATGCCGCCCGTCACGGGCCAACCCGAGGTGCGTGATAAAATGAGTTGTCTGCGTGCTGGAGGCTTTCCCCTGACGGGCAGACCGCACAGCGGCCGAGACGCCTCGCAGGTTCGGAAGAGCCGCTGAGGGCACTTTGGGACGCGTCGTGGCTCAAGACGAGCTGATTGTGCTTGTTGCGGAAGCGAAACGCAACGGCCGGCGCGTGGTGTTCACCAACGGCTGCTTTGATCTGCTGCACCCGGGCCACATCCGCTGTCTCGAGCAGGCCCGTGCGCTGGGCGACCTGTTGATCGTGGCCATCAACAGTGATGCCAGTGTGCGGAATCTCAAGGGCGATGGCCGGCCGGTGATTCCCCAGGATGAGCGCGCAGAGGTGGTTGCGGCGCTCGCTGCCGTGGATTACGTGGTGATCTTCGACGCCCTCACGCCGCGGAACTTGATTGCGCGGCTGCTCCCGGATGTAGTGGTCAAGGGCGGCGACTGGAGACCGGATGAGATCGTCGGCCGGGAAGAAGTGGAGGCCGCCGGCGGGCAAGTGGTCTCCGTGCCGCTCGAGCCCGGCTATTCAACCACCGAGATTCTCGAACGCATTCGTCGCCTGCCCCTTGGGCCTTCGTGAAACGCAGAATGCGCGGTCACCGCGCACGCGAGCTTGGCCCGTGCTCGGTTGCTTGTGGCCATGATTCTCCCGCTGATTGGTGAGTTGCTGGCTCGGGTGGGCCGCCACCCTGCCGTCGAGGAAGTCCTGGAAGGGGTGCGTCGCGGCAAGGGTGACCTGCATCTTGCTGGGCTGAGTGATCCCGCCAAGGCCCTGGTCGTCGCGCATGCGGCCGTCAGCCTGGGCCGTCCCGTGTTCTGGCTGGTGGAATCGAACGCGCGGGCGGATGGTTTGGCCGAACTGCTGCGTTTCTTTTATCGGGTGCTGTCGCGGAAACCGGCGGGAGTCGAGACCCTTCCTGCCTACGACGTCCTTCCCTATCAAGGTCTTTCGCCGCATCCGGAAGTCGCCGCAGAGCGCGCCGTAGCCCTGTGGCGCATGGCCAGCGGCTTGGCGGCTGCAGTGGTGGCTCCGGTCGCGGGAGCGCAAATGCGCTTGCGCGAAGCGAGCCACTACACGGGTTTGGCGCGCAAACTCGAGCGCGACCAGGAAGTGGAGCTGCAGGAATTGCTCGGCCATCTGGCTGCCGTCGGCTACCAGCGAACCGAAATGGTCGAAATGCCTGGCCAGTTTGCTGTGCGCGGCGGCATCGTAGACGTGTTTTCGCCGGAGGCCATGCGTCCTGTGCGCATCGAGCTGTTTGGCGACACGGTCGAGTCGTTGCGCGAATTCGATCCGCAGACGCAGCGCTCGGTTGCGCCGGTCGAACGCGTCACTCTGTTACCGCTGTCCGAGCACCTGCGCGGAGGCGAGTTCGATGGCGCGCCCGGCTGGGAATTTGCCGCCATGCGCCGGGAGCAGCCGCAGCACACTCTGTTCGAGCTGTGCGGGAGACCCCTGGTCGTCGGCGATGAGCTCGAAGCACTGGCGCGGGCCTCGGCGCAATTCCATGACCGGCTCGCCGAAGCTTACGCGCGAGCCGTGGAGAAAGACCCGGAGGCCGCTCCGCCGCAGGCCTTTTATCTGGACGATGCCGCGTGGACGGAGACGCTTCGCGGCCAGGATTGTGTATGGCTCGAGCGGCTCGCGGTCCAAACCCCCGGCTGCTCGCCGCTTGTTGTGCGCACGCAGCCGACCGTGCGCTACCGCGGCAACGTAGCCGCCTTCATGGCTGAGGCGCGCGGCCGCATCGATGCCGGCGAGCAAGTGATCGTCGCTGCGGCCAGCACGGGCGAGCTCGAGCGGCTGGCCGGGCTCTGCCAGGAGTATGGAGTCGCCTACCGCCTGGGTGAGTGGGAGGAAGACGCCACGGTGGGGCGGTTGCTCCAGGAGGCCCGGGCGGGCGACGTTGCGGCGTTGACACTGGTCAAGGCGCCGCTGACGGAAGGAGTGGTTTTCCCTGAGCTGAACCTGACTCTGTTCGGCACCTCCGACCTGTTCGAAATGCCCGCGGTTCCTGCTCGCCCGAAGCGCAAGCCCCAGGCCGCCGCGTTCTTCGGCGATTTTGCCGACCTGAAGCCCGGCGACTACGTGGTTCATGTGGACCACGGCATCGGGCAGTACGAGGGCTTGCGGCAGCTAGAGATCGACGGCAGCTTCGGCGAATTCATGCTGCTGAGCTACGCCGAGCAGGCCCGGCTGTACGTCCCGCTGGCGCGCATGGATCTGGTGCAAAAGTATCGCGGGCTGGAGGGTGCGCGGCCGCAACTCGACCGGCTGGGCGGGACGGTATGGGAGGCGCGCAAGACGCGGGCGCGCAAGGCCGTCTCGGACATGGCCGAGCAACTTCTAGGGCTCTACGCCGAGCGCAAGACCGTAGAGGGCATCGGGTTTTCCTCGGACACGGCTTGGCAGCGGGAATTCGAGGACGCCTTCGAGTTCGAAGAGACGCCCGACCAGGCGCGGGCTATTGGGGAAGTCAAGCGCGACATGGAGCGGCGGATGCCGATGGACCGACTGCTGTGCGGCGACGTGGGCTACGGGAAAACCGAAGTGGCCATGCGCGCCGCGTTCAAAGCGGTGAACGATTCCAAGCAGGTCGCCGTGCTGGCCCCGACCACAGTACTCGTCTTCCAGCATTATGAGACCTTCCGGCAACGCTTTGCGGCTTTTCCGGTGCGTGTGGAAATGCTCAGCCGCTTCCGCTCAGCGGCTGAGCAAAAGCGCATCCTGGCGGAGGTCGAAGCGGGCCGTGTGGACGTGCTCATCGGCACGCACCGGCTGCTGAGCCGCGACGTGCGTTTTCACGACTTGGGTCTGCTGGTGGTGGACGAAGAGCAGCGCTTCGGCGTGGCCCACAAGGAGCGGCTGAAGCAGTTGCGCAAGAACGTCGACGTACTGACGCTTACGGCCACGCCGATCCCACGGACCCTGCACATGTCGCTGGTGGGCCTTCGCGACATGTCGGTGATCGAAACGCCGCCCAAGGATCGGCTAGCCATTCAGACGGTGGTCGCGCCGTTCAGCGAGCGCCTGGTGCAGCAGGCCATCGAAGAAGAGCTGGCGCGCCAGGGCCAAGTCTATTTTGTCCACAACCGCGTGGAGTCCATTGACTCGCTGGCGGCCATGGCACAGCGGCTGGTGCCGCAGGCGCGCATTGTCGTGGGGCACGGCCAGATGAGCGAGAGGGAACTCGAGCGCGTCATGCTGAAGTTCATCCGCCACGAAGCCGATGTCCTGGTGTCCACCACAATCGTCGAAAACGGCCTGGACATTCCGCGGGTCAACACCATCGTCATCAACCGCGCCGACCGCTTCGGGCTGGCCGAGCTATATCAGCTCCGCGGGCGGGTCGGTCGGTCCAGCCAGCGCGCGTACGCCTTCCTGCTTGTGCCGCCCGGCGAGGCGCTCTCGCCGCTGGCGCGGCGCCGCTTGGCCGCGCTCAAGGAGTTCAGCGAGCTAGGCTCGGGGTTCAAGATTGCCGCCTTGGACCTCGAGCTGCGCGGCGCGGGCAACCTGCTCGGTCGCCAGCAGCACGGCCACATCAACGCCATCGGATTCGACCTCTACTGCCGCATGCTCGAGCGCGCCGTGGCCGAGCGCCAAGGCGAGGCCGGACCGCCGGAACGGCGTGCCACGCTCAACCTCGGCCTGGAAATCCGCATCCCGGCTGACTACATCCCGAACGAGAACTTACGGCTGCGCACCTATCGGCGGATTGCCGAGGTGGCCAGCGAGGCCGGCCGGGATGAAGTGTGGGGCGAATTGACGGACCGCTTCGGGCCGCCGCCGCCGGCGGTGGCTAACCTGCTCGACTACGCCTTGCTGAAGTCTCTGGCGGAGAGGCTGCAGGTGGCGGCCATCGAGCGCCGGGGTGACCGCGTGGCCGTGAAGTTCTACGAGTCCACACCGGTCAGGCCAGAGCAGATTGTGCACGTGGTCCGCTCGCAGCAGGGGCTGCGACTCGATCCCAGCGGGGTACTGTGGATGGAGTGGAAGCGTGGCGAGGATCGGTTGACGGAAACGCTCAGAAAGCTGTTGTTGCCACTACAGGCGTAGCGATACAATCTCACAGCAGGATAAGCGCATGAAAAGCCAGCGGTTTGTGATTGCGGGGTGGCTCGCAGCCGGGGCGTGGGCTGCCGCGGCCCAGACGCCCATGCAGGGCAAGGGCAAAGTCATCGAAGAAATCGTTGCCCGCGTGAACAACGAAATTATCACCTTGGGGCAGCTCCAGCGCGCCCGCCTGGGCTTGGAACAGGAAGTGGCCCAGGAATGCCGGGGCTGCTCGGAAGAAGAGCGCAAGGCCATGCTGGCCGAGCGGGAGAAAAACCTGCTGCGGGACATGATTGACCAATCCCTGCTCGTGCAGCGGGCCAAGGACGCCGGCATCAACGTCGAAGCCGAACTCACCCGCCAGCTCGATGCCATCCGCGTGCGCAACAACCTGCCCGATCTCGAAGCCCTCTGCCGCGAAGTGGAAAAAGCGCTGGATGTGAGTTGCGAGGAATGGAAAGATCAGCTCCGCGGGCAGATGCTGAGCCAGCAGATCATCCGCCGCGAGGTCGGTCCGGAAGTCCAGAACGAGATCAGCCGCGAAGAGGTCCGCCAGTATTACGAGGAGCACAAGAACGAATTCGTGCGCCCCGAGAAAGTCTATCTGAGCGAAATCTTCATCAAGACAGCAGGGCTTTCGCCGGAGGAAGTGGCGGAGCGCGAGAAGAAGGCCAAAGCGCTGCTGGATCAATTGCGCAAGGGCACGGCGGACTTCGAGGTTCTGGCCCGGCGCAATTCTGACGGCTCGACGGCGCAGCAGGGCGGCCAGCTCGGGGGGTTCGAGCGCGGCCAACTGGCCAAAGAACTGGAAGAGATTGTCTTCAAGATGGCTCCCCGGCAGATCACCGACGTTATCCCCACGCAGACCGGTCTGCTGATCCTGCGCGTGGACCAACGCTTCGAGGCCGGACTGCAGTCGCTCGAGAAGGTTGAGCCGGAGATCATGGATCGCCTCTTCAACCAGAAGATGTTTCCTGCTCTGCGCAAGTTCCTGAACCGGCTGCGCGGCGATAACTACGTCGCGGTCAAAGCCGGCTACACGGACACCAGCGGAGTCGCCGGCACCATCATCCAGGAAGTGCAGCCCTCCGCCGAGGGCGACAAGAAGGGGAAGAAGCCCAAGAAGGGGAAGGATTAAGAAGGACCGGGTTTCAGGCCAATGAAGTCCGCTTACGTTGCCGACCTCGTAGCCGACCAGACCATCACTTCGTTTTTCCTCGTCGCCGACAAAGAGACGCGACCCACGCGCGAAGGGAAGCCCTTCCTGCACCTGGAGCTCCGCGACCGCACCGGCTCGATCGAAGCCCGCATGTGGGAGAACTTCGAGGAGGTGGCTCCCACGCTGGGGCGCGACGCGTTCGTGAAGGTGCAGGCGCGCGTGGAAACCTACAAGGGCCGGCTGCAACTCGCCATCGAGAAGCTGCGCCGTGCCCAGCCGGAGGAGATTGACCTGGAAGACTATTTCCCGCGGACGAAGAAAGACGTCGAGGAGCTGTACCGTCAGCTAACCGGCTACGTGGCGGAGGTCCGCAATCCGTGGTTGCGCCGGCTGCTGGAAAGCGTTGTGGGCGACCGCGACATCGTGCCCAAGCTGAAGCGGGCTCCGGCGGCCAAGTCCATGCACCACGCCTACCTGGGAGGGTTGCTCGAGCACGTCGTCAGCCTGTGCGGGGTGTGCCGCGCCGTGGTTGCGCAGTATCCCGAGGTGGATGCCGACCTGCTGTTGGCTGGCGTCATCCTGCACGACATCGGCAAAATCGAAGAGCTGGCCTACGAGTACGGCGTGGACTTCACCACGGAAGGACAACTGCTCGGTCACATCGTGATGGAGCTCGAGCTGGTGGGCAAAAAGATAGATGCCCTGGAAGGCTTCCCGGCGGAACTGCGCACGCTCGTGCTGCACATGCTGGCCAGCCACCACGGCCGCTATGAGTTTGGCTCGCCGCGCCTGCCCATGTTTCCCGAGGCCCTGTTGCTTCATTATCTGGACGACCTGGACTCGAAAATGGCCACCATGCGCGAGGCCATCGCTTCCGACCAGGGCGAGGGGGAATGGACGGCTTGGAACCGCGCGCTCGAGCGGCGGTTTCTGCGTCTTGAAAAGTTTCTGCGCGACGAAGGAACCAGCGGCGGCGCGCCGTCGCCCGGGCAGGCTCGGCTGCCGCGCAAGGCGCGCTCGGCCGGTGAGGAGCGCTCGTGAGCCGAAGAAACGGCCATCGCAAGTCCATCCTGGACCTGGCGCCGCTCGAGTTGGAATGCCTGAAGGCGCTCTGGCCGCGCGGCGAGGCTACGGTGCGGGAGATCCGCGACGCCATGGCTCCAGTCACGCCGCGCGCCTACACGACGGTAATGACCATCATGGACCGCATGGCGCACAAGGGTCTGGTCACGCGGCGCAAGAAGGGTCGCGCCTATGTATATCAGCCTGTCCTGTCTGCGGACGAGGCGCGCGCGCAGGCCCTGGGACAGGTGGTCAAGCACTACTTTGGCGGCTCGCGCGAGGCCCTGGTGGCGCACTTGGGCGGGCAGGGGAGCTCGCCATCGCGCGAGCGGTCGCTCACCTCCGCTCCGCGCCCGTTGTCTGGGCGCGTGCGCGAAGCTGAACCGCACGAACCGCCCTTGGACACCACGCTGCTGTAGGCAGCTCCAGGCTTGCTAGAATAACCGCGATGTTTCCCGCTGCGCTCAAGATCCGAGACGTCGTCGTGCGCCCCGCCACCGTGCTGGCGCCGATGGCGGGCGTGACGGACACCGTCTTCCGGAGGATGATCCGCGAACTGGGCGGCTGCGGGCTGATCATGACCGAGTTCACCAGCTCGGATGCCGTTGCCCGCCACGTGGCTCGTTCCTTGCGCTACCTGGCCTTCGAAGCGGACGAGCATCCCATCACTGCGCAACTGTTCGGCGCCAACCCGGAGGCCATGGCCCGTGCGGCGACGACGATCGAGGGGTTGGGCTTCGACATCGTAGACATCAACCTGGGCTGCCCGGCCAAGAAAGTCGTCAAGTGCGGCGGGTCAGGCCTGCTGCGCGACCTGCCTTTGCTCGGGAAGATTCTCCGCGCTGTTCGCGCGGCGGTGCGCATCCCGCTCACCATCAAGATCCGCTCCGGCTGGGACGAGAACTCGATTGTGGCCGTGGAGGTGGCACGCCTGGCCGAAGACTCCGGTGTGGAAGCCATCGCCGTGCACCCGCGCACGCGCGCCCAGGGACTGAACGGGCAGGCCGAGTGGACCGTCATCCGCGCCGTTAAGCAAGCCGTGCGCATGCCGGTGATCGGCAATGGCGACGTCCGCCTCCCGGAGGACGCCGCGCGCATGGTCGCCGAGACGGGCTGCGACGCAGTGATGATCGGCCGGGCCGCGGCGACCAATCCCTGGATCTTTCGTCAAATCGAGCAGTACGTTGCCACCGGCCGCTACAACCAGCCTACGGAGGCTGACCGCCATCGCTTGCTTGCCGATTACTTCCGCCGCCTAGCCGCCTCGGAGATGCCCGATGCGCTGGGCAAGATGAAGCAATTCGCCTGCTGGTTTACTCGCGGCGTGCGCGGCGGTGCGGAATTGCGCCGGCAGGTGCACGCGGCCCGCGCCACCGCCGAGGTCCTCGGCCGCGTGGACGCCTTCTTCAACGCCTCGCGCGTGGTGAAGTGAACGAGCCGTCCGGAGACAAGGGCTGGGAAGCGTTCCGCTGCGATCAGGAATTCAGGGACGTGCGGTTGAGCAGGAGCCGTTCGTAGGCCTGCCGGCGAGTCAACCCGAGTTCCTTCGCGGCTTGCTTGAGCGCTGCTTTGTGGTCTACGTCCTGCTCGCGCATGATCTGCTCGATGCGCTCGGCGACCGTGGCTGCCGGCCGACGCGTCACGGCTTCGGTGGCACCGCCGATGAGCAGCGTGATCTCTCCCTGCGGCGGTTTCTTCCTGAGCCGGTCGAGCAACTCTGCGAGGCTGCCCCGCACGAATTCTTCGTGAACTTTGGTCACCTCGCGGGCCATCACGGCGGGCCGGTCGCCCAGTAGCCCCAGCGCGTCTTCGAGAGTTTCCAGGATCCGGTGGGGAGCTTCGTAGCACACCAGCGTGCGCGGCTCGGAGGCCAGCCGGACCAGCGCTTGCTGCCGTTCGCTGCGGCGCGGGGGCAGGAAGCCAACAAACACGAATTCTTCGGTCGGCATTCCCGAGGCGGCCAGCGCGGCCACCACCGCGCTGGCTCCCGGCACCGGCACCACCGGAATGTTGTGCCGCACGCACAGCGCCACCAGCCGGTGGCCCGGGTCGGAGACAACAGGCATGCCTGCATCGCTCACCAGGGCGATGCGCGCGCCCTGCTCGAGTTCGATCACCAGTTCCGGTGCGCGGGTCATCTCGTTGTGCTCGTGGTAGCTGACCAGGCGCTTGCGGATGCCGTAGTGGTTCAGCAGCTTTTGCGTCCGGCGGGTGTCCTCGCAAGCCACCAGATCGGCCTCCTTCAGCACGCGCAGCGCGCGCAGCGTGATGTCTTCCAGGTTGCCGATGGGTGTGGCCACCAGGTAGAGGACGCCCACTCCGTCGAGTTTGGACTTCTTGGTCACCGCAGCCGCCCAGTCTAGCACACGACGGTATGCTGTTTGCAGCGCGCCCTGGTGCGCACCGGCGCGCTGGCTGTGATAAAATACGCGGCCAATCCTGCGACAGGAGCCGTGAAGTGCCGCTGTACGAGTACCAATGTGCGGGATGCGGGCACCGCTTCGAGCGCATCGAGAAGGTAAACGGCGCGCCAACCAAGAAGTGCCCGAAATGCGGCCGCCAGGCCAAGCGGCTGCTCGCTCCGCCGGCCATTCAGTTCAAAGGCTCAGGCTGGTACGTGACCGACTACGCGCGGGCGGGCGGCAAGGCAAAGGCGGAGTCAGCGGAAACCTCCGAGGCCAAACCCGCCAGGGACTCCGCGGCCAAGGATAGTCCCAGTAAAGCAGCCAAGGAAAAGTAGTCGTCCGGTTTCCTCTAGCTTTTTGCTACCCTTCTGACCGTTGCATGCGGGAACCCGCGCCCCCGCCGAATGATTTCCCACGGAGGCCATGTGCATGACCGACCTTCTGCGGGATCTCCACCCTGTGCTGCAGGCTCTCGTGGCTACGGGGTTCACCTGGGCGATGACCGCGGTGGGCGCGGCGACCGTCTTTTTTACGGCGCGCGTCAACCAGAAAGTGCTCGATATGCTGCTGGGGTTCACCAGCGGCGTGATGATCGCGGCGAGTTTTTGGTCTCTGCTTGTGCCCGCCATCCGGATGAGTGGCCATGGCTTGTTGCCGCCCTGGCTGCCGGCCATGGCGGGCTTTGTGGCCGGGGCCGTGTTCCTGCGCACGGCCGATTGGCTGCTACCGCACTTGCACCTGGGCTTTCCCCGGTCCGCGGCCGAAGGCCTGCCGACTTCCTGGCAACGGACGACGCTGCTGGTGTTGGCTATCACCCTGCATAACATCCCGGAAGGCTTGGCCGTGGGCGTGGCCTTCGGTGCGGTCACTGCGGGGCTGCCCGCCGCCACGCTGGCTTCGGCCATTGCGCTGGCCATCGGCATCGGCTTGCAGAACTTTCCGGAAGGGCTGGCGGTGGCCGCGCCGTTGCGCCGCGAAGGAGTTTCGCCGGCCAAAAGTTTCTGGTACGGCCAGCTCTCGGCGGTGGTTGAGCCAGTGGCAGGAGTAGCAGGCGCAACTGCCGTGCTGGTGGCGCAGCAGATTCTGCCGTACGCCCTGGGCTTTGCTGCCGGGGCCATGATCTTCGTGGTGGTCGAAGAGACTATCCCTGAGGCGCAACGCAGCGGCAACACGGACTTGGCTACCAGCGGCTTGGTGGCGGGTCTGGTGGCCATGACCATTCTCGACGTAGCTTTTTCGTAGAGGAGCGAACAGCCACGCGCGGCTACAGTTTGAGGGAGCGCAGGTAGAGGCGGAAGTCCTGGCCCAGCTCAGGGTTCTTGAGGGCGAACTCCACCGTAGCTTTCAGGAAGCCCAGTTTGTCTCCGGCGTCGTAGGGCTCGCCTTCGACGAGGCAGGCCAGCAGGCCGCGTTTCAGAGCCAGCAGGCGCAAGGCATCCGTCAACTGGATTTCTCCGCCGCGCCCGGGTGATATGCGCGCCAGGAACTCGAAGGTTTCTGGGGGAAGGACGTATCGTCCGGTGACCGCCAAGTTGGACGGCGCCTCCGCTGGGGCGGGCTTCTCTACGAGTTCGAGTACGCGCAGCAGACGGCTGTTCCAGCGCGACTCCTCGGCTGGTTGCGCTTTCACGATGCCGTAGAGGGGAGTCTGTTCGCGGGGCACTTCCTTCACGGCGATGGCGCCCAGGCCGGTGGCTTCGTACACCTCCACCAGTTGTCGCGTAACCGGGACGCTGGAGGCGATGATCACGTCGCCGAGCAGCACGGCAAACGGCTCGTCGCCCACCAGCTCGCGAGCCACCAGCACGGCATGGCCCAGCCCCAGCGGCTCTTTCTGCCGGATGTAGCTGAAGTGCACCAGATTGCTGATGTGCCGGACGAGCTCGGCCAGATCGCCCTTGCCTTTTTCTTCCAGAAACCGCTCGAGCTCCGGAGCGGAATCGAAGTGGTCCTCGATGGCGTTCTTGCCGCGGCCGGTGACGATGATGATGTTCTCGATTCCGGAAGCGGCGCACTCCTCGACCGAATACTGAATGAGCGGCTTGTCCACCACGGGCAGCATTTCCTTCGGCTGGGCCTTGGTCGCGGGGAGAAACCGCGTCCCCAGCCCTGCCGCAGGAAGCACTGCCTTGCGCACGCGTTTGGTCCCGGCCGACATCGGAATGGGATCTTTTCAGAGCGAGGTATCGAACCGAAGGGGCACGATACGCGGCGCGCTGAGCCTTGTCAATCCAGCAGGGTGCCCAACCGCGGCGAGATAACAATCCGCCCCAGCTCGCGCCGCACCTGCCTCGGCGTCCACCAGCCCTTCTCCGATACAAACCTCACCCGGGAATGGTTCCACATGGGTGTCAGTTCGAAATAAAGATTGTAGACGTCCACGTTTCTCGGCGCTCGCGGCCAAAGCTCCTGCTCGCGGCCGAACGTCCGCTCCCAGCGAACGCCCGCGTCAGGCCTTTCGGGAAGGAACTTGGTGGTGTCGGCCAGAAAGACCACCGTGCAGCCGGTGGTGTGGAGAGCCAGCCGGACGAGAGCTTTTGTTCCGACCTTGTTCGCGACCCAGCCATGCAGGACGGCATCGGCCCCCAGAACGATCCACTGGTGAGGCCGGAGCTGACTGAAAAGCCCGCTCTCCGTCGTGAAGATGACCTTCAAGCCCCCTGCGGCCAGCCTCTCTGCCATGCGGAATCCTTCGCCGCCCGGGCGGCCCTCGGAGCAGAAGACACGGTGAATACTGCGGCGAGCTCGAATCAGCGCGCAGGCCACCGTCGAACTGTACGAGTACGTCAGCACGACAGCTTGGTCTTCCCGGCGGAGTCTCTCCGCAAAAGCCGAAGCGATGCGCTTAGCTCCGCGCTTCAGCGTATTGTGGAAGGCACGAATTCGCGCTGCGGCGGCCCTGCCGGGGTGCGCGTCATCTGCGGCGAGGGCGGCTTCGTTGCCCAGGCGGAGCAAAGGGGCCAGGGAAGGCTGGACATGCAGCAAGGCGCGAGCCACTTCGAGCAGTTCGGCTGAGCTGGGCTGGCGGTTGCGGCTGAGCCAGGACCGAAGCGCAGTGACAGCGCGCAAAGCCAGCTCGGCCGCGCCAGAGGTGCGGTCGCGCGCCACGGCGCCGAGGGCTTTGCGCAGTTCTGCGTCCACGCGCGTATGCTAGCATGAGCAGGGACAGGGAATTTCGATGGCCACGCGCATTCTCGGTATTGAGTCCTCCTGCGACGAGACGGCGGCTGCTGTCGTGGCCGACGGACGCGACATTCTCTCCAGCGTTGTGGCCTCGCAGGTGGACATCCACCGCAAATATGGCGGCGTGGTGCCGGAGCTGGCTTCGCGCGAGCACCTGCGCCGCATTGTGCCGGTGGTGCGGGAGGCGCTCGAGCAGGCGCAATTGACCCTCGCAGAAGTGGACGCCATCGGCGTTACACGCGGCCCCGGCCTGATTGGGTCACTGCTGGTCGGCGTGACCTACGGAAAAGTGCTGGCCATGTCCCTCGGCAAGCCGCTCGTCGCTGTGAACCACCTGGAAGGCCACGTCCACGCCGTGCTCCTCGAGGCGCACCGGCAGGGTCGCCGGCCGGAATTCCCGGCCGTTTGCTTGATCGTCTCCGGCGGGCACACGGTGCTTTACCAGGTTCAGGCGGAGCCGCTGCCCGGGACGAACGGCAATGCGCTGCGCTTCGGCTATCGCCGGCTGGGCCAGACGCGCGACGACGCAGCCGGTGAGGCCTACGACAAGGTCGCCAAGCTGCTCGCCCTCGGCTATCCCGGCGGGCCGATAATCGATCAGTTGGCTCCGCACGGCAATCCGGAAGCCGTGCGCTTCGGTGCGCCGGTGACGAAGGGCAATCCACTGGACTTCAGTTTCAGCGGGATCAAAACTGCCGTGCTGCGCTGGCTGCGAGCGCATCCGGAGTTACAACCGGAAATCGCGCCCCGCCAAGCGGCGCTCCAGCAGGGCCGACGCAGGGCAGAAGACTTGCGGCCGCTGTGCAGCCGCTCGACACTCGACTTGATTGCCAGCTTTCAGAAAAGTGTGGTGGATGATCTGGTGGGCCGCGCCCTGGCTGGGGCGGAGGAATGCGGCGCGGCTTGCGTGCTGGTCTCCGGCGGTGTCGCGGCCAACAGTCAGTTGCGCCGCTCCTTCGAGCTGGAAGCCCCCATGCGCGGCCTCGGCGTCTTCTTTCCCAGCCGGCATCTTTCCACGGACAACGCGGCGATGATCGCTGCGGCTGCTTACCCGCGGCTGCTCGCCGGGCAACTGGCCTCGCTCGAGATGAACGCCGAGGCCGTCCTCCCGCTAGCCTGACGCGGAAGCACGCCAGCCGAGGTGCACACCTCCGCACTTCCGCAAAGCGCGACGAGGAATCTCATCCTGCAGCTAGGGACCGCGGGCGAGCCAGGCCTCGCGCCAGGCGCTAGCTCAAGGTGCCCGGCGTCGTAGTTGGCGCCAGCCCCATCCACCCCACGACGCCAAGCACCGGAACAGAAGAAGTTCTCGATTTCCTACCGGCCTCGTTCCTCGGACTGCAACGCCTTTTTGGAGGGCATGATAGCGAACTTGCTCTCTCCTTTCGCGGTGGCCAGCCAGTTCGACCGTTGAGGTAGAATCCCTGGTGCGTCATGCGCATCGCGATTGATACCGGGGGGACGTT
>Ga0073934_10006462_pt1 | contig 17079 bp, 17 predicted proteins | sample LarsenN4metaG_FD_76834 | JGI IMG/M metagenome (GOLD analysis project Ga0073934, IMG submission 76834) | Hot spring sediment bacterial and archeal communities from British Columbia, Canada, to study Microbial Dark Matter (Phase II) - Larsen... ... | reverse complement strand
TACGAGGAGATGCTCTTCATCAAGTGACCCTTTGGAGATAGCAGGGACTCAGAGAGACGCCCGGCCGGAAACGGCCGGGCGTTTTGCTGGCAGCTTGTAGGAGCCTGCTCGCAGGCGATACGGGGCAATCACCTATGTGATCATTTCGTTCAACCACGGATAAGACTGATGGGCGCGGATTCCACAGATCCATCCGAGTAATCCGTGGTCAAAGAAGGGCCGAGTAGGCGACAGGAGGCACAAGAAACGCATAGACACAGCGCTCTTGGATTCAGGTCTTTGGCTTCCGAGTTCGAATGCCCCAAATATGTATAGCAAAAAGCCGCGCCTTGCGGGCGCGGCTGATGTCTTGGGGTAGGGCGAGTCGTCTCGACGAGCCGCGCCTCACTTCATCGCGGCCTGATAATATTTCTCCGCGGCGTCCCAGTCCACGACGTTCCAGAAGGCGGCGATGTAGTCCGGCCGGCGGTTCTGGTAGTTGAGGTAGTAGGCGTGCTCCCAGACGTCGAGGCCGAGGACGGGCTTGCCCTCGATGCCGGCCACGGCCTTGCCCATCAGCGGGCTGTCCTGGTTGGCAGTGGAGCCGATGGAGAGCTTCTTGTCGGGGCCGACGACGAGCCAGGCCCAGCCGGAGCCGAAGCGTGTCGCGCCGGCCTTGGCGAAGTCTTCCTTGAACTTGGCGAAGCCGCCGAGCTGCGCGTCAATGGCCGCGGCGAGGCTGCCCTTGGGCGCGCCGCCCTTGCCGGGACCCATGATGGTCCAGAAGAAGGCGTGGTTGCTGTGGCCGCCGGCGTTGTTGCGGATGACGCCGCGGATCGCCTCGGGCACCTTGGAGAGGTCGGCGATCAGCGCGTTCACGTCGAGGGCCGCGAGCGCGGCGTGGTCCTTGAGCGCGTTGTTCGCGTTGGTGATGTAAGCCTGGTGGTGCTTGGTGTGGTGGATTTCCATCGTGCGCGCATCGATGTGCGGCTCGAGGGCGTTGTAGGCGTAGGCCAGTTTCGGGAGTTCGTATGCCATGATCGTGGTGGGTTGAAAGTTGCGTGCCCAAGGGAGCACGGGTTCGGTCGGGCGTCAACTGCCGGGCGAAAAGTTCAGCGGCATGCGTGGCGGGTTTACAGCAGGCCAAACACTTCTCGGATGCGCCGCTTCAACGCCGTGATGCGCTCAGCGCTCACCCGGCCGTAGCGGCCGGTAATGCTGTCGCGGCGGATGACATGATAGAAGGAGCAATCGACCGCAGTGCGGAATTCAAGGCCATCCGCACTGTTCAGGGCGAATTGGGTGGGAGCAATATCGCCGGCAGGCGGTAGTTTGGTGCAGTAGAGCACATTCAATTTCAGCACGCGCTCGTTCAGCGCCACGTGCTTGGGAGAAATAATGACCGCGGGGTGCTCGTCTCGATTGCCGGGATTGATCCGGACGCGAACGATGTCCCACTGCGAAATTTGCATGATCACCCGCCGAGGCTCACTTCGGCGCCATTGATCCGGCTGATTTCAGCATCGGTCAGGCTGAAAACCTGTGGACGGGGCCGCCGGGCTTGAGGCATCCGCCGGCGGACGACACGTTGTTTGGCCGGGCGACGACGCTGCAGGGTTGCCATATTGGAAATCTGCGCCGCCATCGCCGGCTGGCAAGTGGCATTTGAGCTGCCTATACGCCCTTGTCCTCGCCGCGCTTGAGTTGGAAATAGGCCTGCAGCAGCTCGCGGCACGGCGCCTCAAGCACGCCGCGGGTGATGACCGCGCGGTGGTTGGACTGGGGCAGGGCGTTGAGGTCGGTGGCGCCGCCGAGGCAGCCCATCTTGGGGTCGCCGAGGGCGAAGACCACGCGCTTCACCCGCGCCATGAGCACGGCGCCGGAGCACATCGGGCAGGGTTCCTTCGTCACGTAGAGCGTGGCCTCGTTCAGGCGCCAGTCGCCGAGGGCGCGCGCGGCCTGTCCAAGCGCCAGCACCTCGGCATGCGCCGTGGGGTCGCGCATGCTGTCGCGCTGGTTGTGGGCGCTGGCGATGATGCTCCCGCCCAGCTCGATGACCGCCCCGATGGGCACCTCGTCCGCCCGCCAGGCATCGATGGCCAGGTTGTAGGCCTGCCACATGTAAAACTCGTCGTTCTTCACCAGCTGCGACGGATGCACCTTAGCAAAAGGGCATTGCAGCGGACGGTTCACCATTTCGTCTTTCATCCTGAAGGGGTAGGGCTTGCCTCGCCGTAGCTCCGGAGGAGCGAAGGCGGGTCGCGGTGGGTGTCGAGCATCGGAGAGGAGGATGGACTGGTCGCGCCGTGGGCCATGGGAAATCAGGCGGACAAGTCTTGCCAACTGAGGGCGAGGCGGACTTGTCACGCCGAAGCTCGCAGAGCGTAGGCGGACGAAAACCTTGACTTAGGCGCGGCGCTGCGGTCTTACAACGGCTTTTTCCACCGCATGACCCGCACCCAGCACCCGCGCGCCTCCCATGTCTGACGGCAAGGCGATTGAAGTCGAAGGCAAGATCGTCGCCGTCCTCCCCGGCACGATGTTCCGCGTCCAACTCGACAACGGGCACACGGTGCTCGCCCACATCTCGGGCAAACTGCGCAAACACTTCATCAAGATCGCCGCCGGCGACCGCGTGAAGATGGAGATGAGCCCCTACGACCTCGACAAGGCCCGCATCACGTTCCGCCTGCGCGACGTCAACGCCCCCCCGCCGCCCCCGCCGGGCGCCCGCCGCCGGTATTGAGGCGCGCCGGCCGCGCGCCGGAACCCGCCATGAAGACCCCCCGCGAGAAATCCGGCCGGCCCGTGCCGATGCCGCCCGCGCCCGCGGCCTTCGCCGGGGAGATCGACGACTACCTCGCCACGCTCGCGCTGGAGCGCGGCCTGGCGCGCAACACCGAGGTGTCCTACCGCAGCGACCTCACCCAGGCGGCGCATTTTTTGGAGAAGCACGGCGCCGGCGGCTGGCGCGCCGCCACCCCGGCGCACCTGACGGCGTGGCTGCACTGGCTGAGCGACCGGCGGTTCAGCGAGGCCAGCCAGGCGCGCAAACTCACCGCCGTGCGCATGCTCTTCCGCCACCTGCAGAAGGAGGGCCGCCGCACCGACGACCCCACCGACCTGCTCAGCGGCCCGAAATTCCGCCGCAAGCTACCGCAGACCCTCTCGCCCGGCGAGGTCGGCAAGCTCCTCGCCGCGCCGACCGGCGCCGATGCCTACGCGGTGCGCGACCGCGCCATGCTTGAGCTGCTCTACTCCAGCGGCCTCCGCATCTCCGAGCTGTGCAAGCTCACGCTCCAGCAGGTCGACCTCGAGCACGGCTTCGTGCGCGTCTTCGGCAAGGGCGGCAAGGAGCGCGTCGTGCCCCTCGGCCGCAAGGCCCGGGACGCCGTGCAGGTCTACCTGAGCGGTGCGCGCGCCCGGCTGGTCAAGCCCCGCACGGGCTCGGAGTTGTTCATCAGCGAGCGCGGCCGCGCCATTTCCCGCAAAACGCTCTGGGCCATCGTCAAGAAGTCGGCGGCGCGGGCCGGCCTCACCAAGAAGGTGAAACCGCACCAGCTGCGCCACTCCTTCGCCACGCACCTGCTGGGTGGCGGCGCCGACCTGCGCGCCATCCAGGAGATGCTCGGCCACGCCAGCATCGGCACCACGCAGATCTACACCGCCGTCGAGAACTCGCGCCTGCTCGACCAACACGCCAGGTATCATCCCAGGAACAAGGTGAAAAAGTAGCCGGACATCCGTGGCAGCGTGTTGGCGGCCAGCAGGTTGTGAGCGACGGCGAATTGAACTGAACCGGGAGCGCCGTTCGTGCGACCTTTAAGGCAGAAAAGCGATGAACCCTGATGCCAAGCAGATCCTGACCGAGTGGCTGGTGCTCGCCGCCCAAGGCGGCAGCGAGACCGCCTTCCGGGACCTGCACGACCTCTGGCGTTCGGATTTGCGGAGGCTGGCCTTGGTGCAGGTGGAACGCCCGGAAGCCGCGGACGAGGTCCTCGCCGATGTCTGGGTGGCCATCGCCCGCGGATTGTCGCGGATCGACGATCCCGCCTGCTTTCCGCGCTGGGCCTTCCGCATCGTGGAGCGTCGTTGTGCCGATTGGATCCGTCGCCGCGGCTTGGAGCGTGAGCGGCAGACCCTCGCCCAGCGGGAAGCTGCATCACTCGCTCCGGTCCAACCCGAGGAGCCATCGGAGGGCACCTTGAGGTTGCGCTCACTCATCAACGCCCTGCCGGCCGCGCAACGCGAGTTGCTGCACCTCTTCTACGAACTGGACCGCAGCGTGAGCGAGATCGCCGAGATCCTCGCCGTCCCGCCCGGCACCGTGAAATCGCGTCTCTTTTCCGCACGTGAAACCCTCAGACAACAACTCGAAAGAAACTCCCATGAATGATCTCGACCAGAAAATCCAGGCCGCCCTCCGCGGCCAGGCCGGCGGCGACGCTCTCGCCGGCGAACCCAACATCGCCGAGGAAGTGATCGCCGCCTTCAGGGGCCGGCACCGCGCCCTCTCCCTCTTCACCTTCGTCTACAGCGTCGTGCTCTTTGCCGGCGCCATCTGGGCCGGCGTGAAGTTCTACCACGCGACGACCGTCATGGCGCAGCTGCAGTGGGGCGGCCTCGGTCTGCTGCTCATGCTCATCGTCATGTTCATCAAGGTCTGGTTCTGGCTGGAGATGCACACCAATCGCGTGCTCCGCGAGGTGAAGCGGGTCGAGCTGCTCCTGGTCAGCCGGTCTGCGTCCCCCGACGCCGCGCGGGCGGCGCGTTAGAATCAGCCTCACGTGCTGGCGTTGGCATAAGACCAAGACACAGGTGACCGATCTCAACACCGACCACTTCAACGGTGAATTCATGCGGCCCTGCGGAGGCAGCCCGGTCAGTCGCGACCCGGTCTCGCCGGTTCACGCAGATTCCAGCATCTGCGTCTCCCCGGCCGTCTGCAACCGATGGGCAAGCGATTTACCACGCTGGCTTGGCAAAGCCGGTGGCGGGAGGGCAAGCGCGTGCCCGAGCGGGCGACCCAGCGCCGAGCAACCGGCGCAAGGGCGCTCAGGGAGGATCCCGGGGGAAGCACCGCCATGAGCAACGAAAAGCGATAAGACTGGCGCGGAGTCGGTTTCATCGGATCGGGAAGTGTGACTGGGCAGAGCCCGGGCTGGTGCATTCCCGCGGCCGGCCCGTGGCGCGTCAGGTCAGGGTGCGTCGCGCCGCAGGCGGGGCATGAGCATCGGGGTGTTCTTGCGGTAGGCGAGGTAGTCGTCGCCGTGGATGTCCACGAGATCACGCTCCTCCAGCCGGATCGCGATCAGGATGTAGGCGGTGGTGGCGAGGGCGAAAACCAAATGCGCGACGGTCATGGTCGGTGTGAACCAGAACGCGCAGAGCCAACCCACGTAGAGCGGATGGCGCACGAGCTTGTAGGGGCCGGGCGTGACGAATTTCAAGGGACGATAGGGCACGCCGCGGAAATACTTCCACACTTGGCGCAGTCCGAAGAGGTCGAAATGGTTGATGAGAAAAGTCGTCACCAACACCAGCAGCCAGCCGAAGGCGAAGCCGGCATGCAGCAAAGCGGCCGCCACGGGATGGCTCACGTTCCAGAGGACGCCGCCCATCGGCTGCCAGAGCCAAAAGAGCAGGAGCAGCGCGAGCGACGAGGCCAGCACGTAGGTGCTGCGCTCGGCCGCCTCAGGCACGTGACGCGTGAGCCAGCGCTTGAAGAAGGTGCGCGCCATCAGGCTGTGTTGCACGGCGAAGAGGCCGAGCAGGGCGGCGTTGACGGCGAGTGCCTGCCAGAACGGTGCGGTTGCCGCCGAGTCCATGGACTTGGGCACCAGAAAATTGCCGACGAAGCAGGCGGCATAGCAGAAGGTCGCGAAGAAGATCGTGTAGGCGGCGGCGCCGTAGAGGAGGACGCCGGTGCGTTGAAGGAGAGAGGGAACGTGGATGGTTTTCATGTAGTATCGAAATAGAGGTTGTGGGAGCGGAGATCAGGCAGGCAGCACCACGAGGGTGCAGACGGTGGCGATCAGCACGGCGGCCAGGAGCGCCGCGGTTGCGACCCCAGCGGGCGGTTGCGCGGTGGCGATTTCGGGCGGCGGGAGCAGGTCTGGCATCATGGGTTTTCGTTCGCTGCGGTTCAGGTGGCCTGGGGCGGGTCGTCGTTGATGACCACGGTTTCACCGATCGGGATGATTTCGTCGGCGGGTAGGAGGGCACAGCGTGCGTGTTCGCGGATGGCTTCCGCATCGGTGGCCTGATAGACGCAGACGGTGCCGAGGCGACCATCGGATTCCTGGACGACGTAGGAGCGGATCCAACGGACGCGCCCCACCATTTCTTTCAGACCGACGCGGCTGGAGCGTCCGGCGGCGATTTCGAGCTCCCGGGCGGAGGCCCACCCACCGCGGCGGAGTATGATGTAGTTTTTCATGGATGACATATTGGAGGGATAGAGAATGCCGTCGGATGGCGTGGCACCCGGGGCGTGGAAGTGGCGACATCCTAGCGAAACCCACCGCCCAAGTCCTTTCCTTGACCTGATCAAATCCTTACCATTTGCTCCGCGCCCCCGAGATGCCACGCCGGGCTCGCCGCATGGTCCACCGCTTCGCCAGGTTTGAGATCGACGCCAACACCCGCGAGATACGCGCTGCCGGACATGTGCTCACGTTGCAGCCGCGCGTGTTCGAGCTGCTCCTCTACCTGGCGGTCCACCGCGACCGTGTCGTGCCGAAGGACGAGCTGCTCGACCGGGTGTGGCCGGGCGTGATCGTGACCGATGCCTCGCTGCAACGTGCGATCAGTCTCGCCCGGTCGGCGTTAGCGGAGGTCGGAGCGCCCGGTGCCATCCGCACCTTTGCCCGGCAAGGCTACCGGTTGGGCGACGGGCCCGCCGTTCAGGCGGAGACCGGTGGCGCGAGATCTGCCGCGATCAAGGCCGCGTACGCGGCTTACAACCGGGGAGAGTGGGGACGGGCCATGGCAGCCTTTCGCAAGGTGGACGACATCGAGGGGCTTTCGGCGGAGGATCTGCAGCGCTGGGCTCACGCCGCACAATGCGCCGGCCGGCCGCACGAAGCCGCGGAGCCGCTGGAGCGCGCCGTGGCGGCCTTTTCCGCGCGGGGCGACCGCCGCCGGGCCGGCTGGGTGGCGATTCTGCTTGGACAGTTGCACTTCGAGTGGCGCGAGCCGGTGCTGGCCAAGGGTTGGCATCACCGAGCCAAGCGATTGCTAGAAAATGAACCGCCTTGCCGGGAGAGGGGCTACCTCGACCTGCTCGGTGCCCGCATAGCGCTGATGCAGAATGAAATCGAAGCCACGTTGCAACTGGCGGAAAACGCCCGGTCGGCCGGTGAGAAATTCGGGGATCCCGATCTGGAGAGCCTCGGGTTGGTTCACGTTGGAGAGGCACGACTCTATCTCGGTGACGTTCGCGCGGGCATGGCCGCGCTTGACGAGGCCGGGGCATCGGTTACGGCCAGCGGGCTCAGTCCTTGGGCCGGTGGGCTGGTCTATTGCGGTGTCATTTATGGCTGCATGACGCGGTCCGATTGGCATCGCGCGGGGCAGTGGACCGACCAGTTCACGCGCTGGTGCGAAGGCAAGGGGGTGGCTGGTTACCCCGGATTGTGCCGTCTCCACCGGACGGAAGTCCTCACTGTGCGCGGGGACCTGCGCGCGGCGGAGAAAGAGTGCCGGGTCACGATCGCCACACTCGCCAAGCAGGCGCCTTGGGCCGAGGGCGACGCATGGGTGGCACTGGGCGACATTCTGCTGGCCAAGGGCGAGTATGCCGGGGCCCGCAAGGCCTACCTGCGCGCCACCGAACTCGGTTGGGAGGCGCGTTTCGGACTCGCCCACGTCCATTTCGCCGAGGGCAACGTGACGGCCGCCGCGAAGCTACTTGGTCGCACTCTGACTGACAACGCCTGGTCCTGCCGCTCCAAGCGGGGACAGGCTCTCGCATGGCATGCCATCATCACGGCCCACGCCGGACGTCTGGACGACGCGCGGGCCGCGTTGCTGACGCTGGAGCGTGAATCAGAGCTGGTTTCGACGCTGGCCCTCGAGGCACTTGTGGAGCGTGCGCGCGGCGAAGTGGCCGTGGCGGAGGGGCGGCGGAGCGAGGCGGTCGCCCATCTGCGCGGCTCGCTCCGGTTGTGGCAGAAGTTGCAGACGCCGGTCGCGGCCGCACAGTTGCGCTGCCGGCTGGCCGATCTCCTGGACGAGGAAGGTGACGCCGAGGCCGCGGCGCTGGAGCGCGCGGCGGCATTCACCGCCCTCGATCAGGCGGGGGCGCACGCCCTGATCCGCTCGTGCAAAAATCTCAGCCGCATGCGTGCCCTGCGCCGGCGCGGTGCACGTTCACGATCCGTGCTCGCCGGCTGAATCGGTGCTCACACCTTCTGCTGTTTCCATTTGCCGCCGCGGAACAGCGCGTAGCTCCACAGCGTGAGCACGGAGAACGATACGGGCACGGCGATGTAGACGCCGGTCGGCCCCAGTCCGGCCGGTTGCGCGAGCAGCCAGGCCAGCGGCACCTGCCCGAGCCAGAAGCAGAAGAAGTTCAGCCGCGTCGGCGTCCACGTGTCGCCGGCGCCGTTGAACGCGCCCTCGAGGCACATGCCCGCGGCATAGAGCGGGAAGGCGAGGCTGACGATCCACAGCGCGCGCGTGCCGTGGTGCAGCACCTCCGGCTCCGTGGTGAAGAAGGCCACGATCGGGTGGGCCAGCGCGACAAACACCACCCCGACGAGACCGAGGAAGGCCACGTTGAAGCGGACGGCGATGCGGACGGACTCCTCCGCGCGGTCGGGCCGGCCGGCCCCGAGGTTCTGCCCGACCAGCGTGGCCCCGGCGTTGGCCAGGCCCCAGGCGGGCATGAGGGCGAAGATGACGACGCGGATCGCGACGGTGTAGCCGGCCAGCACGGTGCTGCCGAACGGCGCCATGATCTTGAAGAGCCCGACCCAGCTCGTCGTCGCAATGAGCAGCTGCGCGATGCCGTTGCCCGAGGTGCGCAGGATGGTGCCGAGGACCTCGGGCTGGGGGAGCAGGTCGCGCCAGCCCAGGCGGATGCGGCCCGGCTGGCCGGTCAGGTGCCAGAGCTGGTAGCAGACGCCGATCCCGCGGCCGACGTTGGTGGCGACCGCGGCGCCGGTCACGCCCATCTCGGGAAACGGCCCCGACCCGAAGATGAAGCACGGGTCGAGGACGATGTTGAGGGCGTTGGCCAGCCAGAGCGTGCGCATCGCGATCACGGCGTCGCCGGCCCCGCGGAAGACGGCGTTGATGAGGAAAATCAGGAAGACGGTGATGTTGCCGCCGAGCATCACCTGCGCGTAGCCGGAGCCCAGGGTCACGACCGCATCGGTCGCGCCCATCAGCCGCAGGATGTCCGGGGCAAACCAGCCGAGCCCGAGGCCGAGGCCGGAGGCGATGAGCGTGCCGAGGACGAGGATCTGCCCCGCCGCGTGGGCCGCCTGCGTGGGGTTCTTCTCGCCGATGCGGCGCGCCACGATCGCGGTGGCCGCGAACGAGATGCCGATGGCCACCGCGTAGACCAGCGACATGAGCGACTCGGTCAGGCCCACGACCGCCACGGCGTCGGCGCCGAGCCGCGACACCCAGTAGACGTCCACGACGGCGAAGAGCGACTCCATCGACATCTCCAGCACCATCGGGACGGCGAGCAGCAGCACGGCGCGGTTGAGGGCGAGCGCCGTGTAATCGTGATGACCGCCCCGCAGCGCCTCGAGGATGAGGCGCCAGAGCGGCGCATGCGGCGCCGGCGGGGCCGATGGGGGTGCTTCGGACATGAAGGCGCGGACACTGGCGGTCGGGCCGCGCGGCTCAAGGCCGCTTTTCTTCGTCCTTCGCCCCGTGGCCGGGCTTGTATGCCACGGGGCAGGCGCTACGCTCCGCCCATGACCGAACAGCAGGCCCACTACGAAAACATCCGCCAGTCCGCCGCCATGATCTCAGCTGCCCTCGGCGGCCTGAAGCCCCGCATCGCGGTCATCCTCGGTTCCGGACTCGGCGGCCTGGCCGCGAAGGTCGAGAAGCCGGTCGTGCTCAACTACCGCGACCTGCCCGGGTTCCCCGTGCCCACCGTGGCGGGGCACGCGGGCCAGCTCCTGCTCGGGAAACTCAACGGCGTGCCGGTCATCGTGTTCAACGGCCGCAAGCACTTCTACGAGACCCATGACGCCTACCCGATGAAGACGATGCTCCGCGCCGTGCACAGGGTCGGCATCGACACGCTCTTCCTCTCCAACGCCGCCGGCAGCCTGCGCCCGCACATCAAGGTCAGCGAGCTGATGCTCATCACCGACCACATCAATTTCCTCGGCCTCAACCCGCTCGTCGGCCCGAACGACGACGAGTTCGGTCCGCGCTTCGTGCCCGTGACCGACGCGTGGGACCCGGAGCTGCGCCGCCGCGTGCACGCCGTCGCGCGCCGCGAGGGCATCACGCTGCACGAGGGCGTCTACGTGGCGTTCCGCGGCCCGTCGTTCGAGACCCCGGCCGAGATCCGCATGGCGCAGGGTTGGGGCGCCGACGCGGTGGGCATGTCGAGCGTGCCGGACTGCCTCATCGCCCGGCACTGCGGCATGAAGGTGGCCGGCGTGTCCTGCATCACCAACATGGGCGCCGGGCTCTCCGACGAGAAGCTCTCCCACGCGCACACGATGGAGAACGCCGCGCGCGGTGCCGGCGCCTTCGAACGCCTCGTCCTCGCCGCCCTGCCGGAGCTCTGAGAGCTAGTTGCTTGGTGGAGAGTCGTAGGCCCTGCGGAGTTCAGCATCGATTGTCGAAAGACCCACCGCGCATGCGCGGACCAAGTCGCCGCCATTCGCAGAGGCTCCTTCCACTAACCAAACCTCCCGGTCTTCTTGGGTAACAGCTTCAACGCCTTTCACTGTCCGGAGGGATTCGGTGACAATCTTTCTGAATTTCGATTCCAGCGGTTCATTCCGGATGAATTCAGCAACATTCACAAAAATCTGCCATTGCCACTTTGGCCGTGCGAGTTTGGCCGCGGATATGCCAAGGATATCTTCTTCTTCAGTGATTCGGGTCCATTCCTCCAGCACCGTCTGGTCTTGGGGTTGGATCTTTTTCACCTCAACTGAAGACGGGTCGATTGGCGCGGAACCATGTGCCGCCCCGAAAACCCCGAGGAAAAAGCCAAACATCGATGCCAAACGTTTTCTCATGATAGCGAATCTTCCGATTTGGTTTTCGGTTATTCCTGACCGGGTGCGAGTCGTTGGGCCAAGTTAAATCAGCGGCACGCTGCCGCCAAGTCCGATGTTACGGCTTTGGGTTTCCCTGAATTCGGTAAGTTGCCGAATTTTACGGCCCGCACAGCGGTCGTCGCTCGACTAGGAGAGACAAGGAGTTGCCGCCTGCATTATTGGCAAAGGACTATCGAAAAGCATTCAGCACCCGCTGCCAGACGGTGGTCTCGCCCGGGAGGCCGTGGGCGGTGAGTTTCGCTTCGATCTCGTCGAGGGTGGGCTCGCGGACCTGATGCTTGGGGTCGGCGGGCCATTCGGGGCGGACGGCGCGGGCCACGGCCCAGCCGGCCCAGGCGCGCCAGCGGCGCTGCTCGCGGCGCGGTTCGTTCATGCGGTCGGCGAGATGCTGGTAGTGCACGCGCGGGTTGCCGATGAAGATATCGGGCGGCGTGTGGCGGAAAAACCAGGCCAGGGCCGCGTAGGGCATCGGCCATTCGCGCAACACCGGTTCGTCGCCCCGCAGGTCGGCGCCGAGGGCGCGGTCGAGCGCGAGGGTGGCCCGGGCCGCCATGCCACGCTGCCAGAGATGGTGGCCGTAGGTCAGCGCCGACAGGTAGAAGGCTGCGCCACGGTCGGGGCCATGGGCCGTCAGGGCGGAGGCGTCCATCGCGCCCGGAGCCGGCGGCAGGTGCGGGCAGGGTGAGAGGTGACGCGACATCGTGTTTTTGTAGGAGGGGCTTTAGGCGTAGGTGAGACCAAAGTCTCTCAGATTTTGGGTTTCACACGAAGGAAGCAAAGGTAGCAAAGGTTTGGAGTTCGAATCCTTCGCGTCCTTTGCGAGCTTGGTGTAATGTCTGATTGGTCCAAGCGGCTTATGTGAGGTGAAGGCAGTGGTCGGGGCGTAAAGCCCCTCCTACAGTGTCCGCCAAGTTTATCTTGGCGCACGGCCCGGCCCCGTCGCATAAGAGGCGGGTGCAAAGCGAAACCGCCGCGGAGATCAACGAGGTGCAGGGCTGGCGCCGGCTGGCCTTGTGGTGTGCCGCGCTGCTCGTGCGCACCTGGGGCCGCACCCTGCGCCTGGAAGCGGAGGCGGAGACGCTGGCCAAGCTGACTTACTCCGAGCATCCGGCCGCCATCACCCTGTGGCACAACCGGCTGTTCCTTTCGGCCGAGATTTTCCGGCGCTACCGCACCAAGCGCAAGGTCTACGGGCTTGTGAGCGCGAGCAAGGACGGCGCGTGGCTGGCGGCCTTCTACCGCATGATCGGGATCGAGCCGGTGCGCGGCTCCAGCAGCAATTTCGGGCGCGAGGCGGCCCGCATGCTCATCGAGCAGATGCGCGCGGGGCATGACATCGGCATCACGCCGGACGGGCCGCGCGGGCCGCTCTACGAGGTGGAGCCGGGCGTGCTCGTGGTCACGCGCCGCACCGGCGCGCCGATGGTGTTGCTCGGCGCGGAATTCACCCGGGCCTGGCGGCTGAAGAGCTGGGACAGATTCTACGTGCCGTGGCCGTTCTCGCGCGTGCGCATGCGCTGCACGCTCCTGCCGCCGGTCAAGGCGGACGGGGAGAAGATCAGCGCCGACGACGTGCGCGCGGCGCTGTGCGCGATCAATCCGGATCTGCCGGAGTGAGGGCAGGCTTTCCTGTAGGAGGGGCTTTACGCCCCGACCACGTGCGTTGAATCACGGCGTTCCGCCGTCGCCAAGGCTATGGCGGACAAGAAGGCCGTTCCTACAAAATGCCAATGCTCCCTCAGAATTTCGGCGCGATGGTGATGCTCTGGCCGGCCTCGACCACGTAGTCGTTGCCGGTGCACCAGGTGACGTCGTTGATGAGCACCTTGAAGGTCACGGGGGCGGTGGCGTTCTGGATGCTGGCCGTCCACTGGTCGTGGGCGACGCAATCCATGGCGACGCCCTTGTCCCAGTTGAGGCCGGGGCCCTCGCCGCGGAGGTAGAGGTGGTTGCCGAAGCCGATGTCGACCTTGGCGGTGATGAGGGTGGCCGCGGGCTGCTGCAGAGGCGTCTTCTTGCGCGCAACGGCGGGTTTCTTGGCCGGCGCCTTGGAGGCGGTGGCCGGGCTGGAAGTGGTCTTCTTGGTGGTCTTCTTCATGGTGAAAAGGTGTGTGGTTGGGTCAGGCAAACGCGCTGTATCCAGCGCCAAGCGTGCCGGTGCAACCGAAAACTCGGTCAAGGTGTGGCATTGGTGTTAAATCGCGCATTTTGAGGCGCTAGCGGGGACGGGAAAATTTTGTTTGCGCCCGGCTTGGCGCGTCGGGCAAAAGCATCGGCTCGGTTCGGGGCAGTAGCTCAGTTGATAGAGCGCGTCGTTCGCAACGACGAGGTCGTGGGTTTGATCCCCATCTGCTCCACCAGCCTTCGCTCTACGAGCTGCGGCTCGGTAAACCAGCCAGACGGAATTTGGAAATACTATCCAACTCTCGTTGCGCCTTGCGAAGGCTGCCGCGTCGTAGCCCAACGGGCGAAGACGGGCCTCGGCAAGCCAGCCACCGGAATGCGGAAATACTATCCAGCTCTCGTTTCGCCGTGCGAAGGCTGCCGCGTCGTAGCCCCATCTGGGGCGTAGGCGGACACTCGGCAAGCCAGTCAGGTGATACGCGCCCCCTATCTTTCGCCTTGGAGGCCGGGCGGTTGCCCGTAAGTTGACCCCGTTCTGGGTCCTCGTAGCTCAGCTGGATAGAGCATCGGTTTTCTAAACCGACGGTCGCGTGTTCGAGTCACGCCGGGGACGCCATACTTCGCTCATTGTCCGCCGACAATGAGCTTCGTATGGCAAGCCATACGGTTTCGCCTTCAGCGAATTACAGCCACCCGTGGAGCGAAGTATGCCCTACGAAGCCTTGGCGAAGTAGGGCTGACAACCATGCATTACGTCTATCTAATCGAGAGCAGCGACCATCCAGGGCAGAGATACGTCGGCCTCACCGATGATCTAAAGCAGCGGATGGCCGACCATAATGCCGGGAGATCGGTCCACACGGCCTAATATCGCCCATGGACCTTGGTTGCCTACACTGCCTTTGCCAGTGAGTCCAAGGCGCGTGAATTCGAGCGCTACTTGAAAGTCGGGTCGGGGCATGCCTTTGCGCGACGTCATCTTTGACCAGCACGTTCCCGAAAATAAGGTCTTGCTTCGTCCCGGGGCATGGGGCTTTTTCGCACTTCCGATGGAACATCGGGCTGTAGCGTAGCCTGGTAGCGCGCTTGCATGGGGTGCAAGAGGTCGTGAGTTCGAATCTCACCAGCCCGACCATTTTCCTGTCTGACGGAGAACGGATCTACATATTGGCAGACGTTGTATACTGCCGCTTTATGAAACTTGTTGAGCCCCCTCCTTTTCCAGAGCCGGTTGATCTACCTCTCGGTTGGCCAGGAATAAATTATTACTACTCTGATGCGACGAGTCGATTTATTGCGCGTTTCCGTGCTGCATCGCAGTTTGAGAAGGCAATCTTTTCAGTAATACGCCCCGAAACCGCAGATGGATATTCAAAATTAATCAAATTCTCCTTAGTCTATTCAGCTTGGGAACAGATGAGGGAGGCATTCGATTCTGAGGCTATAGATCGCGCGCTAGCAAACCACAGTGATGCTGGGATCCGAGCTTTTATTGATCGTAGGCTACGCACTAAGAACAATGATTTCTTCGATAATCTCAAAAGAGGTGCAAGCGACAGGATGGTCACTAAGATCGACCGAATACAAAAGGGTGATGATTACAGCGTAATCGATATCTCAACAGCGCTACGTAACGCATTTTCCCATGGTGATCTAACTCCGAACGCAAAAGGAGGAGGGGTTCCAGAATTGGCGGAACTGTTGTCAGATTACCTGCTACAGGTAATGCGTGTAGAGGCGCACAAGTTGGCCACGGATCATTTGAAGAATTGATTTGTGCTCAGTGCCTTCTCAAGGGCACCAAGGAGGTGTTTACCCTTCAGGGGATGTTGCCATGAATCGTATATCACCGCCTTGTTACCCCATGAAGTGCCCGCCCATCAGTGTATGACCCCCGCCGAGGCCAAGAAGCGCATTGCCGAGTTCCGCGCGGAGGTGGCGCGCCATGACGAGCTTTACCACCGCAAGGCCAAGCCGGAGATCAGCGACTACGATTACGACCGGCTGAAGCGCGAGCTGGCCGACCTCGAGAAGCGGTTCCCGCAATTCGCCAGCGCGGAGTCGGCGACGCAGCGCGTGGGCGACGACCGGGCGGAGGGCTTCGCGCGCGTGAAGCACCGCATGGCGATGATGACGCTCGACAACACCTACGACGAGGCCGAGCTGCGCGAATTCCACGCGCGCCTCGCCAAGGCGCTCGAGACCGAGGACCTTGCCTACACGGTCGAGCCCAAGGTGGACGGCGTGGCCGTGAGCCTCACCTACGAGAAGGGCAAGCTCACGCGCGCGGTCACGCGCGGCGACGGCGAGGAGGGTGACGACGTGACCGCGAACGTGCGCACCATCCGCTCGCTGCCGCAGGTGCTGAAGGGCCGGGGCCACCCGGACATCATCGAGATCCGCGGCGAGGTCTACCTGACCGACGCGGAGTTCCGGCGCATCAACGACGCCCAGGTCGAGGCGGGCGAGGAGGCCTACGCCAACCCGCGCAACCTCGCCGCCGGCACGCTCAAGCAGCTGGATTCGTCGCTCGTGGCGGAGAGAAAACTCGAGATCGTCCTCTACGGGCTGGGCTACTGCGAGCCGGCCGTGGCGGAGTCGCAGACGGAATACCTGGCCAAGCTGAAGGCGTGGGGCCTGCCGCTGGTCGGGAAATTCTGGGCCGTGCGCGGCATCGACGCCGTGTGGGCGGCGATCCAGGAGCTGGACCAACTGCGGCGGGGTTTCGCCTTCGGCACCGACGGCGCGGTGGTGAAGCTGGATTCGTTCGAGCAGCAGCGGCACAGGAAGATCGGCTTCCGCGGCGCCGACGCGGCCGGGCAGGCCGAGGCCGCCCGCAAGCTGTCGCCGCGCTGGGCCTGCGCCTACAAGTTCGCGCCCGACCGGGCCGAGACGCGCGTGCGCGACATCACCATCCAGGTCGGCCGCACGGGCGTGCTCACCCCCGTGGCGGAGCTGGAGCCGGTTTTCCTCGCGGGCACGACGGTGAAACGCGCCACCCTCCACAATGCCGACGAGATCGCCCGCAAGGACGTGCGCGTCGGCGATGCCGTGCTGATCGAGAAGGCCGGCGAGATCATCCCCGCCGTCGTGCAGGTGCTGACCGACAAGCGCCCGGCCGGCAGCCGCGCCTACCGTTTCCCGAAAAAATGCCCGGTGTGCGCAACCGAGGCCACGCGCGCCGAGGGCGAGGTGGCCTGGCGCTGCCCGAATCCCGACTGCCCCGAGAAGGTGCGGCGCCGCATCGCGCACTTCGCCTCAAAGGGCTGCCTCGACATCGACGGCCTCGGGGAGGAGATCGTCGACCTGCTGCTCAAGAACTCGCTGATCAAGGCCGTGCCGGACCTGTTCCGGCTGAAGATGGAGGACCTGCTGCCGCTGAAGAAGTCGGGCGAGGTCTGGGCGGGCAACCTGATCGCGGCGATCGAGGCGCGGCGCAACGCCGAGTTGTGGCGCGTCATCAACGGCCTCGGCATCCCGCAGGTGGGCGCCGCGGCGGCGAAGGACCTCGCCCGGACCTTCAAGTCGCTCGACGCACTCATGGAGGCGAAGGAGGAGGATTTGATCCGCGTCGAGGGTTTCGGCGAGAAGACGGCCGCGGCCGTGCGCGCGTGGCTGGATGAGAAGGGCAACCAGCGCCTCGTGCGCGACCTGCAGGCGGCGGGCCTGAGGCCGGCCGCGCCGGCGGCCGCCGGCAGCGTGCTGG
>Ga0073934_10006460_pt1 | contig 17085 bp, 11 predicted proteins | sample LarsenN4metaG_FD_76834 | JGI IMG/M metagenome (GOLD analysis project Ga0073934, IMG submission 76834) | Hot spring sediment bacterial and archeal communities from British Columbia, Canada, to study Microbial Dark Matter (Phase II) - Larsen... ... | reverse complement strand
GCCGGGGGACAATGTGTCGATCACGGTGAGCCTGATCCAGCCCATTGCGATGGAGGAGGGCCTGCGCTTTGCCATCCGCGAGGGCGGCAAGACGGTGGGCGCCGGGGTGGTGGCGAAGGTGATTGAATAAGGCGTGAATCGTGAGTCGTGAATCATGAGCCGGCTCATCACTCACCCCTCACGAATCACGGGATTTAAAGGCCAGTAGCTCAATTGGCAGAGCGTCGGTCTCCAAAACCGAAGGTTGGGGGTTCGAGACCCTCCTGGCCTGCCAGCCATGGGTTACCGGTTCAGCGTTCCGGGTTCAATGACAGGCAAGGGCACGGCGAACAACGTGGAACGGGGAACACGGAACACGGAACGGATTTGATGGCGGACAAGATCAAGATTGCCGTGGCGGCGTTGCTGGTCGTGGCGGGCCTGGCGGGCTTCTACTACCTCGACCAGAGCCCCATGATCGTGCGCGTCGCATCGGTCCTCGCGGGGCTGGCCGGCGCGGCGGTGGCGTTCTGGGCTTCGGAGCCGGGGCGCCAGTTCTACGGGTTCGCCGAGGAGTCGGTCGCGGAAACGAAGAAGGTGGTGTGGCCGACGCGGAAGGAAACGTTGCAGACCACCGGCATCGTCTTCGCATTCGTGGTGGTGATGGCGCTTTTCTTGTGGATAGTCGACGCGGGTTTGCTATGGGCCGTGAAGAAGCTGTTGGGTCAGAGCTGACGATGAGCAAGAAGTGGTACGTGGTGCACGCCTACTCCGGCTTTGAGAAGAGCGTGCAGCGCGCGTTGCAGGAACGCATCCAGCGTTCCGGCATGCAGGACAAGTTCGGGCAGATCCTGGTGCCGGTCGAGGAAGTGGTCGAATTGAAGGCCGGCCAGAAGGCGATCAGCGAGCGCAAGTTCTTCCCGGGTTACGTGCTGGTCGAGATGGAGATGACCGACGACACGTGGCACCTGGTGAAAAACACGCCGAAGGTGACCGGCTTCGTCGGCGGCACCGCGACCAAGCCCACGCCGATTTCGGAGAAGGAGGTGCAGAACATCCTGCACCAGATCCAGGAAGGCGTGGAAAAGCCGCGGCCCAAGGTGCTGTTCGAGGTGGGCGAGGCGGTGCGCGTGAAGGAAGGCCCGTTCGCGGACTTCCACGGCAACGTCGAGGACGTGAACTACGACAAGAACAAGCTGCGCGTGTCGGTGACGATTTTCGGGCGTTCCACCCCGGTGGAGCTCGATTTCAGCCAGGTAGAGAAGGCGTGAATGGGAAATGGCGAAAGGGGAATGGCAACGGCCGGGCCGGGGGTAGGTTTCTCGATTCACTGTTCACGATTCACCCTTCACGGGTTTTGAGCGGGGAGGGCGCCGCGGGCGCCCGCTAGCACCCGAAGGAGAGCAACATGGCAAAGAAAATAGTCGGCATCATCAAGCTGCAGGTGCCCGCGGGCAAGGCGAACCCCAGCCCGCCGATCGGCCCGGCGCTTGGCCAGCGCGGCCTGAACATCATGGAGTTCTGCAAGGCGTTCAACGCCCAGACGCAGAAGATGGAGCCGGGGCTGCCGGTGCCCGTGGTCATCACCGCGTACCAGGACAAGAGCTTCACCTTCATCATGAAGACGCCGCCCGCGAGCGTGCTGATCCTCAAGGCGGCGAAGATCGAGAAGGGCAGCGCGCGCCCCAACACCGACAAGGTGGGCAGGATCACCCGCGCGCAGGCCGAGGAGATCGCCAGGGCCAAGATGCCCGATCTCACGGCGGCGGACCTCGAAGCGGCGGTGCGCACCGTCGCGGGCAGCGCGCGCAGCATGGGCGTGGAAGTGGAGGGCCTGTAAATGAGGACCCTTTCCAAGCGCTACAAGGCGATGCGCGCCCGGGTGGAGAGCACCCGGTCGTACCCGGTAGAGGAGGCGCTCAAGCTCGTGAAGGAGGGCGCCACTGCCAAGTTCAACGAGTCGGTGGACGTGTCGATCAACCTCGGCATCGACACCAAGAAGTCCGATCAGACCGTGCGTGGCTCGATCGTGCTGCCGCAGGGCACGGGCAAGAGCGTGAGGATCGCGGTGTTCGCGCAAGGCGACAAGGCGGCGCAGGCGAAAGAGGCCGGCGCCGACATCGTGGGTTTCGAGGACCTCGCGAACGAGGTTAAGGCCGGCAAGATGGATTTCGACGTGGTGATCGCCGCTCCCGACGCGATGCGCGTGGTGGGAAGCCTCGGCCAGATCCTGGGCCCGCGCGGGCTCATGCCGAACCCGAAGGTCGGCACCGTCACGCAGGACGTGGCGGCGGCGATCAAGAACGCCAGGGCGGGGCAGATCCAGTACCGCGCGGACAAGGCGGGGATCGTCCAGTGCGCGATCGGGCGCGCCTCCTTCTCGGTGGAGGCGCTGGCGGAAAATCTGAAAGCGCTGGTGGATGCGGTGAACAAGTCCAAGCCCTCGCACACCAAGGGGATCTATCTGAAGAAGATCTCGGTGTCGAGCACCATGGGCGTGGGCGTGCGCGTCGACCAGGCGAGTTTGTTGTGAAGGCTTTGGGGCTGCCGCGCCGGTTAGGGCGGCAGGTTGTCAAAGACCGTAGGAACCGCGAGGTTTAATTTTTCGGGAACGGATCACGGGCTCGAGGGTCGCACGCTGCCCTACGGCAGCTGCCCAGCCCCGGATCCCCGGTCCCCGTTCCCGGGCATCCTACGCAGACGGCGCACCCGGAACAGAACAGGTCAAGTTGCTGGTTGCCGACTCTGGATCAACGGTCGCCGTATTTTGAGGGATGAAGGATGAAGAATGAAGGATGAAGGAGAAAGTGCACAGCGCTTTGCTGGCGCCACTTCTGCCTTCCGCCTTCTGCCTTCCTCCTTCCGACTGAAAGGAGATAGATCTTGGGTCTGAATCTGGAACAGAAGCAGGCGGTGGTGGCCGAGGTGAGCGGCGAGCTCGCCAAGGCCCAGGCCGTGATACTGGCCGAGTACCGCAGCCTCCCGGTCGGGGACATGACCGAGCTGCGCAGGAAGGCGCGCGGCTCGGGCGTGTACCTGCGCGTGTTGAAGAACACGCTCGCGCGCCGGGCGATCGCCGATACGCCGTTCAAGGGACTGGCCGAAAAGATGGTCGGCCCGCTCGCCTACGGCATCTCGAGCGATCCGGTGGCGGCGGCCAAGGTGCTGCACGAGTTCGCCCGGGACAACGAGAAGTTCGTGATCAAGGCCGGCGCCATGCCCAACGTGGTGATGTCGGCGAAGGAAGTGGCGGCGCTCGCGAAGATGCCGAGCCGCCAGGAACTTCTCGCGAGGCTTCTCGGCACGCTGCAGGCGCCGGTCGCGCAGTTCGTCCGGACGCTCAACGAGGTCCCGGGCAAGTTTGCGCGCACGCTGGCCGCGGTGCGGGACGAGAAAGAGAAGCAGGCCGCCTGAGGCCTGCTGGGAACGGTTTTCGAATACGGCAACTTCAGAATCTGACAGGAGTCAATACCAATGGCTATTGCCAAAGCAGAAATACTCGACGCGATCGCGAACATGACGGTCCTGGAGCTCTCCCAGCTCATCAAGGACATGGAAGAGAAGTTCGGCGTCTCCGCCGCAGCCGCGGCCGTGGCGGTCGCGGCCCCCGCGGCGGGCGCCGCGGCGGGGGCCGGCGCGGCGGCCGAGGAGAAGACCGAGTTTACGGTCATGCTCACGGGCGCGGGGGCGAACAAAGTCAACGTGATCAAGGTGGTGCGCGCCGTGACGGGACTGGGCCTGAAGGAAGCCAAGGACCTGGTCGATGGCGCACCCAAGCCGGTCAAGGAAGGCGTTTCCAAGGCCGACGCGGAGAACATCCTGAAGCAGCTGACCGAAGCCGGCGCAACCGGCGAGCTCAAGTAATCGCGATGCGGAGCCGCAGCCGGCGGCGCGGGCCGCCGGCCTTGATTTTCTTTGAAAAGGCCGCACATTGCCGCACACGCCGGACGGCGCAAGGCCGCGGGCGTGCTGCGGTTTTTTGCCTTCACTGACCGGGATTTGATCCCCTCCTGGAGTTGATATGACGTACTCCTTTACCGAGAAAAAGCGCATCCGGAAGAGCTTCGCCAAGCGTGAGAGCGTGCTGCCGGTGCCGTTCCTGCTCGCGACGCAGCTCGACTCGTACGCAGCGTTCCTGCAGGCGAACGTGGGGCCGGAGAGCCGCAAGGGCGAGGGCCTCCAGGCCGCGTTCAAGGGCATCTTCCCGATCGAGAGCCACTCGAAGAACGCGCGGCTCGAGTTCGTGAGCTACGCGCTCGGGGAGCCGCCCTTCGACGTCAAGGAATGCCAGCAGCGGGGCTTGACCTACGCCGCGCCGCTGCGCGCCAAGGTGCGGCTCGTGATCATGGACAGGGAGGCGGCGAAGCCCGCGGCGAAGGAGGTGAAGGAGCAGGAAGTCTACATGGGCGAAATCCCGCTCATGACCGCCACCGGGTCGTTCGTGATCAACGGCACCGAGCGCGTGATCGTGTCGCAGCTGCACCGCTCCCCGGGCGTGTTCTTCGAGCACGACCGCGGCAAGACCCACTCCTCCGGGAAGCTGCTCTTTTCGGCGCGCGTCATTCCCTATCGGGGCTCCTGGCTCGACTTCGAGTACGACCCCAAGGACTATCTCTACTTCCGGGTGGACCGCCGGCGCAAGATGCCGGTGTCGATCCTGCTGAAGGCCCTGGGCTACACGCCGGAGAGAATCCTCGCGGAGTTCTTCGTCTTCGACACCTTCCAGCTCGGACGCGAGGGTGTCGAGTTCGAGCTTGTGCCCGAACGCATGCGGGGCGAGATCGCGCGCTTCGACATCACCACCAAGGGCGGCAAGCTGATCGTCGCCAAGGACAAGCGCATCACGGTGAAGCACGTGCGCGAGATGGAGCAGGCGGGACTGCACCGCATCGCGGTGCCCGACGAGTTCCTGGTGGGCCGCGTGCTGGCGCACAACGTGGTGGAGAAGGCGACGGGCGAGATTCTCGCCAGCGCGAACGACGAGGTCACCGAGCCGCTGCTCGCGAAGCTCAAGGGAGCGGGCGTTGCCAGGATCCAGACCATCTACACCAACGACCTCGACCAGGGACCGTACATCTCGCAGACGCTGCGCATCGACGAGACCGCCGACCAGCTCGGCGCCCAGGTGGCGATCTACCGCATGATGCGTCCCGGCGAGCCGCCCACCGAAGACGCGGTGAAGACGCTGTTCACCCGCCTGTTCTTCAACGAGGACACCTACGATCTGTCCAAGGTCGGCCGCATGAAGTTCAACCGCCGCGTGGGGCGAGCCGAGCTGCAGGGCAAGGGCACGCTCTCGGCGGAGGACATCGTCGCGGTCATCAAGATCCTGGTGGATCTCCGCAACGGCAAGGGCGAGATCGACGACATCGACCACCTCGGGAACCGCCGGGTGCGCTCGGTGGGCGAGCTCGCGGAGAACCAGTTCCGCGCCGGGCTGGTGCGCGTCGAGCGCGCGGTCAAGGAGCGGCTCTCGCAGGCCGAATCGGAGAACCTGATGCCGCACGACCTCATCAACGCGAAGCCGGTTTCGGCGGCGATCCGCGAGTTCTTCGGCTCCTCGCAGCTCTCGCAGTTCATGGACCAGACGAACCCGCTTTCCGAGATCACCCACAAGCGGCGCGTGTCCGCGCTCGGGCCGGGCGGTCTCACCCGCGAGCGCGCGGGCTTCGAGGTGCGCGACGTGCACCCGACGCATTACGGGCGCGTCTGCCCGATCGAGACGCCGGAAGGCCCGAACATCGGGCTCATCAACTCGCTCGCGCTCTACGCCCGCACCAACGAGTATGGCTTCCTCGAGACGCCCTACCGCAAGGTGAGGGAGGGGCGCGTCACCGACGAGATCCACTATCTCTCGGCGATCGAGGAGGGGCAGTACGTGATCGCCCAGGCGAACGCCGCGCTCGACAAGCACAACCGCTTCGCCGACGAGCTGGTATCGTGCCGCCACCGCAACGAGTTCACGCTGTCGGCGCCCGAGCGCATCGACTACATGGATGTCGCGCCCTCGCAGGCGGTGTCCGTCGCCGCCTCGCTCATCCCGTTCCTCGAGCACGACGACGCCAACCGCGCGCTGATGGGCTCCAACATGCAGCGCCAGGCCGTGCCGTGCCTGCGCCCGCAAAAGCCGCTGGTGGGCACCGGGCTCGAGCGCACCGTGGCGGTCGACTCCGGCACCGCGGTGCAGGCGCGCCGCGGGGGCCTGGTGGACTACGTGGATGCCTCGCGCATCGTGGTGCGCGTGAACGACGAGGAAACCGCGCCGGGCGAGGTGGGCGTGGACATCTACAACCTCGTCAAGTACCAGCGCTCGAACCAGAACACCAACATCAACCAGCGGCCGCTGGTGAAAGTGGGCGACCGCATTGCCCGGGGCGACGTCGTCGCGGACGGCGCCTCGACCGACCTCGGGGAGCTCGCGCTGGGGCAGAACATGCTGGTCGCGTTCATGCCCTGGAACGGCTACAACTTCGAGGACTCGATCCTCATCTCCGAGCGGGTGGTTGCCGACGAGCGCTTCACCTCGATCCACATCGAGGAGCTTTCCGTGGTCGCGCGCGACACCAAGCTCGGGCCGGAGGAAATCACGCGCGACATCTCGAACCTGTCCGAGTCCCAGCTCGCGAACCTCGACGAGTCGGGCATCATTTACATCGGGGCGGAGGTCGAGGCGGGCGACGTCCTCGTGGGCAAGGTCACGCCCAAGGGCGAGACGCAGTTGACGCCCGAGGAGAAGCTGCTGCGCGCGATCTTCGGCGAGAAGGCCTCCGACGTGAAGGACACCTCGCTGCGCGTGCCCTCGGGCATGTCCGGCACGGTGATCGACGTCCAGGTCTTCACGCGCGAGGGCATCGAGCGCGACAAGCGCGCCCAGCTCATCATCGACGACGAGTTGAAGCGCTACAAGAAGGACCTCGCGGACCAGCTGCGCATCGTCGAGAACGACGCCTTCGAGCGGCTCGAGCGGCTCCTGATCGGAAAGACCGCGAACGGGGGCCCCAAGAAGCTCGCCAAGGGCTCCAAGGTCACCAAGGCCTACTTGACGGAGGTCGAGCGCCACAGCTGGTTCGACATCCGCGTCGCCAACGACAAGATCGCGGCGCAGATGGAAAGCATCCGGGAGAGCCTGGCGCAGACCAAGGCGCTCTTCGACAAGGCCTACGACGAAAAGAAGAAGAAGCTCACCCAGGGCGACGAGCTACCGCCCGGCGTGCAGAAGATGGTCAAGGTCTACCTCGCGGTGAAGCGCCGGCTGCAGCCGGGCGACAAGATGGCGGGCCGTCACGGCAACAAGGGCGTGATTTCCAAGATCGTGCCGGTCGAGGACATGCCGTACATGGCGGACGGCACACCGGTCGACATCGTGCTGAATCCCCTCGGCGTGCCCTCGCGCATGAACGTCGGCCAGATCCTCGAGACGCACCTCGGCTGGGCGGCCAAGGGCCTCGGCCTGAAGATCGGCGAGTTGCTGAACGCCCAGGGCAAGCTCGCGGAGCTGCGCAAGTTCTTGAACCGCATCTACAACAGCGGCGGCAACGGCGTGGACCTCGATTCGCTCACCGACGAGGAGATCGCGCGCCTGGCGGAGAACCTGAAGGAGGGCGTGCCGTTCGCGACCCCGGTGTTCGACGGGGCGGCCGAGCGGGAGATCAAGGAAATGCTCGAGCTCGCGGGGCTGCCGCGGGCGGGGCAGGTCACCCTCCACGACGGGCGGACGGGTGACGCCTTCGAGCGGCCGGTCACCGTGGGCTACATGCACATGCTCAAGCTGCACCACCTGGTGGACGACAAGATGCACGCGCGCTCGACCGGGCCCTACAGCCTTGTCACGCAGCAGCCCCTGGGCGGCAAGGCGCAGTTCGGCGGCCAGCGCTTCGGCGAGATGGAGGTCTGGGCGCTCGAGGCGTACGGCGCGGCCTACACGCTGCAGGAGATGCTTACCGTCAAATCCGACGACACCGAGGGCCGGCGCAAGGTCTACGAGTCGATCGTCAAGGGCGACCACCGCATCGAAGCGGGGATGCCCGAATCGTTCAACGTGCTCGTCAAGGAGATCCGCTCGCTCGCGATCGACATCGATCTCGACCGCGACCGTTATTGATGCGGCGAGCGCGGGGATGAGGAGTCACACCGAAACGCGGCGCCAGTTGTCTCGCTAAACGAGGAATGTGAAATGAAAGCACTGCTCGATTTGTTCAAGCAGGTCACGCAAGAAGAGGAGTTTGACGCGATCAAGATCGGGCTCGCTTCGCCCGAGAAGATCCGCTCGTGGTCGTACGGCGAGGTGAAGAAACCGGAGACCATCAACTACCGGACCTTCAAGCCCGAGCGCGACGGCCTCTTCTGCGCCAAGATCTTCGGGCCGGTCAAGGACTACGAGTGCCTGTGCGGCAAGTACAAGCGGTTGAAGCACCGCGGCGTGATCTGCGAGAAGTGCGGGGTGGAAGTGACGCTCTCCAAGGTGCGGCGCGAGCGCATGGGCCACATCGAGCTCGCGAGCCCGGTGGCGCACATCTGGTTCCTGAAATCGCTCCCCTCGCGCATGGGCATGGTGCTCGACATGACGCTGCGCGACATCGAGCGCGCGCTCTATTTCGAAGCCTACGTCGTGATCGATCCGGGCATGACCCCGCTCAAGCGCGCCCAGTTGATGACCGAGGACGACTACCTCGCCAAGGTCGAGGAGTTCGGGGACGATTTCACCGCGATGATGGGCGCGGAGGGCATCCGGGAACTCCTGCGCAACCTCAATCTCAGGAAGGAGATCGAGAGCCTGCGCGAGGAGCTCGCGGCGACCAGTTCGGACACCAAGATCAAGAAGATCGCGAAGCGCCTGAAGGTGCTCGAAGCGTTCCACAAGTCCGGCATCAAGCCCGAATGGATGATCATGGAAGTGCTGCCGGTGCTGCCGCCGGAACTGCGGCCGCTGGTGCCGCTCGACGGGGGGCGCTTCGCCACCTCGGATCTGAACGACCTCTACCGGCGCGTGATCAACCGCAACAACCGCCTGAAGCGCCTGCTGGAGCTGAAAGCGCCGGAGATCATCGTCCGGAACGAGAAGCGCATGCTGCAGGAGGCGGTGGACTCGCTGCTCGACAACGGCCGCCGCGGCAAGGCGATGACCGGTGCCAACAAGCGGCCGCTCAAGTCGCTCGCCGACATGATCAAGGGCAAGGGCGGCCGCTTCCGCCAGAACCTGCTGGGAAAACGCGTGGACTATTCGGGGCGCTCGGTGATCGTGGTCGGTCCCCAGCTGAAGCTGCACCAGTGCGGGCTGCCGAAGCTGATGGCGCTCGAACTGTTCAAGCCGTTCATCTTCCACAAGCTGGAGGTGATGGGGCTCGCCACCACTATTAAGGCCGCGAAGAAGATGGTGGAAGGCCAAGAACCCATCGTGTGGGACATCCTCGAGGAGGTGATCCGCGAGCACCCGGTGCTGCTCAACCGCGCGCCGACGCTGCACCGGCTGGGCATCCAGGCGTTCGAGCCGATTCTGATCGAAGGCAAGGCGATCCAATTGCATCCCCTGGTCTGCGCGGCGTTCAACGCCGACTTCGACGGCGACCAGATGGCGGTGCACGTGCCGCTCTCGCTCGAGGCGCAGATGGAGGCGCGCACGCTCATGCTCTCGTCGAACAACGTGCTTTCGCCCGCCAACGGCGAGCCGATCATCGTGCCGTCGCAGGACATCGTGCTCGGCCTCTACTACATCACGCGCGAGAAGGTGGGCGCGCGCGGCGAGGGCTCGATCTTCACCAACGTCGCCGAGGTCTCGCGCGCCTACGATTCGGGCCAGGCCGAGGTCAACGCCCGCATCCGGGTGCGCATCAAGGAGTTCGAGCTCGACGCGGACGGCGAGAAGCGCGAGAAGCTGACGCGCTACGAGACCACCGTCGGGCGCGCGCTGCTCTCCGATATCCTGCCGGCGGGGCTGCCCTTCGAGCTCCTGAACAAGCCGTTGAAGAAAAAGGAGATCTCGCGGCTGATCAACGCGAGCTTCCGGCGCTGCGGGCTGCGCGAGACGGTGATCTTCGCCGACAAGCTGATGTACGCCGGCTTCGCGATGGCGACCAAGGCGGGGATTTCGATCGCGGTGGACGACATGCTGATCCCGGACCAGAAGAACGACATCATCGCCGACGCCGAGAAGGAGGTCCAGGAGATCGAGAAGCAGTATACCTCGGGCCTGGTGACCCAGGGCGAGCGCTACAACAAGGTCGTGGACATCTGGGGCCGTGCCGGCGACCTCGTGGCGAAGGCCATGATGGAGCAGCTCGGCGTCGAACCGGTGATGGATTGGGACGGCCGCAGGCACGAGTGGAGCCCGCGCAAGGACAAGAAGGGCGCGTCCGTGATGCAGGAATCGTTCAATTCCATCTACATGATGGCCGACTCCGGCGCGCGCGGCTCCGCCGCGCAGATCCGGCAGCTCGCCGGCATGCGGGGGCTCATGGCCAAACCGGACGGCTCGATCATCGAGACGCCGATCACCGCGAACTTCCGCGAGGGATTGAACGTGCTGCAGTACTTCATCTCCACGCACGGCGCGCGCAAGGGTCTCGCCGACACGGCGTTGAAGACCGCGAACTCCGGTTACCTCACGCGGCGCCTCGTGGACGTCACCCAGGACCTGGTGGTGACCGAGGACGACTGCGGTACCGCGCAGGGCGTCTCGATGAAGGCGCTGATCGAGGGCGGCGAGGTCGTCGAAAGCCTGCGCGAGCGCATTCTCGGGCGCGTGTGCGCGACGGACATCGTCAATCCCGAGAACGGCAAGCTGCTCGCCCCGGCCAACACGCTGCTCGACGAGGACGCGGTGGAGGCGATCGAGGCGGCGGGCATTGACGAGGTGAAGGTGCGCACCCCGCTCACCTGCGACACGCGCCACGGGTTGTGCGCGAAATGCTACGGACGCGACCTCGGCCGCGGGACGCTGGTGAATGTCGGCGAGGCGATCGGCGTGATCGCGGCGCAGTCGATCGGCGAGCCGGGCACCCAGCTCACCATGCGCACGTTCCACATCGGCGGCGCGGCCTCGCGCACCGCGGTGGTGAGCCAGGTCGAGAGCAAGTCGGCGGGCGTCGTGCACTACTCGACGGGCATGCGCTACGTCACGAACTCGCGGCAGGAGCTCGTCGTGATCTCGCGCAACGGCGAAGTCGTGATCCACGACGAGAACGGGCGCGAGCGCGAGCGCCACAAGGTGCCGTACGGCGCGACCCTCATGGCGCGCGACGGCGAGGCGGTCAAGGCCGGGCAGGTGCTCGCGACCTGGGATCCGCACACGCGCCCCATCATCACGGAGTACGCCGGCCGCATCAAGTTCGAGAACGTCGAGGAAGGCGTGACCGTCGCGCGGCAGATCGACGAGGTGACCGGGCTCTCCACCCTCGTCGTGGTCGATCCGAAGCGCCGCGGCGCGATCCAGGCGCGGGGCCTGCGCCCGCAGGTGAAGCTGACCGACGAGGGCGGCAACGAGATCAGGGTGGCGGGCTCGGACCAGCCGGTGATGATCACCTTCCAGATCGGCTCGATCATCACCGTGCGCGACGGCCAGGAAGTGGGCGTGGGCGAAGTGCTCGCGCGCATCCCGCAGGAAATTTCCAAGACACGCGACATCACGGGGGGGCTGCCGCGGGTGGCCGAGCTCTTCGAAGCGCGCTCGCCCAAGGACGCGGGCATGCTCGCGGAGGTCACCGGCACGGTCTCCTTCGGCAAGGACACCAAGGGCAAGCAGCGGCTGGTGATCACCGAGCTCGACGGGGTCGCCCACGAGTACCTGATCCCGAAGGACAAGCACGTGATGGCCCACGACGGGCAGGTCGTGAACAAGGGCGAGATGATCGTGGACGGACCGGCCGATCCGCACGACATCCTGCGGCTGCTGGGAGTGGAAGAGCTCGCCCGCTACATCTCCAACGAGGTGCAGGACGTCTACCGGCTGCAGGGCGTGAAGATCAACGACAAGCACATCGAGGTGATCGTGCGCCAGATGCTGCGGCGCGTGCAGATCGCCGATCCGGGCGACACCCGCTTCATCACCGGCGAGCAGCTCGAGCGTGCCGAAGTCCTCGAGGAAAACGAGAAAGTCGAGGCCGAAGGCAAGAAGCCGGCGAGCTACGAATACCTGCTGCTCGGCATCACCAAGGCTTCGCTCTCGACCGACTCGTTCATCTCGGCGGCGTCGTTCCAGGAGACGACCCGCGTCCTGACCGAGGCCGCGATCATGGGCAAGCGCGACGAGCTGCGCGGGTTGAAGGAAAACGTGATCGTCGGGCGTCTCATCCCGGCGGGCACCGGGCTCGCCTATCACCGCATCCGCAAGCGCCAGGCCGCGGCGGCCGAGCTGGGCGAGGCGGTCGAGGTAGGGGAAGAAGCGGCCGTTGGCACCGAAAGTCAGGAGCAAGTTGCTTGACAGAGGTGCGCTAAGCTCCTAAAATTTACAGTCTTTTTAGCCGCCTGCGGCCCGCGACGGGTTCAGCGGCACCCAGCAGCGCATTCCAGGCAGGGACGGTGGCGACGCCGTCCCCGCTTTTTTGGGAGCCGCGAACGTCGCGTCGCCGCCCCTGAGAAGCCTCAATTCAATGGCTTAGGCGCAGGGCGCGCTCCGGAGCGGAAAGTTTAGAGACATGCCGACGATCAACCAGTTAGTGCGCAAGGGGCGAGAGGCTCCGCGCGCGAAGAGCAGGGTCCCGGCGCTCGGCGGATCGCCGCAGCGGCGGGGCGTGTGCACGCGCGTCTATACCACCACGCCCAAGAAGCCGAACTCGGCGCTGCGCAAGGTCGCCAAGGTGCGGCTCACGAACGGGTTCGAGGTGATCGGCTACATCGGCGGCGAAGGGCACAACCTCCAGGAACACTCGGTGGTGCTGATCCGCGGCGGGCGCGTGAAGGACCTGCCGGGCGTGCGTTACCACGTGGTGCGCGGCAGCCTCGATACCGCGGGCGTCAAGGACCGCAAGCAGGGCCGCTCCAAGTATGGGGCGAAACGCGCCAAGGCCGCCTGAGGCAGTTTTCAGTTCTCAGTGTTTAGTGCCACGTGAGACGAAGCGAACGAGCGACGATGGTCCTTCACTCAACACTTAGCACTCAATACCCAACACTGGTGTAAAGATGCCGCGACGCAGAGAAATCCCGAAGCGCGAAGTCCTGCCGGACCCGAAGTACACGAGCCAGGATGTCGCCAAGTTCATCAACGTCATCATGACCCGCGGCAAGAAGTCGGTCGCGGAGTCGATCGTCTACGGCGCGCTCGACCAGATCAAGAAGCGCACCAGCAAGGACCCGCTCGAGGTCTTCACGCAGGCGGTCAACAACGTGAAGCCGATGGTCGAGGTGAAGAGCCGGCGCGTCGGCGGCGCGAACTACCAGGTGCCGGTCGAGGTGCGGCCGGTGCGCCGCGCTGCGCTGGCGATGCGCTGGATCCGCGACGCCGCGCGCGGGCGCGGCGAGAAATCGATGGGCGCGCGGCTCGCGAGCGAGCTCGCCGAGGCGGCCGAAGGCAAGGGCGGGGCGATGAAGAAGCGCGAGGAAGTGCACCGCATGGCGGAAGCCAACAAGGCTTTTTCGCACTACCGGTTTTAGATTGAAACGCAGAGACGCCGAGACTCCGAGAGAATGGACAATGTGCTTTCTCATCGCCCTCCCGCCCCTGCGGTGACAGGCAAGGCTGCGACAGTGGCACGCAAGACTCCAATTGAGCGTTACCGGAACATCGGCATCACTGCGCACATTGATGCCGGCAAGACCACGACCACTGAACGCATCCTGTTCTACACCGGCGTCTCGCACAAGCTGGGCGAAGTGCACGACGGCACGGCGATCATGGACTGGATGGAGCAGGAACAGGAGCGCGGCATCACCATCACTTCGGCCGCGACCACCTGCTTCTGGAAGGGGATGGACAAGACCTATCCCGAGCACCGCATCAACATCATCGATACCCCGGGCCACGTTGACTTCACCATCGAAGTCGAGCGCTCGCTGCGGGTGCTCGACGGCGCATGCACGGTGCTGTGCGCGGTGGGCGGCGTGCAGCCGCAGACCGAGACGGTGTGGCGCCAGGCCAACAAGTACCGCGTGCCGCGGCTCATTTTCGTCAACAAGATGGACCGCACCGGGGCGGACTTCAAGCGCGTCTACGAGCAGGTGCAGGCGCGGTTGAAGGCGAACCCCGTTCCCGTCCAGCTGCCGATCGGCGCCGAGGAAAAGTTCAAGGGCGTGGTGGACCTCGTCAAGATGAAGGCCATCTACTGGGACGATGGCACGCAAGGCATGAAGTTCGAGGCGAGAGAAGTGCCCGCCGACATGATGGAAGAGGCGAGGCAGTGGCGCGAGAAGATGATGGAAAGCGCCGCCGAGGCTTCCGAAGAGCTGATGAATAAGTACCTGGACAGCGGCGAGCTCTCGGTCGAAGAGATCAAGAAGGGGTTGCGTGCCCGCACCATCCACGGCGAGATCTTCCCGATGCTGTGCGGCTCGGCGTTCAAGAACAAGGGCGTGCAGGCGATGCTCGATGCGGTCATCGATTACCTGCCCTCCCCGAGCGATGTTCCGCCGGTGAAAGGGATCAAGGAGAACGGCGAGCCGGACGAGCGCGAGCCGAAGGACGAGGCTTCGTTCTCGGGGCTTGCGTTCAAGATCATGACCGATCCCTTCGTCGGCCAGCTCACCTTTTTCCGCGTCTATTCGGGCGTGGTGCATTCGGGCGACACTGTTTACAACCCGGTCAAGGGCCGCAAGGAGCGCATCGGGCGCCTCCTGCAGATGCACGCCAACGAGCGCGAGGAAATCAAGGAAGTGCGGGCCGGCGACATCGCGGCGGCGGTGGGTCTGAGGGATTACACCACCGGCGACACGCTGACCGATCCGCAAAAGATCATCACGCTCGAGAAGATGGAGTTCCCCGAGCCCGTCATCCATGTCGCGGTCGAGCCGAAAACCAAGGCGGACCAAGAGAAGATGGGCATCGCGCTGAACCGCCTGGCGCAGGAGGATCCCTCGTTCCGCGTGCGCACCGACGAGGAATCGGGCCAGACCATCATCTCCGGCATGGGCGAGCTGCACCTCGAAATCATCGTGGACCGCATGAAGCGCGAATTCGGCGTGGAAGCCAACGTCGGGGCGCCGCAGGTCGCCTACCGCGAGACCATCAAGAAGATCTGCGACAAGGTCGAGGGCAGGTTCATCAAGCAGACGGGCGGGCGCGGCCAGTACGGGCACGTGTGGCTCAGGCTCGAGCCGCAGGCGCCGGGAACGGGCTTCGAGTTCGTGGATGCGGTCAAGGGCGGCTCGGTGCCACGCGAGTACATTCCCGCTGTCAAGAAAGGGGTCGTGGACACGCTGCCGAACGGCGTGCTCGCCGGGTTCCCGGTGGTGGACGTGAAAGTGACGCTGTACGACGGGTCGTACCACGAGGTGGATTCGAACGAAAACGCGTTCAAGATGGCAGGCTCGATCGCGCTCAAGGAGGGGCTGCGCCGTTCCACCCCCACACTGCTCGAGCCGATCATGTCGGTGGAGGTGGAGACGCCGGACGATTTCATGGGCAACGTGGTGGGCGACCTCAATTCCCGGCGCGGGGTGATCCAGGGCATGGAGGAGCTGCCGGGCGGCGGCAAGGCGGTGCGCGCGGAAGTGCCGCTCGCCGAGATGTTCGGGTACTCGACGACGCTGCGCTCGCTTTCCCAGGGCCGCGCGACCTATAGCATGGAATTCAAGCATTACGCGGAGGCGCCGAGGCAGATCGCCGAGGCGATCATCAGCAAGTACACAGGAAAGGAAGAAAGGAAATAGGAGCCGCATTTCCTTTCTTCCTTATTGATTTCATTATTTTTTTGCGGATTCAGGGTCGGGGCGTCGGACGCGGGCAGGTGGATGGCAGCCGTAGCAGCGATGGATCTAGCGAAGACGGAGCAAAAAAATGGCCAAGGGCAAATTTGAGCGCAGGAAGCCGCACGTGAACGTGGGCACGATTGGTCACGTCGATCATGGCAAGACCACGCTGACGGCGGCGATGACGATGATTCTGGCGAGGAAGTACGGGGGCGAGGCCAAGACCTACGATCAGATTGATTCCGCCCCGGAGGAGAAGGCGCGCGGCATCACGATCAACACGGCGCACGTGGAGTATGAGACGGCGAAGCGCCACTATGCGCACGTGGACTGTCCGGGGCATGCCGACTACGTGAAGAACATGATCACGGGGGCGGCGCAGATGGATGGCGCCATTCTGGTGGTCTCGGCCGCTGATGGGCCGATGCCGCAGACGCGCGAGCACATCCTGCTCGCGCGCCAGGTGGGGGTGCCCTACATCGTGGTGTTCATGAACAAGGCGGACATGGTCGATGACAAGGAGCTCCTGGAGCTGGTGGAGGTGGAGGTGCGCGAGCTCCTGTCCAAGTATGACTTTCCGGGGGACAAGACCCCGATAGTGATCGGCTCGGCGCTGAAGGCGATGGAGGGCGACAAGGGCGAGCTGGGCGAGGGGGCGATCATGAAGCTCGCCGAGGCCCTGGACTCCTACATTCCCACGCCCAAGCGCGACATCGAGAAGCCGTTTCTGATGCCGGTGGAGGATGTGTTCTCGATTTCGGGGCGGGGCACGGTGGTGACCGGGCGGGTGGAGCGCGGCATCGTCAAGGTGGGCGATGAGATCGAGATCGTGGGGCTGCGCGCCACCCAGAAGACGGTGTGCACCGGGGTGGAGATGTTCCGGAAGCTCTTGGATGAGGGGCAGGCCGGGGACAACGTGGGCATTTTGCTGCGCGGCACCAAGCGCGAGGAGGTCGAGCGCGGGCAGGTGCTGGCCAAGCCGGGCTCGATCACGCCGCACACCAAGTTCACCGCCGAGGTCTATGTGCTCTCGAAGGAGGAGGGCGGGCGGCACACGCCGTTCTTCAACGGGTACCGGCCGCAGTTCTACTTCCGCACCACCGATGTCACCGGTTCGATCGAGCTGGCGAAGGGCACCGAGATGGTGATGCCGGGGGACAATGTGTCGATCACGGTGAGCCTGATCCAGCCCATTGCGATGGAGGAGGGCCTGCGCTTTGCCATCCGCGAGGGCGGCAAGACGGTGGGCGCCGGGGTGGTGGCGAAGGTGAT
>Ga0073934_10006459_pt1 | contig 17086 bp, 18 predicted proteins | sample LarsenN4metaG_FD_76834 | JGI IMG/M metagenome (GOLD analysis project Ga0073934, IMG submission 76834) | Hot spring sediment bacterial and archeal communities from British Columbia, Canada, to study Microbial Dark Matter (Phase II) - Larsen... ... | reverse complement strand
CTGATCATCCAGCCGGAGCTCGATCAACGCGTCCAGCGCGCTCACGCCGAGCGCCTCTCGGAGGCCGCGGGCGTCCCCTACCACCTCGTTCCGGGGCGCGAGCACACGGATGTGCTCGTCGATCCGATGACGATCCGGCTCGTGGACGAGTTCGTGGCCTCCCTCGGTGCTCCCGTCCCTCAGCCCACGACTCGCCGAACGATCACCTGAGCCGCATTCTTTCCGCTCACAACTCGCTCGGGGAGGACCCATGCTGGTCATTCGCGAAGTCATGTGCTGCAAGCCGGGCAAGGTGCGCCCGATGGTGGAGAAGTTCCTTGCGATGTCGAAGTACATGAAGAAGAAGAAGCTGGGCACCATGCGTGTTCTCACGGACGTCTCGGCGGAGCGCTACTGGACCGCGGTGGCCGAGTTCGAGGTGAAGAGCCTCGCCGATTTCGAGGCGATGATGGCGCCAGACTCCATGGCCGAGATGGGGCCGATCATGGAGGGGTACCACGAGTTGGTCGACTACGGACGCCGGGAGATCTACCAGATCGAGGGCTGAGCGCACCTTAGGCGGTGGCGCCGCATGGCACGTATCGACGAACGCCCGTAACGTTTCGTTACGGGGCACTGCGCCTCGGCGAGCGGCCCGCCACTGCAAGCAACGGCCCTTCCAGTTCGCCTGTAGCGCCGCCGCGTCGGCGGTCGTCGCGGCGGCCGCGTACCCCACGGTGTGTACGAGCGGCCGATGCGATCATCTGCGGGCCCCCAACTTCGATCCACGGGCGCTGCGGTCGCGACTCACGAGCGGTGAGAACGAAGCGTTGGGAGCGCTGACCGGCTCGCGCTGACCCGCGCCGTTGTTGCTTATCGCAGCGCGGAGCCTCTAGCCTTCGGCATGTCCAACCGCCACAAAGACTGGCTTCGCCAGGCGGAAGCCGACTTGCGCCATGCGCGCAACTCGGTGGAGGCGGGTGACTTCGAATGGGCATGCTTCGCGGCTCAACAGGCAGCGGAGAAAGCGCTCAAGGCTGCCGTCCAAGGGCTCGGGGGCGAGCCGTGGGGGCACTCCGTCACGGTTCTGCTCGGTGGACTGGCTGAAAGGAAGACTGTCCCGGCCGCGTTGATGGACGCGGCCCGAAGGCTGGACAAGCATTACATCCCTACGCGATACCCGAACGGCTTCGACGCCGGTGCCCCGACGGACTACTACACTGCCGCCGAGGCACGCGCTGCGATCGAGGACGCCAGCGGTCTCCTCGAGTTCTGTCGCGATGCGTTGGGCTGATCCAAGCGCCATCGAGGCGGCCGTGCGGTCCCATGCAAATGCGCTTCGACTTCACCGTCCGGGCGTCAGGCGCATCCACTGGTACGGCTCGTGGGTTTCGGGCGTGCCGACGCCTTCGAGCGATGTCGACCTGTGCGTCGTGATCGAGCGCGATGCGCGTAGGCCTCGCGACCGGATCCCGGATTATCTGCCGGATCGCTTCCCCGTGGGGATCGACCTGGTCGTGCTGACCGAGAGGGAGCTCGACGAGCTCGAGGAGCGATCACCCGCCTGGCACGCCGCGATCGTGGGCGGGCGAGCGCTCTAGCGTCCCGGGCGCTTCCCGCAACCGCCTGCGCCTCCTGGTGTACTGCTCGCACCATGGCTGAGACCGCGCGCAAGAAGCCTTCGGAGTCGGTGTCGGTCGTCTCCGAGCTCATGATGCCCCACCAAGTCAACAACCTCGGTCACGTGTTCGGCGGCGAGCTGCTTTCCATGGTGGACCGTGCCGCCGCCGTGGCTGCCATGCGCCACGCGGGATCTTCCGCGGTGACCGTTTCCATCGATCGAGTGGACTTCCACGAGCCGATCCACACGGGCGAGCTCGTGACGTGCACGGCGCGGGTGAACTTCGTGGGCCGTACGTCGATGGAGGTCGGCGTGAGGGTGGAGGCCGAGAATCTCCTTTCCGGGGAGAAGCGCATCACGAACATGTGTTTCCTGACGTTCGTGGCGATCGATTCCAACCACCGGCCCGCCCGCGTGCCGCAGCTGGACCTCTCGGACCCCGAGGATGAGCGCCGTTTCCGGGAGGGGAGACGCCGTCGCGAGGTCCGGGAGGCGCTCGATCGAGAGCTCGAGGCCAACGTCGGCTGACCCCGGAGCGCCGACCAGGCGCGCCGCCAGGGAAATATTGCGGGTGCCTCGGCAGGGCTTCCACTATTGGATCATGCCACTTATTCGCCATCAGGCGGCCCTAGCGGCGGTCGTGTGTGCCCTGGCCTCGTGCCAGCAGACAGACCAGCAGCTGCCCTTCGAGCTGGACGGGGGTGGGCAAACGACTTCGATCGGTCCCAGCGGCGGTCTCCTCAGCGTTCCGCCGAACCTCTCCATAGCGTTCCCCCCCAACGCGCTGGCTTCCACCCTGCAAGTATCGGCGGTGGAGCGCATTGCGGCGTTTCCGAACGAGGCGGGCGAGCTGGTGCCGATCGACGCGTACGACGTCGGACCTGCGGGCACGCAGCTCCTCGTGCCTGCCCGCGTCCAGCTCGCCGTTCCCCCCGAGCTGCTGGGCGCCGGCGACGATCTGTCCCTGGCTCTCGCGCTCCTCACTCCCGGCGGGGACGTCATCACGCAGGTGACGAGCTACGATCTGAACAACGGCTTCCTGACAGCGGACATCACGCAGCTCGGGCCGCTCGCCGCCGTGGTTGCGACCGACGCGATACCGGTCCTGGATCTGGCGAGCGCGCCCACGCTGGGGGGCGGATCGTTCGCGCCCCCGACTGTCTCGGCCCCGGTCGGGCCGGCGCGCAATCACGGGCCGGTGCCGCCTGGAGCCGTTCGCTTCACCGCGAGCTGCTCGACGACTGGGCAGAGCTGCTTCTCCTCGGGCATCGTGGATCTCTGGGTGGACGACGTGATCCGCGACCGCCTGGGGCAGGACATCGTCCTCTACAACGCCAACGTCGAAGGCGAGTTCGAGTTCTCCACGTTCATCGGAGGCCGTCCCTACGTCGCGTACGGCTACATGAACCTGGACGGCGAGCTGCGCGCGCGGCTCAACAGCGTCGTCGCAGGCAGACGCGCCGGACAGGAGATCGAGATGTTCACCGGCAGCGGGTCGACCCCGTCGGCCACGGCGGTCTCGTTCAGCGGCAACGTGATGACGTTGGCCCAGACGTCGGAGGACAGCCCGGCGACGATCGAGTACGGCGTGACCGGTGTCGGAACGGGTGAGCAGCTCACGCTCCAGTTCGAGGGGGACATCGAGTTCTCGAATCCGTCGCCGGCGCCGCCGGACTACGGCCACATCGTCGTGCACGTGAGGCTCCGTCGATGAAACGGATCGTGTGGCTCGCGGCGGCGCTCGCGCTCTTCGCTCCCGCCGACGCGGCGCTCGCGCAGTTCTCTCCCGGCGCGCGCTCGGTCGGCATGGGTGGCGCGGGCATGGTGTTCGCGCGCGGCGTAGACGCGATCGAGTGGAACCCCGCGAACCTGGCGCTCGAAGGCGGGTGGAACATCGCGCTCGGCGAGGCGGGGACATCCGCGCTCGTGACCGGTGCGGACATCGAGGCCCTCCAGGACATGTTCGAGTTCGAGCTCCCCGTCTTCACCAGCGACGGCGGAACGGCGCAGCAGGCCGTGAACGCTCTGCCTGCTTCGGGCCTCTCGCTCGCGACGGTGAGCGAAGGGTTCCTGGCCGGGTCGGCGGCCGAGACCTCGAATGGCGCCCTGCCGAGCCCGGGCAAGGGATATCCCTCGATCGGGATCGCGTGGGGTCAGTTCGGCGTTCGCGTGCGCAGCCGCGTCATGAGCGATGTTCGGCTGAGCAAGGAGCTCGTGGACCTCATCGTGAACGACTTCGACCCGGCGAGGATCAACGAGTACCAGATCGGCGACACCGGTTTCCGGTCGGTGTCGTTCTCCGAGATCACGGCCGCCTACGGCGCCACGCTCGGCGAGCGCATGGCTCTCGGCGTGAGCGCGCGGTACGTGAAGGGCCACAAGCTCACCGAGGGCCGCTTCTTCGAGCCGGTGCTGGACTTGGTGAACCAGACCGCCGAGTTCAACTCGGTCGCGATCGAGGCGCCGGGCGGCTCGGGCTACGGGGTGGACATCGGCTTCGCGCTCGACTTGATGGCCGGGCTCCGCGTCTCGGCGTCGGCGGTCAACATCATCCAGAAGATGACCTGGGACGACGCGCTCATCGCCCACGAGGCGACGTTCTTCGCGTGCGACTGTCCGCAGAGCGACTTCGACAGCAATCCGGAGGACCTCATCGACCAGTATCAGGCGGGTCCGGTCGATCCTGCCTCGATGAGCCTCTACGTGGCGCAGAAGGCCCAGGGCCTCTTCCCCGGGGCGTTCTTCCCCACGGTCTTTCGGGCCGGCGTGGGTTGGCGCCCCTGGAGCTCCACCGCGATCGAGCTCGTGGGCGCGTCGGTCTCGCCGCAGGGCCGGCAGCACAACCAGTGGGACGAGCGGATTTCGCTCGGGATCGAGCAGCGCCTCTGGTTCCTCACCCTTCGCGCGGGCGGCGCCAAGGGCTCGGACGGGATCCAGGCGCTCAGCGGCGGAGTGGGCCTCGGCTTCGGACCCGTGAAGCTGGACGTCAGCGCGGGCATGATGTCGGGTGGCTTCGAGTTCGCGAGCGGGATCGTGACGCCCGAGGACGTCGATTACGCCGGCGGGCATGTGACGGCATCGCTGCAGATCATGGGAGGCGGCAGGTGAGAAGGGCTCGGCGGCTGCTGGCGTGCCTGCTGTCAGTCGTCGGCATCTCGTGCTCGGACGGAGTCGCGCCCGACACCTTCCGCGTACCCCTGCTGCTCTCTCTCCAGCCTGCCGCGGTGTCGCAGGCCGAGACCGACGCGATCTCGGATGCGTTCGATCTCGTCGACTCGTACCAGATCACGGTGCAGGACAGCCTGACCGGCTCGATGCTCGTGATCGACACGGTGAGCGTCACGCCGGGCGGTCAGGCCCACGCGTTCGATCTCACGCTGCCATCCGCCACGGTCGGGCTCTCGGTGCTGGTCACGGTGGTGGGTTTCGACGACACGCAGGAGCTGTATCGCACGGCGACTTACCTGCGCGTGCAGGATTCCGCGACCGCCACACCGACCGCGCTGGCGGTGCGATACACCGGCCCCGGGGTCCGGGGGACGCTTCGGAACGCCGCGGGCACCCCGCTCGGTAGCGTCGCCGTCGCCCTGATGCAGGGGAACACGCAGGTCCAGTCGGTGACGACGGAGCCGGACGGGACTTACCTGTTCCTCGGCGTCGCGGCGGGGCTCTACCAGGTCACTCCGGCGCCTCCCGCGGGCCAGTTCGTGTGCCCCGCCGCGCGCAACGTGACCGTGTCGAGCGCTGCCTCGGCGCTCATCGCGGACTTCGCGACGCAGGCGACCACGTGCACCATCAACCTGCTGATCGTCTCCGGCGGGGACCTGGCGTACGCGAGCGATACGGCGACCGTCTCGGCCATGTTCGCGACGATGCCCAACGTGACCCGGTCGACGTTCTTCTTCGTGAACACAGCGCCGGGCCTGAGCTACCTGCGGCAGTTCGACGTAGTCCTCCTCTTCGCGAATGGTCTCTTCGATCAGTCCAGCGTCTTGGGCAGCCAGATCCGGGACTACGTGCAGCTCGGCGGCAACGTCATCACGGCCACGTTCTACTGGCAGAACCGGAGCGACAGCGGCCTGGGCGCCACCGGTTGGGGCACGCTCGAGTCGATCGACCCGTTCTCGAGCGGCGCCGGGCAGACCTATCAAGCGGCCGTCCTGGGATCCGTGCAGGATCCGAATCACCCGCTCGTGCAGGGGGTGACCACGCTGACCTCCACCGGCTTCCGCGGCGCGGTCAGCGCCAAGGCGGGCACGACCGTCGTCGCGCGCTGGAGCGACAACAGCCCGTTGATCGGCTATCAGGTGCTTCCGTCGGGCTCGCGCATGGTGGCGGTGAGCCTGTTCCCGGCCTCGGGCACGGCCGCCACAGGCAGCGTGGTGACGCTGTGGCGGAACGCGGTCGCGTGGGCCGGTGCCGCGGGCGGCCCCATTTGAGCTGAGCGCGGACCGGGCCGGTACGCCGGCCCCGGCCCCACTAGGTGCGCCGCTCGACCACCATCGCGAAGCCCATGCCGCCGGCGGCGCACACGGTGATGAGCCCGAACTCCACGTCTCGTCTCGCCATCTCGTTGAGCAGCGTGATCGTGATCCGCCCGCCGGTGGCCGCGAACGGATGGCCGATCGCGAGCGAGCCGCCCATCACGTTGATCCGGTCGACGTCGGGATGGCCGACGGGAGCGCTCCTGCCCAGCTCGCGCTCCGCGAACTCGCGCGACGCGAGCGCCTGCAGGTTCGACAGGACCTGAGCCGCGAAGGCCTCGTGCATCTCCATGAGGCCGATGTCCTTCATCGTGAGTCCCGCGCGATCGAGCGCGATCGGGACGGCGTAGGCGGGCCCCTGCAGGAGCTGCTGTCCCGGATCGACCGCGGTCCACGCCCAGCTGCGCACGTAGCCGAGCGGCTTCAGCCCTTCGGCACTCGCCCTGTCCCCGTCGATCAACACGAGCGCCGAGGCGCCGTCCGTGAGGGGTGAGGAGTTGCCCGCGGTCACCGATCCGTACTTGCGGTCGAAGACCGGCGGCAGCATCCCGAGCTTCTCCGGCGTCGTATCCGTGCGGATCCCGTTGTCCCGCTCGACGACCTTCTCGAAGGAGGGCGCCACGTAGACGGTCGTGATCTCGGCCGTGAGGCGACCGTCCTCCGTTCCCGCCGCCGCGAGGCGATGCGAGCGGAGCGCCCAGTCGTCCTGCGCCTGGCGGGAGATGCCGTTGAGCTTGGCCATGCGCTCCGCCGCCTGGCCCATCGTCTCTCCGGTCGTGGGCTCGGCGATGGCGGGCTGCACGGGGAGCAGGTCCTTCGGCCGCACCGCCCTGAACGAGGAGATCTTCCTGCCGAGCGTCTTTCCCTTGGCGGCCGACACGAGGCTCTTCGCGAGACGGTCGCTGTACATGATCGGGACGTGCGAGAGCGACTCCGATCCCCCCGCCACGACCACGCTGGCCTGACCGAGCTCGATCATCTGCGTCGCGTCGGCGATCGCCTGATTGGCGGAGGCGCACGCGCGTGACACCGTCACCGCCGGCACACGCTTAGGGAGGACCGCCAGCCCGACCTCACGCGCGATGTTCGGGGCGCGGCTGTCGTGCACGACGGTTCCGTAGACCAGGTGGTCCACACGCTCGCCGGGTAGGCCGCTGCGCGCGAGCGCATCCTTCACGGCCAGCTTCCCCAGCTCGATCGCCGTCATGTCGGCGAAGTCCGTTCCCGATCTCAGAAACGGAGTCCGGCTGCCTGCCAGGATGGCCGTTTTCATGGCCTGAAGGTCGCGACCACGACTCGGGGAATCAAACGCCCCTCGCCCTGACCGCAGTCGGCACCCTGGCTATATTGGCGCCCCCTCGCAGGCCCACACGAGGGCGGTCTCATCGGCCTACGCGCCGCGCACCCGCGAACCCATCGGGAGGACACTCGAGCATGAGCAATCCGAGACACATCGTCGCGGCGGTCGAGGCGGAGTATCGGCGCTACAAGTCCCTCGGCGAGGGCACGTTCTCCCAGCTCGAGCCGCGTGATCTCGTCGCACGGCCGACGCCCGAGAGCCTTTCCATCGCGATGATCGTCTGGCACGTCTCGGGCAACCTCGAGTCCCGCTTCACCGAGTTCCTGACCAGCGACGGCGAGAAGCCGTGGAGGGACCGGGAGTCGGAGTTCGCCGAAAGACGCGTGAGCCGCAAGGAGATGCTCGCGAAGTGGGAGAAGGGATGGGCCGTGTTGTTCGCCGCGCTCGCCGAGCTCACGGACAGAGAGCTGACGCGAACCGTCACGATCCGCGGCGTAGCCGCTACCGTGGGAGAGGCGCTGGAGCGTTCGCTCGCGCACACGAGCTATCACGTCGGTCAGATCACGTTCCTCGGCAAGATGCTCCGGCGATCGGAGTGGAAGTACCTGAGCATCCCGCCCGGGAAGTCCGCGGCTTACAACGCCAATCCCACTCTGGAGAAGGGACGAGCTCCCGCCGCGCCCGGGGCAGCGCCGAAGAACGCCCCCTCGAAGAAGGCCGCGGGTGCCAAGAGGAAGCCGAAGCCGGTGAAGAAGTCGCAGCCGAGAAAAAAGAAGAAGGGAGCCCGACGGTAGGATGAGGCAGGGATTCGAGCCTCGCCGCTGAATCGCATGCGTGCCGTCACGTTCGACGTCTCGGTGCCGGGCTATCTGCTCGGGAAGGGGCTCGGAGGCGTCACCGATGCCGTCGTCTTCGGCGGGCTGAGCGGCCTTCGGATCACCGACGTTCCCGAGCCTCTGCTGCCAGGAGCGGACTGGGTCCGGCTCGAGGTGCTCAAAGCGGGCATATGCGGGTCGGACATCGGCAACCTCACCTACCAGTCCAGCCCTGCGATGGAGCCGTTCGGCTCGTTCCCCGCGGTGCTGGGCCACGAGGTTCTCGCGCGCGTCCTCGACGTCGGACCGGCCGTGAAGCGCGTCGAGCGGGGCCAGCGCGTGGCTCTCGACCCCGTGATATCGTGCGCGGTGAGAGGTTATCCGGGAACGGACTGGTGCCCCTCGTGCGTGGCCGGCCGTCCCGGCACGTGCGAGCGGGCGGGCGAGGGGGGCAGAACCGTGGTCGGGGGCCGTCCGCTGCGCCGTGGGCTCACCGTGGGTTACCAGGCGGACCTCCCGGGAGGGTGGGGCGAGCGGATGATCGCGCACGAGAGCCAGCTCTTTCCCGTGGACGACGCGGTCTCCGACAAAGCCGCGGTGCTCATGGAGCCGCTGGCGGTGGGGCTGCACGCGGTGCTCGGCTCGCGGCCGCTCGACACAGGGCCGGTTCTCGTGATCGGGAGCGGTCCGATCGCACTCGGCACGATCTGGGCGCTGCGCGCCGTCGGCTACAGCGGCGAGCTCGTGGCGCAGATCAAGTTCGGCAAGGAGGCGGAGATCGCCCACGCACTGGGAGCGGACTCGACCATCGCCCCGGGCGGTGAAGCCCGCCAGGCGCTGATCGATACGGGCGCGCAGGCATACATGCCGATCGTGGGTGACGAGGTATACGCCGGCGGCGGCTTTCCGCTCATCTTCGACTGTGTGGGCAGCGGAGAGACCTTGAAGCAATCGCTCAGGTTCGCCGCGGCGCGTGGCCGCATCTTGCTGCTCGGGTGCGCTGCCGAGATCCGCAAGCTCGACCTCACCTTCTTGTGGGCACGCGAGCTCGATGTCAAAGGCTACGTGTGCTACGGCATCGAGGAATGGCAGTCCGGTCGCCCCCACACGTTCGAGGTCGTGCACGATCTCCTCGTGCAGACCGGGGCGCCGGTCGAGAGCTTGGTGACGGACATCTATCCGCTCGAGCAGTACCAAACGGCGCTGTCCGCCGTCGTGAACCGGCGACGGACGGGCTCGATCAAGGTGCTGCTCGACCCCACCCTCCGCTGACGCCCGTGGCCTCCGACCGGAGCGGACCCAGGGTCATCGTCGTCGGTGCGGGGGTGATCGGGCTCAGCTGCGCGTACTACCTGGCACGCGCCGGGGCACGCGTGCTCGTGCTGGAGCGCGATCGCGTCGGCGCGGGCGCGTCGTTCGGCAACGCGGGATGCGTGACGCCGGGTCATCCGCCGCTCAATCGACCCGGCCGCATCGCCCAGGCGATCCGTCAGATGCTCGACTCGACGAGCCCGCTCTACGTGCATCCGAGTTGGAACCCGGGGCTGTGGCGCTGGCTGCTCGGGTTCGCGCGCTACTGCACCGAGGAGCACGTGGCCGCGGCCATGCGCATCATGGCGCCACTGGGGAAGGACACGCTGGCGCTGTTCGACCAGCTGCTGCACGAGGAGCGCATCGAGTGCGACGCGCGCCACGGCGGCTACTACGACGTGTGCTCCACGGAGGCGGGGCTCCAGGAAGCCGAGCACGAGGCGCGCATCGTCGCGGGACACGGGTACAGCGTCACGACGCTCGACGGGGACGAGATGCGCCGCCGCGAGCCCGTGCTCGGTGCCAGTGTGATCGGAGGCGTCCACTTCGAGGAGGCGATCACGCTCGACCCGGCGCTCTTCCTCGAACGGCTCGGGCTCGCGGCGGAGGGGCACGATGCCGAGGTGCGAGAGGGTGTGGGGGTAACGCACGTGGACATCGCCGGCCCGCGCGTCACGGGCGTGCGTCTCGTCGGCGGAGGACGCGAAGCCGCGGATGCCGTCGTGATCGCGACGGGTCCGTACAGCCTCGAGATGGCGAAGCGCGTCGGCGTCCGCCTGCCCGTGCAGCCAGGCAAGGGATATCACCGAGACATCCCGATCGGGCCGAACGGCGCGCCAAGAATGAGGATCGCGTGCATCCTCAACGAGACGTCCGTGTTCTGCAACTCGCTCGATACGGTGGTTCGGTTCGGCGGCACGATGGAGTTCTCGGGCCTCAACCGCGTGATGCGCCCCGCGCGCCTGCAGCAGCTGACGCGCGCGGCCCGCGCGTACATCGAGGGGATCGGCACCGCCCGCCCCGTATCGGAATGGTGCGGGCTTCGACCCATGAGCGTGGACGGGCTGCCGATCGTCGGGCCGCTCGGCGGTGTCGAAGGGCTGAGCGTGGCGACCGGCCATGGCATGCTCGGGCTGACGTTCGCGCCCGTCACCGGTCAGATGATCGCGCGCCTCGTGATGGGCGAGCCGGACTCCAGGCTCGAGGGGCTGTCGCCCGCGAGGTTCGCGCGGCGCTGAACCGACGGATCCGCCGGGCTACAGATCCAGCGGGATGACCTCGGGCCTGACCTTGCTGGTAGGCCGCACCCCGTCCACGTCGATGCCCTCGAGCTTGAGGAGCGCGGCCTTCACCGAGAGCCCACCGCCGAAACCGGTGAGGCTTCCGTCCGACGCGACCACCCGGTGACAGGGAACGAGGATGGGGATGGGATTGGCGCCGACCGCCTGGCCGACGCTGCGCGCCTGATCGGATTTCCCGATGTCGCGGGCTACGCGCGCGTACGACACCACGGTGCCGTACGGAATTCGCAGGAGGCGGTCGTAGACGTCGTGCTGGAAATCCGAGATCGACTCGGGGAAGTCCAGCGGGAGATCGAACTCCCTGCGACCCTTGGCGAAGTACTCCTCGAACTGCGACACGGCGGCCTGGAGGAGCGGCGGCCACTCGTCGGCCGGATCGCCGACGTGGCCGCGAGGAAGCGGGCCGAACTCGATCCTTCGCACGCCACGCGGAGAAACCCACACTGTGACCGGCCCCACGCGTGTCGACCCCAGATGGGCCGACCGGACACCGCCGGGCGTCAGCGCCTCTCTCCCGACGCTCCCGAAGCCGTGGCTCCCGCAGCGGTCTTCTTGAGCGCCTCTTGGAGCGCGTCGAACCCGAGCAGAGCGCATTTGATGCGCACCGGGAACTTGCTCACCCCGCGCAGCGCCCTGAGATCGCCCAGCGCCTTGTCCTTCGCGGCCTCCTCGCTGCCGTGCATCATCTCGGTGAACCGCTTGGCGATCGCATCCGCGTCGCCCAAAGATCGACCCTTGAGGAGCGTCGTCATCATGCTCACGGCCGCCTGGGAGATCGAGCAGCCCTGACCCACGAACTTGGCGTCGGCGATGCGGCCATCGTCGATGCGGAGCTGCAGACGGATCTCGTCACCGCACACGGGATTCGCGAGATGGACCTCCACCGTCTTCTCGTCGAGCTCGGCCTTGTTCCGCGGATTGCGGTAGTGCTCGAGGATGAGCTGCTGGTAGAGCGAGTTGAGCTGCGGCGTGTCCATCGTTGCGCGGGGCAGTCGGGGTGCGCGAAATGTACCCCCCGCGCGGTCGACTTCCAACCGTTCGCCGGTTACGACGCTCTACTCCGGCCGCGTCCGGGCTGCAACTTTAGGCAGGAGCGTGGCCCCCGGGGTGCTCATTGGAAGCCGACGACGAAGTCGGCACGGAGACGGGTGATGCACGAACTGCTGCTCGCCGACCTCGTCACCCTGCTGGTCGTCTCGATCGGCGTCCTGTACGCGTCGCACCACATCAGGCTGCCGCCGATCGTGGGGTTCCTGATCTCGGGCGTCCTGCTGGGCCCCCATGGCCTGGGGCTCATCCAGGACGCGGAGCAGGTCGAGCAGCTGGCCGAGATCGGTGTGGTGCTGCTGCTCTTCACCATCGGCCTGGAGTTCTCCATGGCCGACCTCTTGCGCATGCGCCGGGCCGTGCTGCTCGGCGGCTCCGTGCAGATCGCGGTGGTGACGGCGCTGGTGTACGTCGCGCTCCTCCGGACCGGCATAACGCCCAACGGAGCTCTCTTTCTGGGGCTCACGGCGTCGCTCAGCTCGACGGCGGTGGTGCTCAGGCTCTTCCAGCAGACCGCCCAGGTGGACGCGCCACACGGCCGCATGAGCCTCGGGATCCTGGTCTATCAGGACCTGATGATCGTGCCGATGATGCTCCTCATTCCGGTTCTCGCCGGAAGCTCCGGCGGGATCGGGCGTGCCCTCGGCGCGTTCGTCCTCCAAGCGATCGCCATCCTGGTCATCGTGTTGGTGCTCGCGCGCTTCGTCGTCCCGCAGATGCTCGACCGGGTGGTGCACACGCGCAGCCGCGATCTCTTCCTCCTCACGATCCTCTCGCTGTGCCTGGCGATCGCCTACGTCGCGTCGCTCGCGGGGTTGTCTCTCGCGCTCGGCGCGTTCCTCGCAGGACTGCTCGTGTCGGAGTCCGAGTACAGCCATCAGGCTCTGGCGGACATCCTCCCCTTCCGCGACGTGTTCGCGAGCTTCTTCTTCATCAGCATCGGGATGCTGCTCGACCTCCAGCTGGCGATCGAGGCACCGCTGTTTCTGCTGGCGCTCATCGTCGGCGTGCTGATCGTGAAGTCGGTCGCCGGCACGATCGCCGTGCTCGCCGTGGGCGCTCCGCTGAGGACCGCGCTCATCACCGGGATGGCTACCAGCCAGGTGGGAGAGTTCTCCTTCGTGCTCGCGGGCGCGGGCATCGCGGCGGGGATCGTGGCGGACGAGAGCTACCAGTGGTTCGTGGCAACCGCCGTCGCGACGATCGGACTCACGCCGTTCATGGTGAACTGGGCGCCCAAGGCGGCCAGCCTCCTCCATCGCCTCCCCCTCCCGCATCGACTCCAGAGCCGGGGAGGCTCGCGCGATGCGGGGCCTCCCACGAAAGCGCTCGAGAACCACATCGTTGTCATCGGATACGGCATCAACGGGCGCAACGTGTGCCGGGCGGCCGCCGTGGCGGGGATCCCCTTCCTCGCCGTGGACATGAACCCCGCGCTCGTCTCAGCCGAGAGGGCGCGCGGCGTTCCGATCCACTACGGCGACGCGACGCGGCAGGCGTTTCTCGAGCACCTGGGCGTTCCCAAGGCGCGTGCGGTGGTGATCGTCCTGTCCGACGCGGCTACCACACGCCAGGTCACCTCGATCGTGCGCGGGCTCAACCGCACCTGCACGATCATCGCGCGCACGCGGTACGTGCGGGAGGTCGAGGCGCTGAGGGCGCTCGGGGCCGACACGGTCGTCCCCGAGGAGCTCGAGACGTCCGTCGAGATCGTGTCGCGGGTGCTGACCGGTTACCTGGTCCCACGCTCCGAGATCGAGACGTTCATCTCCGAGATCCGGCGAGGCGATTACGAGATGTGGCGGACGCCTGCCGGAAGCACGCCGACGCTGCAGGACCTCAAGCAGACGCTCACCGACGTGGAGATCGCGACGATGCAGGTGGAGCCGGGCAGCCAGCTCGCCGGCCAGCGGCTGGTCGACACCGATCTGCGCCGCGTGTTCGGTGTGACGGTGGTGGCGATTCGCAGGAACGAAGCGCTCATCCCCAACCCGCGTGGCGAGGAGCGCGTCGAGGAGGGCGACCTGCTGGTGGTTCTCGGGCTCGGCGAGGAGATCGTGGCCGCGCGGGAGCTGGCGGCGAACGGACGCGCTGCGAAGGCCCGGACTTCGGCGCTCTAGCGGGTCATCTCAGCAGGCCGACGGACGCTCACGCGCCGGCGCGGGAATGTTGCGCCCGATCAGGCCTCCGAGCCGGTTGCGCACGCCGTCAGTCACTCGGTTCCGCGCATCGTCGGCCGCCCGGTCGCGGAGCAGGTCGAACGTGGCCCGCACGACCTGCGAGCCGGGGGCAGCGCTCTGCACGCGCTGGATCGCCTCGAACGCTTCCGGATAGGCGCCGTAGTCGAGCAGGCAGAGCGCCTCCGAGAACGCGACCATGGTCTCGACGTCGTCGATCCGGTTCGCCTCCTGCTGGGCGCGCAGCAGCGCGCGCTCCTCTTCGGTCAGAACGAGCTCGAAACCGGCGATCAGCGTGTCGGCGAGCTGCTGCTGCAGGTCGAAGAGCGACTGATTCTGTCCGCGTACGTCGGCTGTGGTGACGATCTCGGCGGTCTCGGTCTTGGTGACACGCGTGTCGATACGCATCTCGGGGTCCACCGTCACGAACGAGCCGAAGACCATGTACTGAGCGCCAACGATCAGGCCCAGGGTCACTGCCGTCTCCTCGTCGACGCGCCCGGAGTACTGGAGGTTCTGCTCCGCCATGACTTCTTCCATCCGCTCCCGCTCGACCAGCTGGATGCGCTCGATCGCGGACAGATCCGAGATCATCATGCTCGACATGGCGCGTCCGAGGTTGTCGTAGCGCTCGTCCCCCGTGTTGTTGTCGAAGCGGACCACGGCGACGACGCTCTTCTCGGGCTCCTGCCCAGGGACGCCGCCCGCGGCTGCCGGCAGGAGGCCGAGCAGGCACGCGAAGCTCCTCACGGCAATGAGCGCGCGGGCCTGGTAATTCGTCGAAGCCAAGCGAGGTCTCCTCTTGCAGGCAGCCGGCATGCGCAATGGCTAAGATGCTGCGCGCGATCGGGCGGGTGCAACTCGGGCGCCGAGCCGGCACGGAGCTCAACTTCCCGCCTCGAAAGTCTCAAGACCTCGCGAGCGGCCTCCACCAGGGGATGCTCGCGAGGATCGAGAGCACGGCGAGGGTCTGCCATATCGCGGCCTGTCGCAGCTTGGCCGAATCCGTGGATGCCTTCCGTACCCGCGCCACGCCGACGTGCGCGAGCGTCAGCGCGATGAGCATGCCCGTGATGTGCTCGACGGAGAAGAAGCGGAGCTCCTTCACCGCCATGGCGGCGCCGAGATCACGCAGACCCATCCGTGCGATGGGGCTCAGACCATACAGGACGAGCCCGACGAGGACCTGGAGATCGAAGAGCCCGACGAACGCCCGGCCGGTGGCAGCGACACCTCGTCCATAGGGACGGCCGCGAAGCCAGGCGCTCCACGAGGCAGTCAACGCGGCCGCGGCGGCCACGAGCACCAGCCAGCGGTTGTAGCTGTGCAGGTAGAGAAAGACGCCGTACATCGAAGGAGGGTGTCGGCTGCGTCACCCCGACAGAGCGATCACCGCCGAGCACCGCTCACGATCACCATGCGTCGATGCCTACGCGAAAATCCCGGCCACCAGCCCGAGGCCCTCGACCAGGCGGTCCACGTCTTCCTCGGTGTTGTAGAGGTAGAACGACGCGCGCGCCGTGGCGGAGATGCCGAAATGCTTCATGACGAGCTGCGCGCAGTGATGACCGGCGCGGATCGCGATGCCTTCGGCGTCCAGAATCGTGGAGATATCGTGCGGGTGCGCATCGCCGAGCGTGAACGACACGACCGCGGAGTGCTCGTCGAGCGACTCGGGCCCGTAGATGCGAATGCCCTCGACGGCGCCCACACGCGTCATCGCATAGCCGAGCAGCTCACGCTCATGGGCCTGGATCTGGTCCATGCCGATCGCGGTGAGGAAGTCGACCGCCGCGCCCATGCCGATCGCGCCTGCGATATCCGGTGTGCCCGCCTCGAACTTGTGCGGCACCTCCGCCCACGTGCTCTCGTCGCGGCCGACGAAATGGATCATCTCGCCGCCGCCCTGATACGGCGACATCGACTCGAGCAGCTCACGGCGGGCCCAGAGCGCGCCGATGCCGGTCGGCCCGCACATCTTGTGGCCGCTGAACGCGTAGCAATCCACACCCAGGTCCTGTACGTCGACCTTCGCATGCACCGCGCCCTGCGCTCCGTCGACGACGACGAGCGCGCCCACCTCGTGAGCCGCCGCGGCGATGCGCTTCACCGGATTGACGCTGCCGAGAGCGTTCGACACGTGCGAGCACGCGACGACCTTGGTGCGCCTCGAGAGCAGCTCGGGAAGCATCTCGAGCCTCAGACGGCCCTGCTCGTCCAGCTCGATATAGCGCAGCTTCGCCCCGGTGCGCCGGGCGAGAAGCTGCCACGGGATGATGTTGGAGTGGTGCTCGAGGACCGTCAGGACGATCTCGTCGCCGGCCTTCACGTTGTCGAGCCCCCAGGCCGTGGCCACGAGGTTGATCGCCTCGGTGGTTCCCCGTGTCCACACGATCTCCGCCGGCTCGGCCGCGTTCACCCAGCGCGCAACCTTCCCACGGGCTTCCTCGAACGCCACGGTCGCACGGCGGGAGAGCTCGTGGATGCCGCGGTGGACGTTCGCGTTGTCGTGCTCGTAGTAGGACTCGAGCGCCTGCAGGACCGCCCGCGGCTTCTGCGACGTGGCGGCGCTGTCCAGATAGACGAGCGGCTTCCCGTTCACATCCTGGGCGAGCGCAGGGAACTGCGCCCGAATGGTCGCTGGGTCGAACGCCGCCTTCTTCTTCGCGGCCGTCGCGGGATTCATTCGCCGACCTCCACGAAGACCTCGCCGTCACGGACGTCCACGGGGAACGTCGCAACCGGCAGCACGGCGGGGAGCGCCTTACGCGCCCCCGTGCACGCATCGAAGCGTGCTCCGTGGTACGAGCACACGATATCGCCGCCGTCGAGCTCGCCGTCGGAGAGAGGATACTCCTCGTGCGAGCAGCGATCCTGCAGCGCGCAGATGACGCCATCGACATTCGCGAGCACGAGCGCCACCCCGTTTGCGTCCACGGCCTTGAGCGTGCCGACAGGCACGTCGGCGACACTCGCCACCCGCAACCAACTAGCCATGGACAGCGCGAGGCCTCCGCAGAGCCCTATCCATGCTGCGCGAGCTTCTCCTCG
>Ga0073934_10006458_pt1 | contig 17087 bp, 13 predicted proteins | sample LarsenN4metaG_FD_76834 | JGI IMG/M metagenome (GOLD analysis project Ga0073934, IMG submission 76834) | Hot spring sediment bacterial and archeal communities from British Columbia, Canada, to study Microbial Dark Matter (Phase II) - Larsen... ... | reverse complement strand
TGGTATGTATCTTGTTTTTTGCCTCCTTCCTGGTGAAGTGGTTAGAAAATTAGAGCGAGCGCGCTTTTTTTAAAAGGTTGTTAACATGAACCAGAACTCTATCCGGAGAGGTGGGCTTGAGTAAAAAAAGGTCAGCCCCCGCCTGGTAGACTTCGGTGATCTCCATATCACTTGCGCTGGAAACGATGACCGGGATGGCTTTTAATTCCGGATCCTGTTTGATTTGTTGGCAAATCTCGATGCCGCTGATATCCGGGAAGCGGATATCGGTCAAGATAAGATCCGGTCGTAACTCCCTGGCTTTTTTTAATCCGGCCGTTCCATTATACGCTGTGATCACCTCAAATCCTTGCTGGCTGAAGATTTCTTCTTGAACCTCCAGGACCTCCATGCGGTCCTCGATAATTAGGATCTTTTTAGGTTTAAAAGACATGTCGACCTGCTGTTAAGATGCTATAACCTCCAAAGTTTTGGGTGGTTTCGGTAAGCTATAGCTGGTTCCTTCCGTTCAGAGACCTTTCTAAACTGTCCCGTGAAGATGACCTTCGCATCTCTTTCAGATTCCAGGGATTTCATCAGACGTCTCATAAAGATTGACCCCTCGAGGTGTCCCGAAAGGGATGCGTTCAACGGTTACGGGCCCAAGGAGGGATATTCTAATTTTTAACTAATCTTAACATTTTAGGTTATTCTTAGTCTTAAATCACCTCGCTTAGTATATTCCACATCTAAAAGAATAAATACTAGGAAAGTATCTGTCAAGCATTATCCCTTATTATCCATCTTTTCAGATCCCGCACCGACCCGGAGAAGTGGGAGGACCCGGCCTTAGGGATACAGGAGACTCCGTGCAGCGGGCCGCAATTCGGCCCGAAGGAGGGCAGGGCTCAGTACCGGGCCGGGCAATCCTGGGGGTTAATCCGGCCCGGGCACAAAATTGGATAAAAATTCAAAGATGAAACTTTCTTAAAAAGATACGGTCCTAATATAGGAATAGTCAAGCACCTGTAGAGGAAAAATAGCCTATGGAGAAAAGTTCTTCTGGATGGGTTATGTCTAAGATCCCTTCACCAAGGTCGCCGTGCAAAAAAACAGAGGGTTTCGCTTCCTTCGCCGCGCTCCGGGCGTGGCTCCTAGCGCCCCTCGCAAGGAGGGCTCCCGCACGATGAGTTGGGCGAAGGGGGGAATATAAAAGGAGTCCAAATATGAAACAAGTTATCCTGGAAGTTTTTTTATACACAGTCCTGGTTGTTCCGATGGCTTTTTCAACTGCGGGGGCCGCCGATGAGGCGAAACCCCTGATCCAGATAGCGATCCTTTTGGATACCAGCAATAGCATGGATGGCTTGATCGAGCAGGCCAAGACCCAGCTATGGAAAATTGTTAACGAATTTGCCACTTCAAAAAAGGAGGGACAGACCCCCGAGCTCCAGGTCGCCCTTTACGAGTATGGTAAAAGCTCCCTTCCCGCCAGGGAGGGCTATTTGAGAATGATTCTTCCCTTTACTACGGATCTTGACAAGGTATCCGAGGAGCTGTTTGCCCTGACCACCAACGGTGGGGAGGAATACTGTGGCAGGGTCATCAAAGCCGCCGCCGAGGAACTCGCCTGGAGTAAATCCAGTAACGATTTTAAAGCCATTTTCATTGCAGGTAACGAACCCTTCACCCAAGGAAATGTAGACTATCGGAAAGCCTGTCCGTTAGCCATTCAGAAAGGGATTATTGTCAACACGATTTATTGTGGAAGTTACGAGGAGGGGGTCGCCACCCACTGGAAGGATGGCGCCGACCTGGCCGATGGCAAATACCTGAACATCGATCAGAACCTCCAGGCCCTTCACATAGAAGCTCCCCAGGACCGGGAAATCGCACGACTCGGCGAGGAGTTGAACAAAACCTACATCGCCTATGGGGCCAGGGGAAAGGCCGGTCAGGAAAGACAGGCCGCGCAGGATTCCAACGCGCGGGTCGCGGCTCCGGGAAGCTTTCTGCAACGAACGCTCTCTAAATCCTCCGCCCTCTATAAGAACGAGTCCTGGGACCTGGTGGATGCGGAAAAAGAGGGAAAGGTCAAGGTCGAAGAATTAAAAGATAAAGACCTGCCCGAGGAGATGCAGAAGATGAGCCAGGAGGAGAGAAAGTCTTACATTAAGGCTAAAGCGCAAGAGCGCGAGAAAATCCAGGCAGAGATCAACAGACTGAACGAAGAGCGGAAAAAATACGTTGCGGAAGAAATGAAAAAGCGCAGCGAATCTGGGGAGAATACCCTCGAAGCCGCTATCATCCAGACCCTCCGGGAACAGGCTGCAAAAAAGAATTTTCAATTTGAATAACGGAAGCCGCCGAGGAGCGCCGGTCGGCGCCGCAAATTTTTAGCCCCTCTTTCTATCGGCATGGCCGGCGTTCCCCGGCAGTTGCACCCGAAGCGTGGGAGAATAATTATGCTAAAAAATCTTTGTCTCCTTGGGATCGCGGCCTTAACTGTGCTGTTCTCCGTAGAAAGGGCCGGAGCCGATGGCATGATCATCATTCCCAGGCCCCCCGATCCTATCGTCTACCGTCCCCCGGCGCCTTTTCCTCTGCCTTTTCCTCTGGAGGTGAAGTATCACCGGGTTGAGGTGAAGATCGAAGACCAGGTCGCAGAAACCCACATCGATCAGGAGTTTTATAATCCCACAAATATAAGGCTGGAGGGGATCTATGTATTTCCGGTACCAGAAGGGGCTGCCTTCAACGACTTTTCCATGAGCCTTGACGGGAAGATGGTAGCCGCCGAATTGCTGGACGCCAAAAGGGCCAGAGCTATCTATGAAGATATCGTTCGTCAGATGCGAGATCCCGCCCTCCTGGAGTATGTGGGAAAGGGGGCATTCAAGGTGCGCATTTTCCCTCTAGAGCCCCGTTCCGGCAAAAGGGTCCAGATCTCCTACACCGAAGCCCTCAAAGCCGATGGCGGTATGATCACCTATACCTACCCTCTGAACACCGAGAAGTTTTCCTCAAAACCCCTGGAAGATGTGAGCATCCGGATCGATCTCAAGGCCACCGGGAAGATCAAAACGATCTTTTGTCCGACCCATGAGGTCGAGATCCAAAGGCAGGGGGAGCACCGGGCGGTCATCGGTTTTGAGGCTCGAAGCGTCAAGCCGGATACCGATTTCATCGTTTATTATGGCACCGACGAGGCCAAGATCGGTCTGAACGTCCTCACCTATCGCCCGCCCGGAGAGGAGGGGTACTTTTTCCTGACCGCCAGCCCTGATTTTGATTCCGGGGAAAGGGAGGCCATCCCCAAAGACATCACTTTTGTCCTCGATACCTCGGGCAGCATGGTCGGCGAAAAGATGGTTCAGGCCAAAAAGGCCCTCCTCTTTTGTCTGGAAAACCTGAATACCCAAGACCGGTTTGAAATGGTACGCTTCTCCACGGAAGCGGAGACCCTGTTCGGGGGGCTACAGCCGGCGACCCCAGAAAATGTGGAAAGGGCCAGGCAGTTTACCCAGAAGCTAAAACCCATCGGCGGCACGAATATAGAAGAGGCCCTGGTAAAGGCCCTGGAGGGGGGTCCAGGGGAGGGGAAGCGGCCCCGGATGGTGGTTTTCATAACGGACGGCAAGCCGACCATCGGTGAAACCGACGAGGAATTGCTGCTCAAAACGGTGAAGCAGGCCACCCCTCCGCGCACCAGAATTTTTACCTTCGGGATCGGCGATGAAATCAACACCCACCTCCTGGATCGAATCACCGAAGAGACCGGGGCGTATCGGAGCTACGTGCGCCCCGAGGAGGATATGGAATTAAAGATTTCCAACTTCTATGAGAAAATCAAATCTCCGGTTCTGGTCGATCTGAACCTCCACGTCGGATCGAACGTCCAGGTATCTAAAACGTATCCTAAAGATCTTCCAGATCTCTTTGCAGGTTCCCAACTGACCCTATTTGGTCGTTACCAGGGAAGCGGAAACACCACGGTGACCCTGGAGGGCAGGGTGGAGGATCAGAAGTATACCTTTGACTACCCGGTATACTTCCCGGAAAGAGCCGAGGCCAACGCGTTTATCGCGCCTCTATGGGCCGCGCAGCGGATCGGCTATCTCCTCGATCAAATCCGGCTTCACGGCAAGGATCAGGAACTCATAGATGAGATCACCGAGCTGGCGCGGCGTTATGGGATCATCACCCCGTACACCAGCTACCTCATCCTGGAAGATGAAAAGGTTCGGGTTACCCGCAACGAGCTGAGGCGAGAGGAGCAAACCCTGAGCGTCATTCCCCAAGCCGACGTGGATTTCGAGAGGCGAGCTAAGGAAGAGTATGGCGCCATGGCCTTAAAAAGCGGTCCGCGCGGCGTGACGGCCAGCAAGGAGCTGGAGGCCCTTAAAAACGCTAAAAACTACGGGGAGATCTACCAGGGCCAATCGCGCCTTAACTACACGGATAAAGAAGGAAAGTTGCAGAATCTGGCCGCTCAGACCAAGAACCTTCAGGGAAGGGCCATCTACCAGGCCGGAGGGTTCTGGGTAGATTCTAAAATTCAAACGCTCAAGAAGCCCCAGATCCAACGCATCCAGTTTGCGAGCCCGGAGTATTTCGCGCTCCTGGAAAAGGAACCCGAGAGCGCCCAGTTTATGGCCCTGGGGAAGAACGTACGGTTTGTCCTTAAGGAGAGGGTGTATGAAATCTTCGAATGAGTCGAGGGCCGCCGCACTAACCCAGCATGAGATCCAGAAGCGCCATCCGGACGCTGACCCCATTTTTTACTTGCCGAAAATAGGCGGCCTGGGGAAGTTCGTCCACCTCCGGGGGAAGCTCGTCTCGTCGAACCATGGGGTGTAAGATAATGAGATCTGGTTTAGCCTGCTGGACGAGCTTCCGGTCGATTACGTAGTACCTTTTCTTGAGCTGCTCGACGGTCTGGGGATCAGGGATGCGATGGTGCTGAAGCATGACGGTATAGAGGACGTCGGCTTCTCCCAGGACGCTCTGAATATCGGGAGTTTCCAGATATGTTAGGCCCTGATCCTCAAACTTTTTCAGAAGAGCTTCCGGGGCCCTCAGCTCGGAGGGGGAGACCAGAAAAACATCGGCTTTAAATTTGGCCAGCCCCTTTAAAAGAGAATGGATGGTGCGGGCATGTTTTAAATCTCCTACCACAGCTATTTTTAAACCATCTATGCGTCCTTTTTCTTTCTGAATCGTGTAGAGATCCAGCAGGGCCTGCGTAGGATGCTCATCACAACCGTTTCCCGCATTGATAATGGGAACCGGCGAGTATCGGCACGCCAGTTCCACGGCCTCTTCCGTGGAATGGCGCAGCACAATTAAATCTGCGTACGCTCCCAGTACCCGGAGGGTGTCCTCGAGGGTTTCCCCCTTGGAGAGGGAAAGGTCGTGAATCTCCGGCAATTTCAGGACCTGTCCTCCCAAACGGAGCATGGCCACCTCGAAGCTGAGGCGCGTGCGGGTGCTCGGTTCGAAAAAAAGAGGGGCCAACACCCTGTTGGAAAATTTCTCCCTAGGGAGAGGAAAAAGGTTCGTTTCCAGGTCTTGGGCCCTCCTAAAAATAACTTCTACATCTTCCCGTCGGAGCTGATCCATGCTTACTAAGTGAGAGGCCGTAAACGAAAAAGGTTTCAAGGTCATAGCCCTCCTTTGTAATAAACCTTTTCAAATCTGTCAATTCAAAAAGGCTTCGGCAAGTTCGGGACGTTCTAAAAAGTAATTGACATCCTTGGGAAATTCCCTTAATCTGATGGTAGGTTCTTATTGCGCCCTGTGGAGGGGCGCAACAACTTATAGAAACCGAACAGCAGCTCTCGGTGAGCTCAGGGAGCCTTGTTTCATAAACTATAAAATAATATAATCCGTAAGGAGAATAACTATGTCAGGGCATTCTAAATGGAGTAGCATCAAGCATAAAAAAGCCAAAGTAGATGCGGAAAGGGGAAAGGCTTTTACCAAGGTGATTAAAGAGCTTACGATCGCAGCACGCATGGGGGGAGGAGATCCGGACTCGAATCCAAGACTACGAACGGCCATCGCCGCGGCCAAGGCCGTGAACATGCCCAGCGATAACATCGAGCGCGCCATCAAGAAAGGGACCGGGGAGTTACCAGGGGTCACGTATGAAGAGACCACGTACGAAGCCTATGGACCGGGAGGTGCGGCCCTTTTGATTGAGATTACCACCGATAACAAAAACCGTACGGTATCGGAAATTCGTCACATTCTATCCAGAAACGGGGGAAATATGGCAGAAAGCGGTTCTGTAGCCTGGATGTTCCATAAAAAAGGCCAGATTCTCGTGGATAAAGGAGCCGCCGAGGAAGATGAGTTGCTCGCCGCGGTCTTGGAGGCCGGCGCAGAAGATATGAGAACAGATGAGGAGTCTTATGAGATCGTCACGCAGCCGGCAGATTTTGAGAGGGTCAAAAAGGCCGTAGAGGACCTGGGGATCAAGCCTTCCTTTGCGGAGGTGACCATGGTTCCGCAGACTATGGTGGTGATTAAAGGTAAAGATGCTCAGCAACTTCTGAAGCTGATGGAGGCCTTGGAGGACCACGATGACGTGAGAAAGGTTTATTCGAATTTTAATATCCCGCAAGAAGAACTCGAGGCCATGGCGGAGGAAATGTGAGCCTTCGGGTCCTGGGGGTCGATCCCGGAACGATTAAAAGTGGCTTTGGTTTGGTCGAGGAAGTCGATCGGAAGCTATTGGCCCTGGATTTTGGAGCCATTTATACCCGTCCCAAAGACCCGCTCCCTTTTCGATTGCTGGAAATTAAGCGGGGCCTTGAGGAGGTCATAAGCCATCATCGGCCCCAGGTAGTAGCCCTGGAGGATATATTTTTTGCTAAAAATGTGAAATCGGCCTTGAAATTAGGCCATGCCAGAGGGGTCATTCTGGTCACCGCCCTGGAAGCCCATTTACAGGTCGTCGAATATACTCCCCTGGAAGTTAAACAGGCCGTGGTCGGTTACGGTCGGGCGGATAAGCGACAAGTCCAGCAAATGGTGAAGGTTCTGCTCAAACTTCGCGAGGTTCCCCAGCCTGAGGACGCGGCGGATGCCCTTGCGGTGGCGATCTGTCATATTCACTCGGCAGAAATGAAGAGAAAGATCAGGGAGAGTTAGACGAAAGGGTCAAGGCGAAAGGAAGCAGGCCGTTTCGTCCTTTGCCCTTCACTTTAAAATTGATCGCAAGACTCACCGGCAAGTTAGCCTATAAATCCCCGGAATACCTCGTCTTAGATGTGAACGGCGTGGGATATCAAGTCTTCGTTCCCTTATCCACGTTCTATGAGCTTCCAGAAAAGGGAGATCCGGTCAGCCTTCAGATCTACACCTCGGTCCGGGAGGATGCCATTGAACTGTACGGCTTCCTGACTCTGGAAGAGCGGGAACTTTTTAAGCTGCTGTTGACCGTCTCCAAAATAGGGCCTAAGCTGGCGCGAAATATCCTTTCCGGAATTTCTGTAAAAGAGTTGAAGGATGCCCTGGTCAGTTCTAACGTATTAAAACTCCATGCAATTCCGGGGATCGGCCATAAGACGGCGGAGAGGTTGGTTTTAGAGCTGAGGGATAAAATTCCATCGACCTTCGTAGCCCACGATGTGGAAGAGGCCTCCGGAGATGAAAAGCTTGGAGACGCGCTCTCCGCCCTGGTAAACCTCGGCTACAAGCGGAACCTGGCCGAGCAGGCGATTAAGCGCGCCGTCGGTGAGATCGGTCTAGAGAGCCCTTTAGAGGAAATTATCAGGGTTTCTTTAAAATATTTTTCAAGCTAAAGTTCGCCCCCAAGACACCGAGGATCGACCCTTCGTATCCTGGGGGGGCTTACATTACTTCTTTGAATAAAGATAAACGTATCAATCCCAACATTGTGCCTGGCCGGGTGGACGAAGACATTATACTGGATACGAGCCTTCGTCCTCAGGGTTTTTCTGATTACATTGGACAAGAAAAGGTCAAGGAAAATCTTCAAATCTTTATCGAAGCCGCCAAAAGAAGGGGAGAAGCTTTGGATCATGCCCTGTTCTATGGGCCGCCCGGGTTGGGGAAAACCACCCTGGCCTATATTATAGCTCGGGAGATGAACGTGAACATTAAAACCACCTCGGGACCTGTCATTGAGCATGCGGGGGAGCTTTCGGCGATCCTGACCAATTTGGGAGAGCGAGACGTTCTGTTCATCGATGAGATCCATCGGTTGAACCGGGTCGTCGAGGAAATTCTGTACCCGGCCATGGAGGATTTTCAACTGGACCTTATCGTGGGACAGGGTCCCAGCGCGAGATCTATTAAGATGAATCTTCCCAAATTTACCCTGGTAGGGGCCACTACCCGGGCCGGTTTATTAACCTCCCCCCTTCGGGATCGGTTTGGAATCGTTCATCGCCTGGAGTTCTACAATCCGGAGGATCTCCAGCAAATTATCCATCGATCCGCACGGATTCTTCAAGTAACCATTGAGGAGTTGGGCGCTATGGAAATTGCCCGGCGATCCCGGGGAACCCCTCGTATCGCTAACCGGTTGCTCAGGCGTGTGCGAGATTACGCCCAGGTGAAGGCCAAGGGAATCATTACCCAGGAGGTGGCAGATAAGGCCTTAAAAATGCTGGAAGTGGATGATCTGGGCCTCGATCAAATGGATCGAAAGCTGCTGTTGACCATCATCGAAAAATTCGATGGGGGACCGGTGGGATTGGAGACGCTGGCGGCGGCCATCGGGGAAGAGAAGGATACCCTGGAGGACGTCTACGAACCGTTTTTGATTCAATTGGGCTATCTGGACCGGACCCCACGGGGTCGAAAAGCGACCCGGCTGGCTTATCAACACTTTGGGTTAGAGCCCGGCCAAAAGGATCTCTGGACCCGGGATAAGGGCTAAAGGGGCGCCCTCCCTAAAGACCCGAGGTTGCAGCCGCCGATCCGCGCAAAGGATAGGGGTGGGGCAACCCGAGGGCGGGGGGTCAACGTTCACGGACATGCTAAACATCGCACACCGTGGCGCTTCGGGGTATTATCCCGAGAATACCCTGCTCGCGTTTAATCAGGCGATCGGCCTGGGAGCGGATATGGTCGAACTGGACGTTCATTTGACCAAAGACGGGGAAGTGGTGGTTATCCACGATGAAACGCTGGAAAGAACCACCAACGGGAAAGGGAAGATCCTCAATTACACCCTGGGGGAATTAAAGAAACTCGATGCGGGGGCCTGGTACGGGCCGGAGTTTGCCGGGGAGAGAATCCCCACCCTGGAAGAAGTCCTGCAAAACCTAAAGGGGAGGGCTCGAATCAATATCGAAATCAAAAACGGGCCGGTTTATTATGAAGGGATCGAGGAGAAGGTGCTGGCCGCGCTCTCAAAGCACGATATGCTCGAGCAGGTCGTTATCTCTTCTTTTGATCACGTTTGTCTGAAAAAGATTAAGGAGATAAATCCGAGCCCTGCTACAGGGGCCCTCGTCAGGCTGGGGGTCCTTTATGTGGCCAGGCTGTTAAGACCCGAAAAGGTGGCCCAATCTGTGGGAGCCGGCGGCCTCCATGTGAATAAGTCCTATGTAACCCCAGATCTCCTCCGCAGGGCTAAACAACATGGATTAAAAGTCTGGGTCTGGACCGTCAACGATCCGGAACAGATGCGGTCTTTTATGGACATGGGCGTAGACGGGATCGTCACCAACTTTCCGGACATGCTTAGAAAGGAGAGAGAAAGATGGAACAGATCGTTGCCATGCTCCTCGCCGGTGGACAGGGGAGTCGACTGAATATCCTTGCCAGCGAACGGGCTAAGCCCGCCGTTCCGTTCGGGGGCATTTATCGGATTATCGACTTTACCTTAAGCAACCTGATGCATTCGAGCATAGAGAACGTCGGGGTTTTGACGCAGTATCGTCCCAGCTCGCTCATGGACCATATAGGGCAGGGAGAGGCCTGGGATTTCATCGGACGAAGGCGGGGAATTAAAATTCTCCCCCCCTTTACAGGGACCACCAGCGCAGACTGGTATAAGGGGACCGCAGACGCCGTTTACCAAAATTTACAATACCTCCAAGACCATAAACCGGATCTGGTTTTAATCCTCTCAGGAGATCATATCTACAAGATGGATTATACCCAAATGGTCGAGTTTCATAAGGCCAAAAAGGCAGACCTGACCCTGGCCGTGATGGAAGTATCCCTTGAGGAAGCCTCTCGGTTCGGAACGGTTTTCGTGGACGCAGACGGGCGAGTTAGCGGGTTCGAGGAAAAACCTCCAAAACCGAGAAGTAACTTGATCTCCTTGGGCATCTACGTATTTAAAGCAGATATCCTCTCTAAGACCCTCTCTGAAGATGCCAGGCGGAATTCCTCCCATGACTTTGGTAAAGATATTATCCCCGGTATGATCGGCGCCTACCGGGTTTATGCTTACCGATTTGAGGGATACTGGCGGGATGTGGGCACCCTTCAATCGTATATGGATGCCAATATGGACCTGTTGGATAATGGCTCCGGGCTGGACCTGGCAAGCTGGAAGGTTCGGACCAATTTGCAGGATCAAACCCTGGGGGATAGGCCTCCCGCTAAGTTCCTGGCAGAAGGGCAGGCCACGAATGCTATTATCTCCCATGGGTGTATCCTCCGCGGAAGCGTGGAGGCGAGCATCCTATCGCCGGGGGTTATCGTGCATAAAGGCGCTAAAATTCGAAATTCCATCGTCATGCACGACTGCATCCTCGAAGAAGACGTCCTGCTGGACAGGGTCATCCTGGACAAAAACGTGAGGGTGGGCGCCAAATCCCGAATAGGGGACGGGGAGGACTATAGGCCCAATGAGAGATTTCCTACGCATCTCTACACGGGCATTACGGTGGTCGGAAAAGGCGCGATCTTACCGGATGGGGTCCGTATAGGAAGAAATTGCATCATTTATCCGAAGGTCACCCCCTCCCAAATTAAAACGCAAACGGTTCACAGCGGAAGCACCCTCCTCAACGAGGAGAGTCGGGGGACCTGAGTAAAAGCCGGAGGGGGGGCAGAGGGGAGCGATCCGCCCGTTTTCCCTGGGTTCCCGACCCCTCTGCCCTTCGGTCCGCTATTCTCCCGTACCGGTCACCGGAATATCGCCTGGGATCCCCCAGGCGATCACGCGGAACCCGCCGCTCGATAAACTAATGTACCACTTCCCATCGCTGGGTCGCCAGACCGCCAGATCCGCACGACCGTCCCGGTTGTAGTCTGTGGGAACTGGGATATCGCCGGCAACTCCCCAGGCGGCTACCCGGAACCCGCCCTTTGAGAAAAAGATGTACCACTTTCCCTCCGTGGGCCGCCAGATGCCCATGTCCGTAATCCCATCCCCGTTATAGTCCGCCGGGACCGGGATGTCTCCCTTTTGGCCCCATTGAGTCACCCGGAGCCCTCCACTGGAGAAAAGGATATACCAGGTCCCCTCATCGGGGCGCCATACGGCCAGATCGGCTACGCTATCCCCGTCGTAGTCTCCCGGTACGGGGATATCTCCCTCTACTCCCCAGGCCTGGACTTTAAAACCTCCCCGAGAGGGCAGGACGTACCAGGTTCCCTCGGCGGGTCGCCATACGGCCAGATCGGTTCTTCGATCCCCATCGTAGTCCCTGGGAAGAGGGATATCTCCCGGTAAGCCCCACGGTTGTATCTTAAACCCCAGCAAAGACTGACTGAGGTACCAGATCCCTTCGCCGGGTCGCCATACGGCCAGATCGGTTCTTCGATCCCCATCGTAATCTCCGGGGACCGGGACATCCCCGGGAATTCCCCAGGGCAAAAGGATCGGCCCTAAGAAGGAGCCTTGAATGTACCAGGTCCCATCGGTCGGGCGCCAGATCGCCAAATCGGGTCGTCGGTCCCTGTCAAAATCCGAGGAGTCGATCAGGGAAGGGTTTCGGGTAACCTGGAGGCCCCCGTCCAGGGTAGCGGACTGTCCGTTCAGGGAGTTCAGCACAAGATTTTGGGCTCCCAGCCGGGCCGCGATGTGGGGCGTGAAGTCTACCAAGGCCTGGGTATCGGAGATCTGGGTGAAAGAGTGGACGGTAACATCGGGGCCCAGATCTAAATTCATCCGGCTTTGAAAATTGGACCCCGTCAGAATAGCGGTGGTACGAATCCCCTGAACCACCACGGAGGGCGTCACCGAGGTCAGGGAAGGAGCCAAGGGGAAGAAGATCAAGATCCGATTGTTATCGTTATCGGCGACGTAAAGCCTACCAAAATCATCGACCGCAAGGCCCACAGGGGTAAAGAGGGAGTCGGGGCTGATCCCTCCGTTATTAGCAATATTGGTGGTAAAATTCCCTCCCTGCCCTAAGACCAGATCTGCCAGCGTATCGGTCGTAAGCGGGGACGTGTAGATAAGGACCCGGTGGTTTCCGCTGTCTGCAATGTACACGTTTCCGGCGTTGTCCGCAAAAATCGCTTGCGGGGAACAGAGGGAGCCGGCCGTGATCCCGACGCTGTTACACGTGTTGGAGGTAAAGTTCCCTGCCTGTCCGAAGATTACATCCGCCGTCGTATCCAGGGGCGCTTTATAGATCAGGGCCCGATTATTTTCCCGGTCCGCAACGAAGAGGTTTCCTGAGTTATCCACCGCGATCTCCCAGGGGGAGCAAAGGGAATCGGCGCTAAGACCTCCGTTATTACAGACGCCCGAAGTAAAACTGCCCCCTTGCCCGAAGACCTGGTCTGCGGTCGTGTCCGTCGTCAGCGGCGCATTATAGACCAGAATTCGATCGTTATCGCTGTCTGCCACGTAGAGATTTCCTAAACTATCCACCGCGATACCCAGGGGAATGCAAAGGGAATTGGCGTTGAGACCCCCGTTGTTACAGGCATTGGTCGTGAAGCTACCTCCCTGACCGAACACCCGATCTGCGACCGTGTCGGTGGTAAAAGGGCTATCATACTCCAGCACCCGGTTGTTGTTAAAATCGGCCACGTAAAGATTCCCAGAAGGGTCCACCGCAACTTGCACGGGAAAGCAGAGGGACGAGGCGCTGACCCCTCCGGTATTGCACCCGGCTGAAAAGAAATCGGGCTGTCCAATAACCAGGTCGGCGGGCTGTCCGTTCACAAGGGACAAGACGTCCTTGTAGCCGAGGATTCGACTGTTGGTGGTATCCGCGACGTAAAGGCGATTGGGGACGACCGTTCGGTCCACAGCTACCCCGAAGGGATCAAAAAACCCCTGGGCATCCGTGAAATTGGGAAACGGGGTAGTCATTAAAACCTGCCCGAAAACCTTATCGGCGATCGTCCCCGAGGCCAGGGGCGCATTATAGGCCAGGACGCGGTTGTTGAAGAAGTCGGCGACATAAACGGTCTCAGAGCTATCGATGCCAATTCCGACGGGACCACACAGGGAGCCTGCCGTGACCCCGCCGCTGTTGCACGTCTTGGTCGTGAAATTTCCCCCCTGGCCGAACACTTGATCTGCGATCGTATCCGAAGATAAGGGGGCGTTATACACAAGTATCCGGTTATTACTGGTATCTACCACATAGAGGTTCCCCGCCCCATCGAGCCCCGCATCCTCAGGAAAACAGAGGGAATCTTGGGTAACCCCGCCGCTATTACAGGCGTTGGATGCAAAGCTTCCCCCCTGACCGAAGACCCGATCTGCCGTCGTATCGGAGGTTAGGGGGGTATCATACTCCAGCACCCGGCTATTGTTGACGTCGACCACGTAAAGATTTCCGTTCTGATCCACGACGATCCCAATGGGAAGGCAGAGGGAATCCGCCGTAATGCCTCCGCCGTTGCAGGCGTTGGATGTAAAGCTTCCGCCCTGGCCAAAGACCCGGTCTGCGACCGCATCAGAGGTTAAGGGGGTCTGATACTCTAACACCCGATTATTGTCGGAGTCTCCGATATATAAGTTTCCCGCGTTATCGAGGGCGATTCCCTGGGGCTTGCAGAGGGAATTGGCACTGATCCCCCCATTGTTACACGTGTTGGAACTAAAGCTTCCCCCCTGGCCAAAGACCCGATCGGCGATGGTATCCGAGGTGAAAGGGGCGTTGTACTCTAATACCCGGCTGTTGGCGCTATCCACCACGTAGAGGTTTCCGGCATTATCCACCGCGATTCCTAAAGGAGAGCATAAAGAACTGGCGCTCAGACCTCCGGTATTACACCCTGAAGAGAAGAGATCCGGCTGCCCAATGACTAAATCGGCGGGGTTTCCGCTCGCAAAAGAGTTGACGTTCCCGTAACCCAAAATCCGGTGATTGTTGCTGTCGGAGATATACAACCGGTTGGGAACCACGCTTTTATCCAGGGCCACTCCGAAAGGGCGGTCCAATCCTCTGCCGTCGACCAGGTTATCAAAGCCTTTGGTCAACGATAACTGGCCGATGACCAGATCTGCACTGGTATCTAAGATAGCTCCGTGAACCGGAAGGGGGTACCCCATCCATAGTATCCCAATTCCAGCAATCAAGGTAAAAAGCATCCTCCGACCTGCTGGGGTCGAAGCGACGGTTAGATCCCTTAAACTTAATGGCTTCTTCTCCATAGGACCTCTCCTCACGGTCATTCCCCGTTACTTGAATCCATAAAACATAAAAGTGCCTAGGGAAAGACGGTCTAAAATGTTTTTTCCTAACCCATAAACCCCTATATCATGGTGCGCGGAGACGGATCGGCGAAGATATATATAGGAGGTTACTTAGGAAATCGAACATGTAGGATAAAACGTAAATTTACGATAAACTAGGATATCACATCCACTTCAAGCAAAAACTATACCATTTTAAAAAGTTATTGTGTTTTATGGATTTTCGGAGCTTTAAGGGGCAGGAGAAGCGTGCGGATCTTCTAAAATGTAAAAAATACAGACAGGTATTTTTAAGTCCGATATCTCCTAAAGGTTATCGATCCCTTCCGGGCACCTATCGGCGTAAAGAGTACCGACGAGAAGCTCTTCAAAGCAGGGTACCCAAGCGGTGTAAAGAATACCGACAGTACCACTTGCAAACGACACCGACGCAATGGGGCGGGTCGTGATTATTCCTTCATGGAGGGGTCCTGCCCGTCCTCCTTCTTCAAAACTTCCCACAGCGGGCCCCCTTCTTGTTTCAGGATAAACTCTTTTTCTAAAACCGACGCGTGGTAGTACTCTTCCCAGTTATCGGACAAATAGATCGGACGATCTTTTTCACCCACCTTGGTTCTCAGAAAACCAAGTATTCCCTGCGGAGAATTCCCCCCATGATGGACCCAGTCGTCCACCATGACCAAAATCCTCAAGTCTTTTCGGCGCCCAAGAACTTTCTGTCCGTAAAGTAAGGCAGCGCCCGGATTAAAGTCCGTAAGGACGATGGCGCCCTCCCGCGCCTGTTTAAAACTGTCTTCCACATATTCCTCGGCGCCCGTTTCCAGGTTTTTAGGAGGAAACAGGTAGTAACGGTACGTGTTCCTGTAGGGGAGCTTTCTTACGAAGGATAAATCCAGCTGGATGGTCTCAGCCAGGCGATACGTCCCATAATAGATCCAGGGGGGTAACATGCATAAAAGAACAAAGAGAATTCCCACGGTCCGGAGGGTCCTTCGCGCGGGGTACCTCTGACCTAAAAGGGAGATCCCTAAACCTATCCAGATGGAAAAGATGACAAAAGAAGGGATGAGCATCGCAAACTGTCTCTGCAAAAAATATTGGCAGGCAAACAACAGAACGGCCAGCCAGATCGTAAAAGTGGATAGGATCAACCTGAATTTATCCCGGACGCTACCGATAAAGCCGTACCCTCCTATCCATACCCCGATGGTCGGAAATTGATAAAGGAGGTATAGGGGGTAGCGCAGGATTTCGCGTATTAGCTTGGAAAATCCCTGCATAAAAGTCCCATAATGTCCATGGGTCGTTTCCATTAACTCGGACAGCAAGGCGGAGAGGGTCATTCCCTCGAAAAGGGGCAATAAAAATACGGGGCTGGCTCCCATTAAAAAAGAGATCACGGCCAGGGTCATCTTAAAAAATAGCCGCAGGTTCAGCCTCGGCAGCTTCTTATCCCACAGGAGGAGGACCGTTCCCGGTAGAAAAAGGGCCGTCATGGCATGGTTCGCAAAGCCCATTCCAAAGAGGAAAGCGATAAGGTACAGTAAATAGGCCCTCTTTTCGCGGGCCCATTTAAGGCTTAGAAAAAGGATCAGAACTAAGAAGAAGGTCACCAGCGAGTACGTCTCATTGATGACCGCATAAAGCCAGAACAGTTGGCTGACGGCTAAGGCACTACAAGCCAGGGCTGCAGCGACAGGGTCTCCCGTTTCCGTCCGGAGCATTATAAATAAGAAATAAAGGGTCCCCGCAGCGAAAAAGGCCGACATGACATTCTGGGAGTAGGCCAGCGGGAGCGGTAGAAGAGAGAAAACGTATCCCAGGAGGGTATGCAGGGGATGAAACTCATAGCCTACCCCCACAAAATTTCTTTCGTATACGTAGATAGCTAACTTCGCGCTATCGGACCAAAGGTACGAGGGGGCCAAGGTCAGAAGGTAAACGGTAAAAGCAAATAAACCAAGGAGAAGCCCCGGGCGCCGATGGAGTTCCTTCAGGAGGCTAAGGGCTAATTTTTCTTCTTTCATTCTTACTTACAGGCAACCCCGGGGCGGAAGGCTCGGGTCTGAGCTTCTCTGGCCACCGCCCCGCAGGGGGGTCTACTATTTTTTGAAACTTATTGGATCTCCACCGGTTGACCCCACTTATTCCCTCATATCAGGCCATTGGAACAGGTTCTTTAGGTATACAGAATCATAAGATCCGGGATTAAATTGCCCGGCTAAAGCTCTGGCAGCTTCTAACTTCTCGGCGGAGGCTTCCTTTTCTCCGAGGGCCGAGAGGACTTTACCCAGCAGATAATATCCCCTGATAAAATTGGGCTCCAGGTCAAGGGCCTTTTCCAACTGTTCCTGGGCCTCCGGGTAGCGCTTCAAAGTGATATAGGCCATGGCCAGATTATATCTGAGAAAAGGATCATAGGGGCTTAAGTCTATGGCCGCCTGATAGTCCGCAATGGCATTGGCCAGGGTTTGTTCCGTGGGCAGAAGTCGGTAGAAAAGTTCTA
>Ga0073934_10006455_pt1 | contig 17092 bp, 12 predicted proteins | sample LarsenN4metaG_FD_76834 | JGI IMG/M metagenome (GOLD analysis project Ga0073934, IMG submission 76834) | Hot spring sediment bacterial and archeal communities from British Columbia, Canada, to study Microbial Dark Matter (Phase II) - Larsen... ... | reverse complement strand
ATCGGACGCAGGGGATGGTCCTTGGGGACGAACGATTCAATGGACAGATAGAAGAACATCCCCTCGGTTTGGCTTTCAATTCCGCGCATAATTTTCTCCAGCAATTTCAGATTGTTATGCGCACAAACATAGCATATTTCTGCAAATTATTGAATCAAAAAGGAATAGTTTTTCAACAACCTGTTAGGGCTGCGGACATTGGACGGGGGTGTGAAACAGGCGAAGGTCCTTTGACTAAACTTTGACCAAATGTATGTGAAATGATGCATTCTGTTGAATGTTTGCAAACGAAAATAAGCCGAATTGAGGGCTGTAACTGTTTAAGTTTATTGGTTAATCCTCTTGGAGTGAGGAGCGGAGATGTTTGTGATTCAGTGGCTTCGAATCCCGTTTCCCGCTCCATAAAATACCAGGGGTCAGATCAAGAATCTGGCCCCTTTTTTTGTTTTTTCCCTGTCCAGCCTCTGCCCCACATGTGACCAGCCTCAATAACCGGTTTCCGCCCGTGAGCGAGATGATGACCGTAACCCCCTTTTCGTCAGCATCGTCGAAGTGAGTGAAGACAAGCGCGTCAGGTTTTCTCCCGATTGACCTGCGATAGAAATTGGCTTATTAACGTGGTTACTGCTTCATGGATACGCCGGTCCGGAAATATGGCAAGTGCCCCGGATTTTGGATTTTCCCCGGCTCGAGGGCATGATTGAATGAGAATCCTTCACCTGGCCGACCTCCACCTCGGCAAGATCTTCCACGATGTCCACCTGACCGATGACCAGGCCCACCTCCTGGACCAGGCGGTATCCATTGCGTGCGATGAGAAGGTGGACGCCGTGGTGATCTCCGGCGATGTCTACGACCGTGCCGTCCCGCCGGTGGAGGCCACCGAGATCCTCGACGACTTCCTCTCCCGCCTCGTCCTCGACCACGGGATCAGGGTGGTCCTCATCCCCGGCAACCACGACAGCGCCGAGCGGATCGCCTTCGGGAGCCGCCTGCTGCGGGAGCGGGGCCTGCACATCGCCGCCGATCCCTTCGCCTGCACCCCCCTGGAGTTCCACGACCCCCACGGCCCGGTCACCTTTCTGCCGCTCCCCTACATCGAGCCGGTCACCTTCCGCCGCCACCTGGAAGACCCGGAGATCACCGACTTCACCGCCGCCTACCGCCACGCCCTTGCGGGGCTCCCAGTCTCGGGGCGCACCGTCTGCGTCGCCCACTGCTACGCCGCCGGCGGGGTCGGGAGCGAATCGGAGCGCCCCCTGGCCATCGGCGGCAGCAGTCTGGTGGACGCCTCGGTCTTTGCCCCCTACACCCTGACCCTCCTCGGCCACCTCCATCGCCCCCAGAAGGTGGCCCCCAACGCCTGGTATGCCGGGGCGCCGCTGCGCTACTCCTTCTCCGAGCTGGATCACGACAAGGTCTTCACCCTCTTCGACCTGGACGCCGCGGGGGGAGTCACCCGCACCACCATCCCGGTCCGCCCCAGGCGGGAGCTGCGGGAACTCAAGGGGACCCTCGAGGAGATCCTGGCCCAGGCCGCGGCAGACCCGGCCCCCCACGACTACCTGGCCATCACCCTCACCGACCGGGGGATGATCTTCGACTACGCGGCCCGGATCCGCGAGGTCTACCCCAATGTCCTTTCCATCGTGAGGAGCCAGCACATGGGAGAGGGGGAGATCGTCAGCCCCGGGGAGCTGCGGCGGCTTTCCGACCAGGAGATCGTCGGCCGTTTCTATGCCCACGTCACCGGCGAGCTCGACGGAGAGGAGCAGGCGGTCCTGGCCGATGTCCTGAACACCCTGAACCGCGGCGAAGGGGGGACCCCGTGCGCCCCCTGAAGCTCGCCATGCAGGCCTTCGGCCCCTTCGCCGGCAGGGAGGAGATCGACTTCACCACCCTCGGCCACAACGCCTTCTTCCTGATCCACGGCCCCACCGGCGCCGGCAAGACCTCCATCCTCGACGCCGTCTGCTACGCCCTCTACGGCACCCCCAGCGGCTCCACCCGGGATGAGCATAACCTCCGCTCCCACCATGCCCCCGGTGATCTCCCGTGCGAGGTGGAATTCCTCTGCCAGGTGGGGCCCCGGCGCTTCCAGGTCCGGCGCAGTCCCGAACAGATCCTGCTCAAGAAGGGGAAAGAGCAGAAGTCCCCCCACAGGGTAACGCTTATCGAGGTGGACGCCGCTGGCGCCGTCGTCGGCACCCCCCTCACCAGGATCGGCGAAGTGAAGGAGAAGGTCGAAGAGGTTCTCGGCTTCACCGCCGACCAGTTCCGGCAGGTGGTGATCCTCCCCCAGGGGGAGTTCCGGAAACTCCTCCTGGCCCCGTCCGCCGACAAGGAGAAGATTCTCGAGAAGCTCTTCGCCACCGAGCGCTTCAAGCGGATCGAGAACGAGCTCAAGGAGCGAAGCACCGCCCTTGCCAGAAGCCTCGAAGGGATCCGCAACACCATCCGCGGCATCCTCGAGGGGCAGGAGGCGGGGACAGTCCCGGAGCTGGAATCACGGCGCGGGGAGCTGGAGACCCTGGAAAAGGAGTTCGCGGAGAGATCCGCAGCCGCGGCAGCCCGGCTGAAGGGGGCCAACGAGGCCCTCCAGCAGGGGCAGCTGGCGGAGGAGAAGTTTCTGCGCCTGGAAAAGGCCCAGGCGGAAGCCTCCGCCCTCGAAGCCCGGCGCGACGCCATGAACGAGCTGGCTGTCCGGGGAGAACGGGGAAAGCGGGCCCTCTCCCTGGCCGACCTCCATGAGGCCCTCACCCGGGACCGCCGGCAGAGCCGGGAGCTGGCCGCCAGGATCACCACCCTGGAGAAGGACCTCGTCAGGATGCGGGGCGAGCTTTCCGTGGCACGGGGGAAGCAGGAGGAGCTGCGGAAGCTCGCCGAGGAGATCCCCGGCAGGACAGCGGAAAAGAGCACCCTCGAAGGGCGCCTGCGCCTCATGGAGGAGGCGGCTGCCGGCGAACGTGCACTCATAATGGCGGAAGAGGCCCGTCAAGCGGCCAAGAGTGCCCACGACAAGGCCCAGGGGGCGATAACACAGCTCGAAGCCGACCTGAAGGCATCGGGGGAGAAGATCGAGTCCCTTGCCGCCGAAGCCGGCCGACGGGGCGAGCTCGAGGAGCGCCTGAAGGGGGTGGAAGCCCGGATCGCTGCCGCACGGAAACTTGCCGCAGCCGCTGCCCGGGAAGAAAAGCTGGCCCGGGAGCGCGCAACACTCAGCGCCCGGTGCGGCGCGGGGGAAGAGGCCGTCCACCGGGCCGCCGCCCTCCATGACGCCCTCTCGCACCGGCTCATCCACGGTCAGGCGGCCCGGCTGGCCCGGGAGCTCCACGACGGTGAACCGTGCCCCGTCTGCGGCTCCCCGGATCATCCCGCCCCCGCCGGCGGTGCCGAGAATGTCCCCACGGACCAGGAGCTGGAAGCGGCCCGGAGTGCCGTTGAAACTGCCCGGAAGGAGCTCGACCATGCCCGGTCGGCGCTGGCCGGACACGACATCTCCCTCGGTGAGGCCCGGTCCGAGGTGAACACCCTCCGGCAGCAGCTGGGGGAATGGGCCGACACCCCCCTCACGGAGCTTGAGAAGGAGAGGGCTGGGATCCGGACCCTCCTAGCCGACGCCGTCGGGAAGGAACAGGACCTGGCAGCGGCCCGGACCGACCGGGCGAGCCTGGCTGCCCGCCTTGAGCGTGCCCGCGCGGACCTTTCGAAAAGGACAGACGCCGTGCAGGAGGCGGCGGCCCGGGCCGACTCCCTGAAGGGGGAGCTGGCGGCAAAGATCGCCGCCCTCGGTGACGAGGAGCGCGACCCCCAGGCGGTCCGCTCCCGGATCGCCGCCATCGAGCGGTTCATCAAAGAGACTGCGGACGGCCTCAAGACGGCCGAGGGGGACGCCTCGCGCCTGGAGCGGGAGGTCAGCACCCGGCAGGGGGAGCGGGATGCCGCCAAGTCGAGTGCCCTCGAACTGGCCGGGCGCCGCCGCACCGCCGAGGAGCGGTTCGTGGCCCGCCTGGCGGAGGCCGGCTTTGCTGACGAGGGGGAGTTCCGCGCAGCCGGCATCCCGCAGGATGAGCTGGCACGGCTGGAGAAAGAGGTAGTCGACTACCGGGAGCGGCTCGCCGCCGCCAGGGCCGAGGAGGTCCAGGCCCGAGAGGCCTGCCGCGACCTGGCGCGCCCCGATCTGGAGAAGCTTGCCGCCGCCCTCACCGGAGCGGAAGCGGCGGTGACCGAGATCGCCGCCGAACAGGGTAAGGCCAGGTCCCGGCTCGACTCGGTCCGGCAGGCCCTTGCCTCCATCGAGAAGTACCAGCGGGAGAGTGCCGAGCAGGAGCGGCAGTACCGGGTCGTCTCCCACCTCGCCACCCTGGCCGCCGGCAACAACCCCCAGCGGATCACCCTCCAGCGGTTCGTCCTGGCCTCCCTCTTCGAGGAGGTGGCCATTGCCGCCTCGGCGCGGCTCTCCCGCATGAGCCGCGGGCGCTACCACCTGCGGCGGGCCGAGACGGTCACCGACGCCCGCAAAGGGGCCGGGCTCGACCTGGAGGTGACCGACGACTTCACCGGCCAGCGCCGGCCGGCGTCGTCCCTCTCCGGCGGGGAGACGTTCCTGGCGTCCCTCTCCCTGGCCCTGGGATTGTCAGACGTGGTGCTGGCCCAGAGCGGCGGGCGCTACCTCGATACCCTCTTCATCGACGAGGGGTTCGGCACCCTTGACCCCGAGACCCTGGACATCGCCATGGACACCCTCATCCGGCTCAACGAGCAGGGACGGATGGTGGGGATCATCTCCCACGTGGCGGAGCTGAAGGAGCAGATCCCGAACCGGCTGGAGGTGGCGGCGGGGAGGGGCGGGAGCGGGGTGAGGGTGGTGTGCTGAGAGCATTGACGCAATAAATATTCGCGCTATACTGCGAACTAAATAGTGTTTATTCGGAGTTTGCATGTTTGAAGGCGTGATTGTTGATCAGAACCCCCACTGGGACGGAACCCTTTACCCTGAAGGGGTGCCCCGCGGTCTCCTCGGCAAGGTCCGCGAATATCTGGACCTGCCGCACATCATCGCTCTGGTCGGTGTCCGGCGTTCCGGCAAGAGCACATTGGCGCGGCAGACCATCAACCACCTGATGCGCGACCGTGGCGTGCCGCCGCGCAACATCCTGTTCCTCAGCCTCGAACACCCCCAGTTCAGCCGCTGCCGCAACGATGTCTCCTATCTGGAGCGGGCCTATGAGGATTACCTCAAGCTGGCTGCGCCCCAGGGGACCGTCTACTGTTTCCTCGACGAGGTGCATTTCTTCACGCAGTGGCAGGTTTTCGTCAAGGCGCGGTACGAACAGCGGCAGATCAAGTTCATTGTTACCGGCTCCAATTCGCACCTGCTGTCGTCCGAGTTCATCACGCTCCTCTCCGGCCGGGCGCTGCCGGTGGAGGTCTATCCGTTCGCCTTTGCCGAGCTTGCCGCATTCAGGGGACTGCAGCTCCCCGACGGAGTGGCTGTCGCTAGGGAACGGAACCGGCTCCGCGGCCTTGTTGATGAATATCTGCGTCATGGCGGGTTCCCGGAAATCTGCGCCATCGAATCGCCCGCGGTCAAACAGGAAGTTCTGGTGATGTACGCCCGCACCATCCTCTATCAGGATATTGCCCCCCGCTTTGTCATCAAGAAGGCGGCTGACCTGGAGAACCTCTTTTTCTACCTGGCCTCGAATGTCGCCTCTCTCTACAGCTTCAACAAGCTGGCCGGCCTGACCGGCCTGAACGACAAGACCGTGAAGGAATACCTGGGGTATTTCACCGATGCCTATCTGCTCTTTACCCTTGACTCATTTGCGTTTTCCGCCAGAGAGCAGATCAAAAGCCCCAAAAAGGTCTACGCCATCGATACCGGCATGGCCGGCGCGGTCGGGTTCAGCTTCAGCGAAAACCTCGGGCATCTGCTGGAAAACCAGATTTACCTCCATCTGAAGCGCCGCGGCCATGATCTCTATTATTACCGTACCGCCAACGGTCTGGAGGTTGACTTCGCCTGTTTCTCCGGCGACAGCATCACCCGCCTGGTCCAGGTTGCGCTGCAGCTGGGTGATGACAAGACCCGGCACCGTGAATTCCGGGCATTGATCAGGGCGCTGGAGGAAACCGGCCTCGACAGTGGCGAGATCGTGACCTACGAAGAGGAGGACGAACTGACTGCAGAGGGGAGGCGGATCAGCCTGATACCGGCGTATAAATTCCTGCTTGGCGAATGATGGCGGGATGGCACCTCGCCATGCTCACAAGGCTCAACGGGCAGGGGCGGATGGCGGGGATCATCTCCCATGTGGCGGAGCTGAAGGAGCGGATCCCCAGCCGGCTGGAAGTGGTGGCGGGGAGGAGCGGGGTGAGGGTGGTGTGCTGAGGATTGAGAGTGAGAGAGCGAGCGGCCGATCATTGCCAGTGCCAAGGAGTATTGGCAGGAATACCAAGGGAGAAGGAATCATGGCTAAGATCACCGATTATCAAAAGGATCTGATCGAGGCACTCAAGGACCCGTGCGAGGCTGCGGCCTATCTGAACGCGGCCATCGAGGAGGGGGATCGGGAGGTGTTCCTTCTGGCTCTGCGCAACGTGGCCGAGGCCCATGGAGGAATGTGGGCAGTGGCGGCGAAGGCTAACCTGAGCCGGGAAAGCCTCTACCGGATGCTTTCCAGAAGGGGGAATCCGGAGATCAAGAGTCTCTTTACGCTACTGCATTCTATGGGCTTGAGGCTGGCGGTGGAGGCGGAGCCCCATGTTTGCGGGGTTGGGTAAGAAGGGGCAGGTTGGAGTTTGGTATGGTCTTCGGATTCATCCCTGAATTCATGGGCTCCCTGAATTTTGGCCTCAGCCCCAGCGTAAAACCTAGCCTAATCAGATAGTTGTGCGCAGTTATGCTGTTGCGAAAGTTGAGTTGTCCACTTGAAGAGCGAGGAGCCTCTGATTTAGCATTTCTGAGTTGATTTGTTAATTGGAAGGTTTTTATCGGGAGGAATAGACTAGAGTGCAGATACCAGTAATTGATATTTTTGCAGGACCCGGTGGACTTGGCGAGGGGTTTTCCGCTCTAGGACAAACTCAAGGAGCTCCCTATTTCCGAGTTGCTCTTTCCGTGGAAAAGGATTCCGTGGCTCACCAGACACTAGAGTTACGGGCTTTTTTCAGACAGTTTAGGCATAACTTGGCACCTGAGGAGTATTATGCCTTTCTTCGTGGGGAACTGGATCGACAGGAACTTTTCAGGGCATATCCTGATGAGGCTCAGGCCGCTAAGGATCATGCATGGCATGCCGAACTAGGAACACCCGAAGTTGATGCAACTATAGATGGGAGAATTTCAAAAGCTGTCGCCGGCCATGAAAAATGGGTTTTGATTGGCGGCCCTCCATGCCAGGCATACTCGCTAATAGGTCGTGCGAGAAATTCAAAGCAAAGAGAAAAAGCGGACAAAGATGTCCGCAACATCCTCTATATAGAGTACCTGAACATCGTTGCCCGTTACAGGCCAGCGGTTTTTGTAATGGAGAACGTCAAGGGTATGCTTTCTTCCCGCGTCGACGGTCATCGAATATTCGATAGGATAATTGCCGATCTTGAGAGGCCGTCAGAAGGCACAAGGTACAGGATTTTTTCACTTGTCAAAAAGGGTCTGGCTCAGTGCGGCAGCCAGTATTCCCCTGAAGATTTCATCGTCGAGTGTGAGCAGTATGGTGTTCCTCAAGCGCGCCATCGCGTGATACTTCTCGGCATTCGTGAGGATCTTGCTGAAAAAAGGATTCCAGGGATTCTCAGAAAGGCTGAAACGGTCACAGTATCGGATGTTCTGCGCGGTCTCCCTCCAGTCAGAAGCGGACTTTCGAGGAATATGGATGATCCAGATCTTTGGGCGGAAATGGTAAGGCAGGGAACTGATAGGCGCTGGCTGAAAGGGGCCCGCCGGATCGGAGGGAATGCAGTTGCAGAAAGGCTTGAAAGCGTTCTGAGCTCCGTTGAGGTTCCGGATTTTGACAGAGGGGGGGAATTTCTTCCCTGTTCCTCGAATGTAAGTGAGAATCTCGCCTGGTGGTATCACGACTCCCGCCTCAACGGAGTCTGCAACCATATGGCTCGTACCCATATTATCAAGGACATTTACCGCTATGCATATGCTTCGTGTTTTGGTGAAATTTGGGGGCGATCCCCTCTTCTGAGAGAGTACCCTCCCGATCTGTTGCCTGAACACAAAAACGCGAAAACCGGGCACTTCGAAGACCGTTTCAGGGTCCAGATTTTTGATAAGCCATCCACTACAGTAACGAGTCACATGTCGAAGGATGGCCATTACTATATTCACCCCGATCCAGCACAGTTAAGAAGCCTTACAGTCCGGGAGGCAGCAAGATTGCAAACTTTCCCTGACAATTACTTTTTTTGCGGAAACAGGACACAGCAATATGTCCAGGTGGGGAATGCTGTCCCCCCGCTGCTGGCCTACCAGATAGCTGAAATTGTCCGGGATTTACTGGAGAAGGTGTAATTCTTGGCTGACATAATATCTCCGGAACAAAGAAGCGCTCTGATGTCCCGCATCCGCGGGAAAAACACCAAGCCCGAACAGCTTGTGAGGCGTGGTCTGTTCTCGAAGGGTTTCAGATTCAGACTCCATGATACGAAGCTCTCAGGAAAACCTGACCTTGTATTTCCTAAATACAGAACTGTCCTTTTTGTAAATGGTTGTTTTTGGCATGGACACAACTGCATTCTATTCAGGATGCCTTCCACAAACCGTGCATTCTGGGAGACAAAAATCAAACGGAACAGGGAAAACGACGCAAGTAATATTGCGCTTCTGGCAGCAGAAGGATGGAAGGTGATAACACTTTGGGAGTGCGCAATACGCGGGAAAGACGATCAGGACGTGTCAACAGTACTGGACCTCCTAGCGGAGCTGATAAGAGAAAACTCGACAGAAAAGGTGATGAGTATTGCCGGGCAGCAGCGTGGCAGCAAATAAGAAAATGTACCGGTCTACCTTTGATCGAATTTCCACACAACTAACTATGAGTGAGCAGTGCCAGTGAATGCCCTTTTCAAGATGGCAGTGGTATCAGGCGTGACAGCAGCCGTAAATTTCCATATCAGCCGCTGCAACGATCTGAACGCTATAGACGACAAGGGAATGTCTCTTCTTATGTATGCAGCTATGAAGGGACATGCCGAGACATGCCGCGCTCTCCTCGATGCCGGGGCAGATCCTTTCATGCGGAACGTTGAGGGACTGGACGCTCTTTCGTTGGCCCGGCGCCACTGCAAGCCAGCTGCAGAGGAAGTGATTCTTGTCTATATGGCAAGGAAGGAAGATACTGCAGAACCGGCTACTCTTGATGATCCCTCCATTCATATGTATTCGGCTGAAGCCGATTTCGACATTTTTGAATGGGAAGAAGTTACCGATTCCCCGCCACCACAGGATGACCAGACGTGTCTTGAGGGAGCAGCTAATCTGCATCGCCTGATGTCCTTGCATGTGCCCAAGGATCAGGACGACGACCTTTCCGATCTGGAATTCGATCTTCCCGATCTGACTCCTTTCGCACGCGGAAAGAGTGTCATTGATTTTCATGCCGTAAAATCTATGCTGGTCCATGGCCTTGTAAACGGCAGACTCAATTCTGGACTGATTGACAGCCTGAGCATTGTCGATGACGAACATGACATCGATTGTATGAAATGGTTGCGTGTTGTGGTCGGTGACCTCGGAATTCAGCTTGATGAAAGTGACTGCGTTCTAGATGATCTCGCGTATGACCATAGATGTGGCCAAGAAGAAGTCGACGTCTTCGGTTTGCCGTCTGAAGAGGAGCAGAAAGCCATTGAAGCTTTAAGATTTCTCTCTGCACTTGAAGATTCAGGGAATGAACCTCTCTTATCTTATTTCAGGGAGATGGCTAACTTCTCACTGCTTACGAAAGACGATGAGATTTCCTTGGGGATGAAGATGGAAGAGGGTCGGCGGGAAGTCCTTGATGCTATCGCTTGCTGCTCCCCCGCGATCTCTGAACTCTTGAACGTGGTAGAAAGAGTTTTTCGACTGGAAATTCCACCCAGTGACGTTGTCAAAGAGGACGCGATCGGGTTTTCATCTGCAGATGAACTCGAAGGACGGGAGGAGGCGGAAGACTTCTGGGAGGTTGAGGAACATGGTGCAATCAATCCTGCTGTCTTTAGGGCTTTTTCTCCTGAAATTATCGAAAAACTTGAAAAAATGCGCAGTCTGCATCAAGCCATACAGAAGTGGCGATTGGAGAAGAACCACAGCAACTGTGAGAAGGCCACTGCTGAACTTGCCGATGTTCTGGTAAAGATTCCATGGACGTCACAGGCTCTTGCAGCAGCAGGTAATTTCATTGGGGAAATAATGGCTGTAGTGGCAAGAACCCGTGAGACGATTCTGGAAATCTGTACTGGAAGAGTCATGATGCCACTAGTCTATTTTAATGATAAATTCCCTGGGCATGAAACCGATCTCGACTGGTGTCCGCGAGAGGTGGCAGCGAACGCTAACGGTCTGGGAGCTCGACTCGCCAGTGAATCTGAAGCAATCATCGAAGAACAGCTGAAACTTATGGCTGTTCTTAAAGAATCTGGAATCGAACTTCAGAATATTCAGGCTGTCTGGAAACGTATCGAGTCGGGGGAGCAGAAGATATTAAGGGCAAAGCAGGACCTGATCAAGGCGAACCTTCGTCTGGTTGTTTCTGTTGCAAGAAAATACCAGAATCGTGGGCTTTCGCTTCCGGACCTAGTCCAAGAGGGGAATCTTGGACTGATGAGGGCCGTGGAGACCTTTGATTACAGACTTGGAAACAAGTTTTCCACATATGCGACATGGTGGATACGCCAGGCTATTATACGGGGTATTGCCGACAAGGGAAGGACAATACGACTTCCTGTGCACATTTCAGAGAAAATGTCGAAAGTTGCAGCTGCAAGACACTATTACTTGCAGAGGACCGGACTTGAGCCCTCACCTGAACAACTTGCTGATGCTACAGAACTGGCATTGAAAGATGTCCTGAAAGTCCTCCGTCTTGTGGGTGAGCCGGAATCATTAGATGCGCTGTCTGGTGAGGTTTTGATCCTATATGACGCCATAAACGATCGGACAGTTCAGGATCCGTTTCAAGAGGCCGTCAACAACCAGCTCAAGGAGAAGGTCCAAAAGGCTTTATCAACTCTTTCCCCCCGAGAAAAGATGGTTTTGGAACTTCGGATGGGAATTGGCAATGACCATGACCATACGCTCGAAGAGATCGCGGTCAAGACCGGCGTTACCAGAGAGCGCATCCGCCAGATTGAGTCCAAAGGACTGCGCAGGCTGCTGCATCCCTCGCGGTCAATAATGCTTGAGGACTTCCATGAATAACCGTTCTTGTGGATCCCGTCATGCCCCCCCGAAGGCGAGCGCCATGTTGGAAGCACTCAGGGGGCTCGGATACAGTACGGCCACTGCCTTGGCAGACATTATTGACAACAGCATTGCAGCTGAAGCAAGTCAGGTTGCCATTCAATTCTTCTGGAATAGCCGGTCAAGCACTGTCGCCATTCTGGACGATGGAGCGGGCATGACGGAGCCTGAACTTGACGCTGCAATGAGGCTTGGACAACGCAGTCCTCTCGAGGTGCGGGAAAAGGGAGACTTGGGACGTTTCGGCCTTGGACTGAAGACAGCTTCTTTCTCGCAGTGCAGGCGGCTGACGGTGGCGAGCAGGAAAGTAGGGGCAACATCCTGTCTCAGGTGGGATCTCGATGTTCTCACCCATAGTGACGATGACGGATGGCATCTTCTTGAAGGACCGGCAGAGGGCTCAAGCGCAATATTCGGATTTCTCGAAGGCAGGGAGCACGGGACGGTAGTTCTCTGGGAAAACCTCGACCGCATCATTACCGGGGGATTCACCGAGCAGGATTTTCTCGATCTCATGGATCAGGTTGAACGCCATCTTGCGATGGTTTTTCACCGGTTTCTTGAGGGGAGCCATCCCAGACTCCGCATCACCATCAATGGTCGCTCCATCAATCCGTGGAACCCTTTTCTTGTATCGCATCCGGCAACTTGGTCATCACCAGTTGAGCGTTTTGAAACCGATGCAGGTACCGTCGAGGTGCAATGCCACGTCCTCCCACACAGGGACCGACTAGACCCGAGGGAACACGAACGTGCGGGAGGACCAGAGGGCTGGACTGCCCAGCAAGGTTTCTATGTCTACCGGAACCAGAGACTGCTCGTTGCCGGCAGCTGGCTCGGTCTGGGCCAAGGCCGCTGCTGGACCAAGGAGGAGGCTCACCGCCTTGCCCGGATTAGGCTCGACATCCCGAACTCCGCAGATGCCGAATGGAAGATCGATATCAGAAAGGCAACCGCAAAGCCGCCGGTTTCCCTGAAAGCCCGCCTGACTAGGCTGGCCGAGGATACTCGCAGCCGTGCCAGGCGCGTGTTTGCGCATCGGGGGCAGGCTGTTTCCGTTCGCGGACAGGGCGCAATAGCACAGGCATGGCGAGCTGAGCATTGCAAGGGAGGAATACGTTATCGTATAGATGTGGACCATCCTGTGATCAAAGGCGTGCTGGACGAAGCCGGTTCGCTTCGCCCCCAGATTCAAGCGATGCTGCGGGTAATAGAGGAGACTGTGCCTGTCCAGCGGATATGGCTTGACACCACGGAGGGAAAGGAGGTCCCGCGAACGGGATTTTCCGGCGATGCTCCCGCCGAGGTTCTCTCGATACTCGAAGTCATGTACAGGAACATGGTCGAGAGGAAGGGAATCTTGCCAAGAATGGCAAAAGATCTGCTTCTCCGCACGGAACCATTCCATGATTATCCGGAACTCGTGATGGCTCTTCCCGAGAATCCCGGACAGTGAGGACAGCCATGAATTCTGCAACAGAAGGCAACGGCGAAAAGGTGGTGAAATTCGTACAGGAACTTCTTCTCGATGAACCTGAACGAAGTTCCATTACCCCCGCACTTATCGGAGAGAAAATCGGCCTTGTCATAAGAATGAATCCAAAATGGGAAGTGGGGCTCGACAGGGAGTGGGTGACAGACGAACTCATCCGGCGCTTCAGCCTGTGGATAGGCCAAGACACGACGTTGAAAAACGACACCGGTCACGTTCCGTGGCTTTCTGCTTCCAGAAAGAAAGAATGGCGGTATTGGCAGAGGTATCGCGAGTGGCTTGAGAGGAAGCTTTCATTCACGGCTGTGGATGCACTTGACCGCTCAACGGACCGTGTGCTTGAGCTGCTTGAGGATCCGCTTCGCGATGGGCCATGGGACCGTAGGGGGCTCGTTGTGGGCCATGTCCAATCTGGGAAAACCGGTAACTATACCGGTCTAATATGCAAGGCTGCCGACGCCGGATACAAGATCATAGTCGTTTTGGCCGGCCTTCACAACAACCTGAGGTCGCAGACCCAGATGCGGCTCGATGAAGGTTTTCTCGGATACGAAACCAAACCGAACCCGGATGACATGACAGTGACTGGAGTAGGCGAAATAGATGGTGATCCATCAATTCGTCCGAACTTTGCCACAAACCGTTCCGAGAGCGGAGACTTCAACACCCGTGTTGTGCAGCATCTGGGGATCTCACCGGAGCAGCGGCCTTGGCTCTTTGTCGTCAAAAAAAACAAGACGGTTCTGGACCGCCTGCTCAGGTGGATAAAGAATCATGTCGCAAATGCTGTCGACCCGGAAACAGGTAGGAAGATAGTCACACACCTGCCCCTGCTTCTTGTAGATGATGAGGCAGACCACGCATCCGTTGATACCGGTGAGCAGGTGTTCGATGCTGACGGAAGGCCCGATGAGGACCACCAACCAACAGCAATAAACAGGTTGATACGCCGGATACTTCATTCATTTTCCCGTTCTGCATATGTTGGCTATACAGCAACTCCTTTTGCCAACATCTTCATCCATGAACGAGGCGAGACCAAGGAGGAAGGTCCCGATCTTTTCCCTTCAGCCTTCATCATAAATCTTGCTGCTCCATCGAATTACGTCGGACCTGCCCGGGTCTTCGGTCTGAGAAATGGGGGCAAGCAAACTGAAGGACTTCCCTTGGCCAGGGAGGTTTCGGATTTTGCCGAAGGAGACGGGAAACGTGGCTGGATGCCTCAAGGCCACAAGAACGGGCATATTCCACTTTTCGGCGGTCAGGACGTTCTGCCTCCATCCTTGGTTGAAGCCATCGATTCCTTCCTGATTGCAACCGCTGTCCGTCGTCTGAGAGGTCAGGGGAATCAGCATGCGTCCATGTTGGTGCATGTGACGCGTTTCAACTCTGTCCAGCGGGCCGTCACCAAACAGGTCGACCAGCATGTAAGGCACCTGCGGCAACGATTGACACGAGGCATAGGGGCTGAAGATATCCTGAGGCGTCTTGCGGAGCTGTGGGAAATGGATATTGTCCCGACCAGCCGTGAAATCAAAGAAAGGGCTCCCGACATAGAGGCGCCTGATCTTCCACCCTGGCAGCAGATACAGGATGTTCTTCCCGACATAGTCAACGACATCCAGGTCAGGATGATCAACGGTACTGCCAAGGACGCGCTAGATTACGTCGACCATGAAGGGACCGGTCTAAATGTCATAGCCATAGGCGGTGACAAGCTTGCAAGGGGGCTGACCCTCGAAGGTCTCAGCACCAGCTACTTCCTTCGCGCTTCCAGAATGTATGACACACTGATGCAGATGGGCCGTTGGTTTGGTTACCGGCCAAGGTACTTGGATATGTGCAGGCTTTATACGACGGACGATCTTGTTGACTGGTTCAGGCACATTGCTGATGCCGGAGAAGAACTTCGTGAAGAATTCGACCTGATGGCCGAAACCGGGGCAACTCCAAGGGAGTATGGACTAAAAGTTCAATCTCACCCTGTCCTGATGGTTACAAGCCGGGTAAAAATGAGGAGCGCCAGGAACCTTCTCCTGTCTTTCAGCGGGACACTTCTGGAGACGGTTGTCTTGCACAGGGACAAGGAGAAGCTCCAGAGGAATTTCGAGGCTACGCAACGTCTTCTTGCTTCCTTGGGAAAGCCCGTCGAAATTAATCCCGTACGTTTCCGGAGCGGAACGCAGCAAAGGTGGACAGGGTATCTTTGGAACTCTGCTTCGGCTTCCGATGTGGTCGATTTTCTGAATGGTTACCAGACACATACTAAAGCATACAAGGTCAATGGACCTCTCTTGGGCCAGTTCATTGAATCCCTTGCCAGCGAAGGCGAACTGACATCCTGGACAGTTGCCCTGATCGGAGGTGGTGTTGGTGATGAGGCAGAGCTAACAGACGGCATCAGGGTGAGCATGCTCAAACGTAAGCAGAACTGTGAACACACCGACCGATACTCGATCGGGCGACTTCTTTCGCCGCGAGATGAAAGTATTGACCTTGATGAGCCTGCCTGGATTGCTGCTCTGAACGAGACGCGGAGGGTGTGGCGAGGTGATCCGGGAAGGCTCCAAACAGAGGAGCCGGAGGAACCCAACGGTCCAGCTATAAGGAAAATCCGAGGTTTCGGCGCCGAAGGGGTTGAGGCACATCCTGAGCGGGGACTGCTTCTTCTCTATCTTCTTGATCCTCTACAAGCTGAAGCCTCTTTCCCAGATGGTACACCTCCAGTCGTTGCCTTCGGCATAAGTTTCCCTGGAACCAATTCCGGGAGGAAGGTTGAGTACAAGGTGAACAACGTGCTCTGGGAGCAGGAATATGGTCCAGCAGACTGAATCAGAAAGCCTGAACGCTGCATGGAGAGCCCTGAAGGGGGATGTTGAACGGGAAGGATGGAGGACCATTGCGGTTGCGGGAGGGACCCGCTGCCGAATCCTTGCGGGCAGGCATTTCCCTGGGAACGAGGAAGCTATCATTGTGGGACTTTCTGTCGGAATAACTCCTTCCGCAACGAGCCTTCCGGCAGGCAACGGCTTCATTGTGAAGATCCTAGACCTCGGGGTTGCTTCCGCAGGATGTGTCTGGTTCGGTCTCGTTCGCCAGCCTGCCGGACGTCTCGATTTCTTTGAAATGATGGCTGAGGATATAGTTGCAACCATTATTGCTTCAGGCCCTGCTGACGATGAGAGACTTCTTGCCGTTTTTCTCGGAAGGGTTCGCGCGTGGCAGAGCTTCATGGAACGTGACAGTGAAGGCATACTGGGCGCGGAAGCAGAGGTCGGTCTTCATGGAGAGCTTGTAGTTCTCAAGTCAATTCTTGCAGCGGGGGTGAATGTTGAAGTGGCGGTGCAAGCATGGTGCGGACCGCTCGACGGGCTCCATGATTTCCGGTTTCCAGCAGGCGCCATTGAGGTCAAGGCTACGACTTCCACTGGGACGTTTCCTGCAACGGTCTCGTCATTGGAGCAGTTGGATGAGTCAATGGTGAACGAACTGTTCTTGGCAGGTGTGAGACTCAGGACTGGTCCGGACGGAAAGAGTCTCGCACACAGGGCAGAGGAGATACGGCATCATCTCCATGATAATCCTGTGACGCTTGCGGCTTTTGAGACAAGGCTTCTTCATGCGGGTTTTTTCCCCGCTCTAGCTGCCAGATATCCGAGACGGTTCTCTCATATTCAAACAACAATCCATCATGTCAGTAATGGATTCCCGAGATTGACCCACGCATCTGTGCCTGTTGCCGTCCGTAAGGCACGCTATGAGATCGATTTGGATCTGGCTGCCTCTGCGGACTTGCCACTCATCTCTGTACTGAAGACAATAGGAGCACTCTGAAATGGACCTTCTGGAGTTTCTGACACAGACACAGGCTGAAGTGAAAGCAGAAGTTGGTGAAAGGATGGGAACGCCCGGCACTGACTACCCTTATCCAGAACTTGTTTTCGCTGAAATAGTAATGCAGCATATGTCCGAGATCGGAATGACTTTCGAACCGGTTGTCTGCCATTATGCGGCAAAAGTACCTGAATCCGTGACGTAGCTTTGCCCAGACGGGTAGTTCATGGGCACGGGGGGGCGGTTGGTCCTTTTGGCCCCTCTGGATTCCCAAAAAACGGCCTCTTAAATTGGCCTCTAAGCCCCGT
>Ga0073934_10006450_pt1 | contig 17104 bp, 17 predicted proteins | sample LarsenN4metaG_FD_76834 | JGI IMG/M metagenome (GOLD analysis project Ga0073934, IMG submission 76834) | Hot spring sediment bacterial and archeal communities from British Columbia, Canada, to study Microbial Dark Matter (Phase II) - Larsen... ... | reverse complement strand
GCGCGTCGCGCTGCTCGACCAGTGCGCCCGGTGCGGCGGGAACGGGGCCGAGCCCGGCACCTCGCCGACGACGTGCCGCGTCTGCGAGGGCTCGGGCGAGGAGCGGCTCGTCCAACGGTCCGTCTTCGGTCAGTTCGTGAGCGTGCAGCCCTGCCGCGCGTGCCAGGGCGAGGGCCGCATCGTCGAGAAGCCCTGCTCGGCGTGCTCGGGGGAAGGCCGCACGCGCAGCGAGAAGGAGATCGAGATCGAAGTGCCGGCCGGGGTCACCTCGGAGAACTTTCTCACGCTCCGCGGAAGGGGTAGCGCCGGGCCGCGAGGTGGTGCCCGGGGTGATCTCGTGGTGCTCCTCGAGATCCAGGAGGATCCGCGGTTCGTGCGGGACGGCTCGGACCTCGTGCACGAGCTGCCCATCACCTTCAGCCAGGCGGCGCTGGGTGCCGAGGTCGAGGTCCCGACCATCGAAGGCGCGGCCCGCCTGACGATTCCCGCGGGGATCCAGAGCGGCGAGGTGCTTCGCCTGAGGGGGCTCGGCCTTCCCGAGCTGAACGGCACCGTTCGCGGCGATCAGCTCGTGCGCGTCATCGTGTGGACTCCCGACGAGCTCACGCCGGAGCAGGAAGCGCTCATCCGGAAGCTGCGGGAGATCGAAACCTCTGCGCCCGCGCAGGTGCGCCTGAAGACGCAGAAGGGCTTCTGGTCTCGCGTGAAAGAGGCGTTCACCGGCGGATGAGGCGGTGGCTCGAGCTGCGTGTGCGCGATCGCGACGCGGCGGAGCCTTCACCCCTGCTCGTCGAGGGCCTCATCGCCCTCGGAGCGCGCGCGGCCGAGGAGGTCGACGGCTGGTACGTCACCGCCGTGGAGGAGCCGTCCGATCCCGAGGCGTTCCTGGCCGAGACGGCGAGGTCGTTGCGGGCGCTGACGGGCTCCGACGCCCTCGAGATCGAGACCGCCTGGCGAGCCCACGAGGACTGGGTCGCCCTCGGCACGCGCGGCCTCGCGCCGCGGTGGGTCACCGAGCGCATCCTGGTCCGCCCGTCGTGGACCGCCTCGCCGGCCGAGCGACCCGCCGTGGAGATCGTCATCGATCCGGGCATGGCGTTCGGCACGGCGGAGCACGGAACGACGCGCGGATGTCTGCGTCTGCTCGACCGCACGGTCCGTCCGGGCGACACGATCCTCGACGTGGGCGCGGGCTCGGGGATCCTCGCGATCGCCGCGGCGCGACTCGGCGCCGAGCAGGTGACGGCGATCGAAGCCGACGCTCTCGCCTGTGAGGCGATGCGAGAGAACGTCGCGCACAACGGCGTCGGCGAGCGCGTGCGGTGTCTGGAGAAGATGGTGGGGCCCGAGGAGCTCGCGCGCATGGGCCCCGTGTCGGGCGTGGTCGCGAACATCGAATCGGGTCCGCTCACGGCGCTCATGGACGGGTTCGCGGGCGCGTTGCGGCGGGGCGGCTGGCTCATCCTCTCCGGCATCCTGGAGGACGAGTGGCCCGGCGTGCGCGGCCGGGCAGAGCGCTCCGGCTTCCGGGTCCGCGAGGTCGACGGCGAGGGGGAGTGGAGGTCGGCGCTGCTGACTCGCGAAGCCTGACCTCGCTCAGGCCGCCCGCTTGGCCACCGCCTCCCGCAGGGCTCGCTCGGCCAGCGCGATCGCGTACCAGCGGCTCACCTCACGAGCGGAGCGGGGGTCCACGCCGCGTCCCAGCCAGCGCACGGTCTCCCTGAGCTTGACCGCCACGGGCGGCCCGCCGGGAGGGTGATCCGGCGCGGCGACGGCCACGACCCAGACGTCGCCCGAGGGATCGTCGTCGGAGCCGTCGGACAGCACGCTTCGCCAGGGACCCCTCCAAGGATCGAGGATCTTGAATCGGTCGGGATACGATTCCAGGATCGCGCGCAAGCGTGCCCCGTCCAGGGAGCGGTCGACCCGGCGAGCCACGAGCTCGACCAGCTCGCGGAGGCGAAGCGCGGGATGCGGATGCTCGCGGAGCGCGCTCTCCGCGAAGGCGGCGATGGGGTTCATGCTCGCTCCGGGTGGCAGAGACATGCGAGGCTCTCGACGGCGCACGGAAGGTTCTGCTCGGGAGGGTGCTCCTCCATGTCGGAGGGGGACGACTTTTCCCCAACCCGCCGTCGCGCTTAGTCTGGTCGCATGCCAGACTGCATCTTCTGCAAGATCGTCGCGGGGGACATTCCGGCCGCGGCCGTCCACTCGAGCGAGCGGCTCGTGGCGTTCCGCGACATCGACCCGAAGGCGCCCGTGCACATACTCATCGTCCCTCGCGAGCATCTCGCATCGCTGGATGCGGCGGACGAGCGTCACAGGTCTCTGCTCGGCGAGATCCTCCTTCTCGCTCGACGCATCGCGCGCGACGAGGGCCTGGCGGAACGCGGCTACCGGACCGTCATCAACACGGGCGACGAAGGCGGACAATCGGTGCACCACCTGCATTTGCATCTGCTCGGCGGGCGCGCCCTCGGCTGGTCGCCGGGATGAGCGCGTTGACCCTGCGCCGAAGCGCGGGGTAGCTTCCATCCCCTCGCGCGTCCGCGCGCACGTTGCCGAGGCCGAACTCTCAGACCCAGCGAGAACCGAGTGCCGAGCCCGCTCAAGGCCCGTCTGCAGTCCGACCTGAACGCCGCTCGCAAGGAGCGCGACAAGCTCCGCACGCTGGTCCTGTCGACGATCCTCGCGGACATGAAATACCGCGAGATCGAGGACATGCGCGAGGGCGACGACGACGTGTTCGTCCAGGTGATCTCGAAGGGAATCAAGCAGCGCAAGGACGCCGCCGAGCAGATGCGCGGCGGGGGGCGGGAGGACCTCGCCGCGAACGAGGAGGCGCAGATCGCCATCCTCGCGGCGTACCTGCCCGAGAGCCTCTCCGAGGCCGACGTGCGCGCGATGGTGCGCGAGGCGATCGCCTCGGGGGCGACGCAGGTCGGGCCGCTCATGGGCATCCTCATGCCCAAGATCCGAGGGCGCTTCGACGGGAAGGAGGCGAACCGGATCGCGCGGGAGGAGCTCGGGGGGTGAAGTCGTCGGGTCGGCTGAAATGAGCAGGCACGCGCTCGAGGTGCTCGAGTTCGAGCGCGTTCTCGACCGGGTCGCACGGCGTGCATCGAGCGAGCTGGGCAAGGAGCGCGTACGCTCCCTGCGGCCCCGCACGGACCGCGACTCGATCGTGGCGGAGCTGAGCCGCGTCGCGGCGGTCATGCGCGTACACGAGTCCAAGCCCGACTCGGCGCTCGGCCCCATTCCGGACGTCACGTCCGGGCTGGCCCAGCTCGCCACGGCCGGTTCCGTGCTCGCGCCCAAGGAGCTGCACGACCTGGGCGTGCTCCTCTCCACCTCGCGCGAGCTGCGGGCTGCTCTCGCCGCGGCCGGCGATCTCCCCGAGCTCGCGACGATTCGCGAGCGGCTCGTCGAGCTGCGCGAGCCCGAGGAGGCGCTCGCGCGCAGCGTCGACGCGGAGGGGCACGTGCTCGACAACGCTTCGCGGGACCTGAAGAGCATCCGCGACCGCCTAAGGGGAGCGCACGCCAAGATCGTCAAGAAGCTGGAGTCGTTCCTGGGCTCGCTCCCCGAGCGCGTGGTGGTTCCCGACGCCTCCGTGACGATCCGTGACGGCCGTTACGTGGTACCGGTACGCCGCGAAGGCAAGCGCGACGTCGGCGGTATCGTGCACGGGGAGTCACAGACCGGCGCGACGCTGTACGTGGAGCCGCCGGTGGCGATCGAGCTGATGAACCAGGTGCGCGACCTCGAATCCGAGGAGGCGCGCGAGATCCGGCGCATCCTGGGAGATCTGTCGGCCGCTCTCGCGCCGCACGCCGAGGCGATCGGGGGAGCCGCGGACGCGCTCGTGGCCTACGACGCGCTCGCCGCGCGCGCGCGGACGGCGGCGGCGTGGGGCGCGTCGGTCCCGCAGGTCGCCGAGGAGGGAGCGCGGGGGTTGTCCATCGAAGAGGGACGGCATCCGCTGCTCATCGAGAGCGGCGAGCCGGTCGTGCCCTTCGACCTCGACCTCGAGGCCGACGAGCGCGCCCTGGTGGTCTCGGGGCCGAACACCGGAGGCAAGAGCGTCTTGCTGAAGGCGGTGGGCCTGATCGCGTCGCTCACGCAGAGCGGGGTCGTTCCCCCCGTGGGGGCTCGGACGCGGCTTCCGGTCTTCGGCTCCTTCTTCGCCGACATCGGCGACGAGCAGTCGATCGCCCGCAACCTGTCCACCTTTTCCGCACACCTGGCCAACCTGGGCGAGATCGTGGCCCACGCGGACGGGCGCTCGCTCGTGCTCGCGGACGAGATGGGTACGGGCACGGACCCCGCGGAGGGCGCCGCCCTCGCGCGCGCGGTGCTGGAGGAGCTCGTCCAGCGCGGCGCGACCGTGCTGGTCACGTCCCACCTCGGGGAGCTCAAGCGCCTCGATACGGAGGGGAGCGGCATCGTGAACGCATCGCTCCACTTCGACTCGGAGCGCATGGAGCCGACGTACCGCCTCGTGAAGGGACGGCCCGGCCGCAGCTACGGCCTCGCGATCGCGCGGCGCCTCGGGTTCCCGGCACAGGTCATCGATCGAGCGGAGGCGCATCTCGACGGGGGTGCGGCGCAGATGGACGAGCTGCTGGCGCGCCTCGAGCGACACGAGCGCGAGGCGCGGGAGCTCGCCGAGGCGCTCGACGCCGAGCGGAGCGCCGCCGCCACCCTCCGTGACGACGTGGAGCGGCGAGAGCGTGCGCTGCGCGAAGCGGAGCGGACGGCCGATGCGCGTGCGCGCGAGGAGGCTCGCAAGCTGCTCCTCGCTGCTCGCGAGGAAGTCGAGGAAGCCATCCGCGGTCTCCGCGGCGTCGCCGAGGCCGTGACCCGCGGTGACGAGGACCACCACGCCCTGGACGCCGCCGCGCGGGACGCGCGGAGAAAGGTGGAGCGTGCCGCCACGCGGATGCGCGAGCGCGAGTCCGCCCAGGGAGGCTCGCGGCGCGCCTCGGGCATCGAACCGGGGGACCTCGTTCGCATCCGGGCGACCGGGTCCAAGGGACGCGTCGTGGAGGTGCGCTCGGGTCGCGCGCTCGTCGAGGCCGGTGCTCTCAAGCTCGAGGTCGCCCTCGACGACCTGGACGCCGACGAGGAAGCCCTCCCGCAGCCGGAGGCTCGGCGTGCGCGCGGCGGCTGGAGCGGCCCGGTGCGCGAGCCCGTCCGCATCGAGGTGGATCTCCGGGGGATGCGCGTCGACGAGATCGAGACGGAGCTCACGCGGGCGCTCGACGAGGCGCTGCTGGGGGATCTCGGCGAGCTGCGCATCATCCACGGAAAGGGAACGGGAGCGCTCCGGCAGCGTGTGAGCGAGATTCTCGCGGGCGACGCACGCGTGCGAGAGTTCCGCATGGGCGGGCCCGAGGAGGGGGGAGCGGGCGTGACGGTCGCGAGATTCTCGTGAGACTGCGTACGTGATTCCGGACGACATGGTGGAGGAGGTACGCTCGCGCGCCGACATCGTCGACGTGATCGGCGAGTTCGTCGCGTTGAAGAAGTCCGGCCGGGAGTACAAGGCCAACTGTCCGTTCCACGAGGAGCGCACGCCGAGCTTCTACGTGGTTCCGGACAAGGGCTTCTACAAGTGCTTCGGGTGCGGAAAGTCCGGCGACGTCTTCTCGTTCGTGATGGAGCGGCAGGGGATGGACTTCGTCGAGGCGGTGAAGCACGTCGCGGCGCGGTCCGGTGTGGAAGTGCGGGAGGTGGGGAGGGGCCGCGACGACGAGGATCCGCACCGGCCGCTCTACGAGATCAACGCGTTCGCGCGCGACTGGTATCGCCGCCAGCTGCTCGACGAGAAGACCGGCGAGCGGGCGCGAGCCTATCTCAGGTCCCGGGGCGTCGAGACCGACTCGGCGGAGCGCTTCGGCTTGGGGTATGCCCCGGACGAGTGGCGCGGCCTGAAGGAAGCTGCCGCCAAGCACGGCTTCGAGGAGGCGCAGCTCCTCGAGGCCGGTCTGCTCGCGAAGAGCGAGAAGTCCGATGAGCCGTACGACCGCTTGCGCGACCGGATCGTCTTTCCGATCGAGGGGCTCTCCGGCCGCGTCATCGGGTTCGGCGGACGCATCCTACGCGCGGACGTGAAGGACGCGCCGAAGTACCTCAACTCCCCCGAGACGCCGATCTTCCAGAAAGGCCAGAACCTCTACGGGCTCTCCTGGGCCCGGCACGCGATCCGGAGAGACGAGCGGGCTCTGATCGTCGAGGGATACATGGACGTGGTGTCCCTCGCGGCGCGCGGCTTCGAGAACGTGGTAGCTCCTCTGGGAACGGCGCTCACCAGGGATCAGGCCAAGCTGCTGTCGCGCTACTGCGGCCGCGTGCTCCTCCTGTTCGACTCCGACGCCGCCGGCCTGAAGGCGACGTTCAGGGCGGGCGACGTGCTGCTGGAGGAGAGCCTCCATCCCGCCGTGGTCACGCTGCCGCAGGGGGAAGACCCGGATACGGTGGTACGGAAGGAGGGTCCCGAGGCGCTCCGCCGCTACATGGACGACGCGCTGGACGTCCTCGACCGCAAGCTCCAGATCCTGGATCAGAAGGATTTCTTCTCGTCGATCGAGCGCACGCGGTCGGCGGTCGACCGGCTGCTCCCCACGCTGCGGGCTGCGGCCGATCCCGCCTTGAGGGACATCTACGTCGACAAGGTCGCCAAGCGAACCGGAGTGAGGCGGGAGACGCTGGAGGCGGAGATGAAGAAGGCCCGCCGGCGTGCCGGCACGGAGGGCGGGTCGCCGGCCGCGCCCACGGCCGCCGCGAAGCCCGCCCGGGCCACCGGCCTGGGAGCGGAGCGCAAGCTCCTGATGATGATGCTCCGCGGCGTGGAATGGGTGGAGCGGGCCAGCGAGGTCGTTTCGGCGGAGGACTTTGACGATCCGCATCACCGGGCCATCTTTGAGGCGCTTCTCGACGATCCCGAGATGCGGACTCCCCCTCCTTCCTTGGATCCCGTAGCGTCCCGGCGGCTCGAGGAGATTCTGGCCGATCGGGAGGAGCTCGATCGCGGGATCGAGGTCTTCACGGACGCGGTGAAGCGGATGAGGGTGTCCGGCCTGAACCGGCGGATCGAGAGCCTGGGGCGGCTCAGCATGTCCGCGACGACGGACGCCGAGCGCACGAGGCTCGAGACGGAACGGAAGAAGTTGGTCGAAGAGAGGCGCGAGCTCGATCCGCCCATCGGGCGGCCGCGGCCGGCAGGGCTCGAGGCGTGAGGCAGGAGGTCGCTGTGCTCGAGACGCAGTTGCGCGGGACATCGTGGAAATGAACAGAGGGAGCCGATGACGGATCAGCCTGGTACCGATCTCAAGGAACTGCAGAAGCTCGACAACCGCATCGAGGACGCACGGCGGCGGATCAGCGACTTCGACCCGCGTCTCCAGCAGGCCGAGGAGCCGGCGCTGGTGCTGCAGAGCGAGCTCGGCACCACGCGATCGCGGCTGCAGGAGCTCAAGCTCGAGGAGCGGCGGCTGGAGCTGTCGACGGAGGAAAAGCGCACACGGCGCAAGCGCCTCGACGAGCGTCTTGGATCCGTCCGCAATTTACGGGAAGAAGCCGCGGTGAGCGCGGAGCTGGAGATGGTGAAGCGCGCGCTGCAGAACGACGAGCAGGAGACGCTCACGCTGCTCGATCAGCTCAGGAAGCTGGAGGAGCGGGCGCGTGAGCTCGAGGCGAGCTACGCGGAGGCGAGCCAGACGGTCGGGCCGAAGCGCGACGAGCTCCTCGCCGAGCGTGCCGAGGCCGAGAAGGAGCTGGAGGCCCTGCGTGCGGAGCGCGCTCGCTTCGTGAGCAGCGTGAACGCGAGCGAGCTCAAGATCTACGACGCGATCCGTGCGGGCGGCCGCTCCACCGCGGTCTCGGACCTGACCGACGACGGCGCGTGTGGGCACTGCTTCGGCATGGTGCCGCTCCAGCTGCGCAACGAGATTCGCCACGGACACCAGCTCATACGCTGCGAGAGCTGCGGCGTGATTCTCACCGCGCCGTCGACGGCCGCGACCACGACCTGAGAGCGGGCCGGACGCTGGTGAGAGCTCGGGAGTCGAGTCGGGCGGGCAGCCGACTCACCCCTCCCGCCCCGGTCTGGCGCGACCCCGAGCCCCCTGACCCCTCGGACCTCCTGTCGCTGGAGGCCGAGCTGCGACTTCCCCGCGCCCTGTGCGCCGTGCTCGTCGCTCGGGGTATCACGGCGGCACAGGACGCGAAGCGGTTCCTGCGCCCACGGCGCGATCAGCTGCACGATCCCGCGCTTCTCGCGGACGGGTGCGTCGCCGCCGAGCGCATAGCCGCGGCGCTGCGCGAGGGGGAGCGCATCTTCGTGCACGGCGACTACGACGTCGACGGCATCAGCGCAGCCGCGCTGCTGACGCGCTGGCTGCGGTCCCTCGGCGGCGCGGTCGTCCCGTTCGCTCCGCACCGGATGCGCGACGGCTACGATTTCACCGACGCCGGGCTCGCCGTGGCGCACCAGGCCAGCGCGAAGCTGATCGTCACGGCGGACTGCGGCACCGTCGCGCACGAGACCATCCGGCGCGCTCGCGAGCTGGGCATCGACGTGATCGTGACCGATCACCACACCGTGGGCGCCGAGCTTCCCGCGGCCGTCGCGGTCGTGAACCCCCGCCGCCCCGAATGCCCCTACCCGGACAAGGATCTCTGCGGCACGGGCGTGGCCTACAAGCTGTGCCAGCTGGTGGGCCGGAGCATGGGCGCCTCCGAGGAAGAGCTCGAGAGCTATCTCGACCTCGTGGCCCTGGCCACCATCGCCGACCTCGTTCCGCTCGCCGGGGAGAACCGTGTCTTCGTGGCCTACGGTCTCCGCCGCATGGCGGCGAGCCGCTTGCCGGGAATCCGGGCCCTCCTGCGCGTGGCGGGCGTGGCGAGCAGCGACGTCACTGCCGGCAGGGTCGGGTTCGTCCTCGCGCCGCGCATCAACGCGGCCGGCCGGATCGGAGAGTCGGCGGACGCGCTCCGGCTGCTGCTGACCGACGACGAGCGCGAAGCCGAAGCGGTGGCGGAGGGGCTCGAGCGCACGAATCAGGCTCGTCAGGAAGAGGACGGTCGCACGCTCGACGAGGCGCTGGGGCTCCTCGAGGTGGAATACGACGCCGATGCGCACTTCGGCGTGGTGGTCGCCGCGGAGGGATGGCATCCCGGCGTGATCGGCATCGTCGCCTCGCGGGTGGTCGAGCAGATCCACCGGCCGGTCGTGCTCGTCGCGCTCGACGGCGACAAGGGGAGGGGGAGCGCGCGGTCGATCCCCGGATTCCACCTCTACGAGGCGCTCAGCGAGTGCTCCCGGCTCCTCCGCCGGTTCGGCGGGCACCGACAGGCGGCCGGCATGGACCTCGCCCGCGAGGTGCTTCCCGAATTCCGCGCCGCGTTCAATGACGCCGCCCGCTCGCGGCTGTCCGCGGAGCACCTGCGGCCGGCGCTGCGCCCCGACGTCGAGATCGACCTCGCCGCGGTGGACCGCGCGCTCGTGCACTGGCTCTCGTACTTGGGGCCGCACGGGGTGGGCAACCCCGGGCCGCTGTTCGTGGCGCGCAACGTTCGGCTCGAGCGGCCGCGCGTGGTCGGCGACGGACATCTCAAGGCGATCCTGACCACCGGCTCGGGCCGGCTCGACGCGATCGGCTTCGGTCTCGCCGCGAAGCACGCCCCGGAGAAGGTGACCGCCCACCCCTACGACGCGCTGTTCAGGCTGGAGCTCAACGAGTGGCAGGGCGTCGAGCGACCCCAGGCGTGCCTCGTCGACCTCAGGGTGCACACGGCGGCACCGTGAGGATCATCGCCGGCCGCTGGAAGGGGCACCATCTGAAGGTGCTGCGAGGGCGGGACATTCGTCCGACCTCCGACCGGGTGCGGGAGGCCTGGATGTCCGCTCTCGGCGGGCGCGTGGACGACGCGCGCGTGGTGGATCTCTTCGCCGGGTCCGGAGCGCTCGGGCTCGAGGCGCTCTCGCGCGGAGCGTCCCGTGTGGTGTTCGTCGAGAGGGCTCGGCGCGCGCTCGAGCTCCTCAGGGCGAACATCGAGCTCCTCGGGGCTCAGGCCGAGTGCCAGGTCTGGGAGGGCGAGGTCTTTCGCTTCCTGGACGGGCTCGACGAGCCGTTCGACGTCGCGTTGGCGGATCCACCCTACGCGCAGGGCGAAGCCCAGCGGTTGGTCGACGTGTTCCTGAAGAAGGCGTTTGCCAAGGAGCTTTGGCTGGAGCATCCTTGGCGCGAGTCCCTCGACCTGCCGGAGTGGGCTCGCACACGTCGCTACGGCGACACTGCGCTGTCCACGATCCCCAGCACCCCGCCGGAGGGTACCGCCTCATGACGCCCCGCCGCGATATCGTCGCGCTCTACCCCGGCTCGTTCGACCCCATCACGCACGGTCACGAGGAGCTCGCGCGGCGGGCGTTGAGCGTCGCCGACCGCCTGATCATGGCCGTCGCCTACAACTCGACGCACGACAAGCAGGGCCTCTTCGGCATCGAGGAGCGTGTGCAGCTGATCCGGGAGGTCTTCGAGGGCGAGCGGCGCATCGAGGTCAAGTCGTTCGAGGGCCTTCTGGTCGACTTCGCGCGGGCGGAAGGGGCCAACGTGGTGATCCGCGGGCTGCGGGCGGTGTCGGATTTCGAGTACGAGCTCCAGATGGCGCAGATGAACAAGGAGCTGGCCGAGGAGATCGAGACCGTCTTCCTCGTGCCCGACGTCCGTTACTCGTTCCTGTCCGCCTCCCTGGTTCGGGAGGTGGCCCGGCTGGGGGGCGACGTGTCCAACCTGGTCTCCAAGCCGGTGCTGAAGGGGCTGAAGAAGAAGCTGAAATAGGGCGCTTTGCTTGCCCCTACAATTGTTTCCTTTTTATCATTCAGGTCGCCGATCGGGCCATCCGGGTGCCTCCTCCACCCCCGGACCGACCCTCGACCCGCACCAGGAGCATCGCGTTCATGGGTTTTCGCGTGTTGCAGAACGGTGAAGTCACCCTGGTCGAAGTCGAGGGCCAGCTCATCGTCGGTAACCGGCAAGAGCTCAAGCAGCAGGTGCTCGACCGGCTCGAGCGCGGCGACCGGAAGTTCGTGATCGATTTCGCGAACACCGGCTACATCGACTCGTCGGGGCTCGGCGTCCTCGTGAGCCTGTCCAAGAAGATCCGGGAGCAGGGAGGCGAGCTGCGCCTCTCCAGCCTCAACGAGGACCTGCGCACACTGTTCGAGCTCACCAAGCTCGACACGCTGTTCCGCATCGCGGATACGAAAGAGAAGGCCTTGGAGGGGTTCTAAGCCACGTGGCTTTACGCGCTACCACCCATGACTCCGCCCGGGACTCCGTGAATCGGGATCTCGTGCTGGAGCTGCCGACGGACGTACGGACGATCGAGCACGCGGTGGAGTACGTCATCGGCCGCTGCCCGTGCTGCGCCGAGGAAGCGCGGCGACTCGATCTCAACTTCCGCGTCGGCCTCACCGAGGCGCTCTCGAACGCGATGCTGTACGGTAACTCCCGTGACCCCTCGAAGCGGGTCCTGGTGGAGATCGCGTTCCTCGACGAGTGCATCCAGGCGCGGGTGACCGATCAGGGCGACGGCTTCGATCCCGCGTCGGTTCCCGATCCCACGACGCCCGAGAACCTGACGAAGCCGTGTGGGCGCGGCCTGTTCCTGATGCGCAAGCTGCTCGACGAGGTGAAGTACAACGCACAGGGGAATCAGGTGACGCTCGTTCTCAAGCTCGACTCGGGCGGCATGCTGGAGGGCGGCGTCCAGGCGTGAGCGTCCCGGGCCGGCTCGTCCTCGGGGCGCTGCCGGATCCGGTGCTGAGGACGCTGGCGGATTTCGAGCGATCCTTCGGCGCGACCGTACGGCTCACCGTGCCGGCGGGCGAGTCCGGCGCCGCGGACGAGGTGCTCTACGCCTCGCAGGCGTTCAACCGTGGAACCGCGGCTACGGTCTGTCGCAGCTCGGTCCCCGTGTACGGCGGCCCCACTCTGGAGCTGCAGGTTCTGCACGCGGAGGGCGCCTCCACGGTCGCGGTGGCGTCCGCGCTGTCCGCGTCGCTCGCGCTGGCCTTCGAGTCGGCGCGGGAGGTGCGCTTCTTCAGCGAGGAGCTCTCCGAGCGCTTCGAGGAGATCAATCTCCTCTACTCGATCAGCGAGACGCTGGGCTCCACGCTCGACTTCGACAGCGGCGCGCGTAAGATCCTGAGCGAGGTGCGCGACGTCCTCGGCGCGAAGCGCGGCTCGCTCTGGGTGTACCGCGGCGAGGACGACCGCCTGCACCTCGCGGCCGCGGTCGGTGAGGACGGGCGCGTCGAGCCGATCGACCCGCTCGATCCGGATGCGATCACCTCGATGGTGTTCCGCGAAGGCCGCGCCGTGATCGCGTCCCGCCGTCCCACCAGCGACGAGCGCCAGGCCGGGGGCGGCGACGACTCTTTTCTGTCCGTTCCGATCCGCTACTCCCCGGGGTCGGGGGAGTCGCGCACGGTCGGGGTGGTGAACCTCATCGGCCGTCTCGATGGCAGCCGCTTCAGCACCGCCAACCAGAAGCTGCTCACCGCCATCGCTTCGCAGGTCGGTGCGGCGATCGAGAACCACCGGCTGGTGCGCGAGAGCCTGTCGAAGGAGCGCATGACGCGCGAGATGGAGCTCGCCCACGACCTCCAGATGAAGCTCCTGCCGGCAGCCGAGAAGTTCTCCTCCGCCCAGGCGTCGGCGCGGGTCGAGCCGACCCAGCAGGTCGGCGGGGACTTCTATCAGCTCTTCGACCTCCCCGGCGACAGGGTCGGCGTGATGCTCGGCGACGTCTCGCTGCACGGTTTCCCGTCTGCGCTGATCATGACGCTGGCGATGAGCGCGTCCGCGATCTACGCACGCGAAGCGGACTCGCCCGCCGAGGTGCTGAGGAAGCTCGACGACGCGCTCAGCGACGAGCTCTCCACGACCGAGATGTACCTGACGGCCTTCTACGGCGTGATCGATCCTGCGGCGGGCGTTCTCACCTACGCCAATGCGGGACACGCGCACGCGTTCGTCGTGCGCGACGACGGACGACCCGACCGCCTGCTCGCGACCGATCCCCCCGTGGGGTTCGCCGGTCCGGACTCGTACCGGCAGGAGAGCGTCGCGTGGCACAGTCCCGACGATCTGCTGGTGCTCTTCACGGACGGTCTTCCCGACGCGATATCGCCGAACGACCGCAAGGCTTCCGAGCGCTTGCTCCTCGACACGGTCGCACGCAACCGGCGCCGCTCCCCTCGCGCGATCATCGACGCGATGTTCGCCGTGACTCCCAAGGGCGGGGCTCCTCCGGTGGGCGACGACCGGACCGCGCTCGTCCTGCGCCGTTAGCTCGACGGCACGAGCCACGGCGTGACGTGACGGCGTCCTCGCGCGCCCCGCGGCCGGCCAAGCGCTCGCTCGGGCAGAACTTCCTCGTCGATCCGAACATCCAGAAGAAGATCGTCGGTGCGCTGGGCGCCGGGCCCGCCGACGAGGTGCTCGAGATCGGTCCCGGAAGGGGCGCGCTCACCCGTCACCTCGCCGGACACGTGCGTCGGCTCGTCCTGGTGGAGCTCGACGACCACCTCGCGCGTTCGTTGGCGGAGGAGTACGCCGGACGCACCGACGTCGAGGTCGTGCACCGGGACGTGCTCGGCGTGGATCTGGCGAGCGTGAGCGCGTCGCCGTCCGATCTCCTCGTCGTCGGCAACATCCCCTACAACATCACCACGCCCATCCTCTTTCACCTGCTCGAGCGTCCGCGCCCGCGCGACATCGTGCTCATGGTGCAGGACGACGTGGCCGACCGGATCACGGCGCCGGTGGGAACCAAGGAATACGGCGCGCTCTCCGTCGGCGTGCGCACGGTCGCGCGCGTGGAGCGGCTGTTCGACGTGGGGAGGGGCACCTTCCGGCCGGTTCCCGGCGTGGACTCGACGGTGATCCGCATCCGGCCGTTCGTGCCCGCCCCGCTGACCGAGCGGGAGGAGGCGCGGCTCAGGAACCTGGTGCGGGCCGCCTTCCAATGGCGGCGCAAGCAGCTGCGCCGGATCCTGCGCGACCATCCGGACGTCGCCTCGGCCCCCGACGTCGTCGATGCGGCCGCACGGGCGAGCGGGGTCGCGCTGGAAGACCGGCCGGAGCGCCTCTCTCCCGAGCAATTCGTCCGGCTAGCCGCCGCGTTGCCCTAGATCCGAGCGGAGCCTTACATTTTGTGACGATTGTCACAAGCGGCCAATCCAGGGCGCTCCGACCCCTTTCCGACGGTGTCGGCCACCCGCGACTGTCCCCCTTTCCTGCGGACCCTTCGCGCAACTCCGTGTCGAGACGCATTCCCGCCAGCACGATCCGGCGACTCTCCCACTACCTCCGCTCGCTGGAGGACATCGAGGGGGAGCGACGCGAGACGGTCTCGAGCGAGGAGCTCGCGGATCGCGGTCAGACCACGGCGGCCCAGGTGCGGAAGGATCTGTCCCACTTCGGGTCGTTCGGGAAGCGCGGGTTGGGCTACCGCGTGGAGGAGCTCAGGGGCAGGCTGCGCCAGATCCTCGGCGTGGATCGCGTGTGGAAGGTGGCGTTGATCGGAGCAGGCCGCATCGGCTCCGCGCTCTTCGAGTATCCGGCCTTCGAGTCGCGCGGCTACGAGTGCGTGGCCATCGTCGACTCCGACCCGAAGAAGATCGGAGCGCAGTGGGGCGCGCTGCGCATCCGACCGCCCGAGGAGCTGGAGAATCTCATCGGGAGCCTCGGGATCGAGCTGCTCATCCTCGCCGTGCCGGCGCAGGCGGCGCAGCAGATCGCCGACCGGGCCGTGCGGGTGGGAATCAAAGGCATCCTCAACTTCGCGCCCATCCGGCTCAAGGTCCCCGCGCACGTGGCGGTGGAAGACGTGAATCTGGTCATGCAGCTCGAGGCGCTGTCGTTCGCGATCACGCAGCGCGGCCCTGGGGTTTGAGCCACCGCGCGAGCTCGTCCTTCGTCAGAAAGGCGGCCGAGACTCTCGGCCTCGGGCCGAAGCACACGCTCGAGCTAGCGCGCGAGGTGCTCGGGCTCACCGGCCATGACGGCGCGGCCGCGGCGGCCGTCTTCCAGCTTCTCGGCACCGACCCCCGCTTCGTGGTCGATGACGCGGGCCTCTGGACGCTCGACCCCACCGCGGTTCCCCTGGGCGCTCCGCTGAGGGACGTACCCTTCGCGGTCGTCGATGTCGAGACGACGGGTCGGGGTAACTGGCTGGGGCACCGCATGATCGAGATCGCGATCGTGGAGGTGCGGGGCGGGAGCGTGGTCGATCACTACGAGACGCTGCTCAACCCGGGCCAGCGGATGCCCGCCGAGATCACCAGCCTGACCGGAATCACCGCCGAGATGGTCGCGGGAGCGCCGTACTTCGACCACGTCGCCGAGGAGGTCGCCGCGCGTCTGGCGGGTCGGGTCTTCGTGGCGCACAACGCGACGTTCGACTGGTCGTTCGTGTCGTCCGAGCTGGTCGCAGCCACGGGAGAGGCGCCCGACGTTCCGCGGCTCTGCACCGTGCGCATGTGCCGCCGTCTCGTGCCGGCGTTGCGCCACCGGAACCTCGACGTCCTCGCCCGTCACTTCGGTGTCACGAACCACGCGCGCCATCGCGCGTACGGCGACGCTCTCGCGACGGCGCGCATTCTCATCCGCATGCTGGACGAGGCCGCCGGGCGTGGGATCGAGGACGTCGCGACGCTGACCTGGTATCTTCGCCGGCGCCGTCAGCGAAAGCAGTTCGACCCGAACCAGTACGCGCTCGATCTTCCCGGCTACGGGAGGAAACGGCGGAGGCGGGGATGACCGACGCACCCTCATCGCTCAGCCGGAGCACCACGGTCGGATCGATTTGCATCCACGCGCTCGAGGCCGGGACGCTGCAGCTGGACGGCGGGGCCATGTTCGGGGCCGTGCCGAAGCCGCTCTGGGAGCGGCGCATCCCCGCGGATGCGCGGAACCGGATCCCGCTCGCAATGCGGTGCCTGCTCGTGGAGGCGCCGCAGGCCCTCGTCCTCGTGGACACGGGCCTCGGCAACAAGGAGAACGAGAAGTTTCTCGAGATCTACGGCGTCGACAACCGCGGTGACCCCAGCCGCCTCGAGGATGCGATCAGGCACGCCGGCTTCCAGCCGGCCGACGTCGACATCGTGCTGAACACGCACCTGCACTTCGACCACGCCGGAGGAAATACGTTCGTGGACGAAGGCGGAGCCGTACGCGTGTCGTTTCCGCAGGCCCGCCACGTCGTGCAGCGCCGTGAGATCGACTTCGCACGCAGCGGCAACGAGCGCATCCGCGCGAGCTACCTCGCGCACAACTTCGAGCCCGTGGTCGCTGCCGGTCTGTGGGACTTCGTTGACGGCGCGGACGAGGTCACCGAGGGAGTCCGCGTCCTTCCCACGCCCGGACACGTCCCCCACCACCAATCGGTCGTCATCGAGAGCGCTGGAGCGGTCGCCTGCTTTCTGGCCGACGTCTGTCCGACGGCCGCGCACCTCCCGCTCCCCTGGATCATGGGATACGACCTCGAGCCGCTCGTCACGCTCGAGTCGAAGCGCGGCCTCTGGTCGCGCGCTCGCGAGGAGGACTGGCTGCTCGTCTTCGAGCACGATCCGGTGACGCCCTGGGGCCGCCTGGACCCGGACGCCGAGGTGCCGTCTCTGCGCCAGAGCTGAGCGGCCGGGCCGGGCCTCTTCCGGTCCCGAGCGTTTGGCGATTTCGGTATCTTCCGCCATGCCCGAAAACGGCCGAGATCCGAGGACCACCGCGGTCATCCTCCGCGGGGGGGCCCGCACGCCGATCGGGCGCTTCCTGGGCGGCCTGAGCCCGCTCGAGGCGCCCGCGCTCGGAGCGATCGCCGTGCGCGCTGCGGTCGAGCGCGCGGGGATCGATCCGGCGCAGGTGGACGAGGTGATCATGGGCCACGTGGTGACGGCCGGGTCCGGCCAGGCGCCCGCGCGCCAGGCGGCGGTGAAGGCCGGCCTCCCACCCACCATCCCCGCGGTCACGGTGAACAAGGTGTGCGGGTCGGGCCTCAAGGCGGTCATGCTCGCCGCCCAGGCGATCAAGGCGGG
>Ga0073934_10006448_pt1 | contig 17107 bp, 18 predicted proteins | sample LarsenN4metaG_FD_76834 | JGI IMG/M metagenome (GOLD analysis project Ga0073934, IMG submission 76834) | Hot spring sediment bacterial and archeal communities from British Columbia, Canada, to study Microbial Dark Matter (Phase II) - Larsen... ... | reverse complement strand
CGCGGAACCTGCCACCGGACACTCTCTGCCCATGTTGCCGAAAGCCACAATCCCGCGATCTCAACCGGTTCGAGTCCACGCTCGATCGTGTACGCGTTCAGAGCGCCAGCGGAGACTCCAATCACCAGTTCGGGGGTATACCTCCCCGCAAGTGCGGACCAGACCCCGGCTTGCCACGCCCCGAACATTCCGCCCCCAGACAAGACTAATGTACGCATTTTCAACACATTAGGCCGTAGAATCCCGCTCTTGAGAGATCGCTCCCCCTCGCGCAACAGTACTTTTCATCTTATTGGCGGACGTGGGTTTAGGCCCTTCGATAGGGAAAAAAACGTTGACAGGAGTAAAGCAAACAGCTACACTCAGTCTGTACTGTATTGACTGCTTCGGTCGAGGGTGAGCTGTAAAGGCTCGGAGCAGGCATTCCGATTCCACATCGGAGGAGTGAGGAACATGAAAAAATTCGCACTGACCCTTTCGCTGCTGCTCCTGGGAGGGATGACGGCAAGCGCAACTGTAATCGTCGACGAGTTTACGTCGGCTAGTCTGCCGGATACTGCTGGCGTTGGCTGCGGCGCCGCTCCGGCGACGGCTGACAACACCGGGGTGGCGCCGTTCTCGGCCCGGCATATGGAGGTGACCCGAACGGAAGGGTCAAACTGCATTAGCGTTGACACGAGCCCCGGCACGCTCAATGCGGACACAGCCCTTGATCTTGGGGGCGGCACCAGCGGTGACATTCTCGTGACCTGGACTGCGGCTGCTCCCGTCGACATCTCCTCGGAGACGCTTCTGAGCTTCCTGCTGTTCTACAACCACGGCGGCGGTGGAACACCCGGAGACGATTCCACATTCACTTTCTACATCTGCGATGCATCGAACTGCATGAGCCGCACGCTGACTCTGGGCGCGAACTTCGGCCCCACCGTTCTCAACTGGGCTCTCGACTCTTTCACGGGATTTGGATCCGTCAACCTCGCGGCCGTCACCAACGTCCGCTTGGCGATGCACCTGGAAGACGGGGCTGATGCGGTGCTGGACCAGATCAGCCTGACGACCCCAGAGCCGTCGACTCTGGCTCTGCTCGGATCCGCGCTGGTCGGCATGGCGCTGTACCGGCGGCGGAAGTAACTGGCTTCATAACGGAATTAAGCGCTTCCAGGAACGGGCCGGCTCTGCCGGTCCGTTCTTTCGTTTTGGGGCCACTCTCCCTGTTTATGTTCTCCCGCAGCCGCTACGGACCCGAAGTCGAACGCCTCCTGGCTGCTGCGCCCGGAGATCCCGAGCTCGCCTCTCCTCCGGAAGCATTCCGTTCCTTCCTGTCCCCGCAAGGGGTTTGGATCGGCATCCTCCTCCACCACGAGGACTGGCCCCGCGCCCATCAGGCCGCACAGAATCTGGAGACACCTGAAGGCAGGTTATGGCACGCTATTCTCCACCGCCGCGAGCCCGACCCCTTCAACGCGGCCTACTGGTTCCGCCGCGTCCCCTCCCACCCCGTCTACCCCCGGATTCATGCGATCGTTTCCGCGCTCCTCGACAAACAGCCGCAGGCCCGGTTTCCCCGCTCCCCCCACTGGGACCCCTTTGCCTGGATCGACTTCTGGGAATCAGCCCGCCGCCAACCCGGATCCGCCGATCACCGCCTGGCGCTTGAGATCCAGCGTCTGGAATGGGAGATTCTCTTCGATTACTGCGCTTCAATTCGGCCCTGAGCGGGCAGCCGAAGGCATGAACGATCTGGGGAGTGGTGAGCCGGGCGGGGATCGAACCCGCGACCACCGCATTAAAAGTGCGATGCTCTACCAACTGAGCTACCGGCCCGCACTGCTCCTCCGAGATTAGCACAACGCGCCCTCCGCCGTCCCCATCGCGTCCCTAAGGCAAGGCAAATGAGAACGATACATTCCGAATCTTCTCCGCGAAGAAGGAGCCTGAGACCAAGGAGGATGTTTCTGTTTTTCCACCCTCCCCCGTGAGCATCCGGCCCCCGCTTTCCGGCTCATCTGCAAGAAGGCAAAGACTGAGAGTGCGAATCATGACGTCCTCGGTCTATAATGGGAAGGTTGTAACCAGGCGGTGTTTTTTCCTGGGTCGTCATGCTCTTTGCCGTTCGAGACCTCGAGGTTCGTAAAATCCCCTTCCGGCATGTCTACCGGGCCGGCCAGTTGAATTTCCTCGATCCAGGGATCCGAATCCTCGATTCGCTCGACGTCGCGGGAGAGGCTCAGTTGGCGCCGGCGGCCGGCATCCGGGTCCGTGGGCGCATTTCGGGAATACTTGAATGCGATTGTGACCGTTGCCTGGAGGCGTTTTCTCTGCCCGTGAGCGGAGATTTCGACCTGGTCTACAGTCCCGCCGACGCCGACGCTCCGGGCGGCGACGCCGGAATCGCCCCGGCGGATACCGACGTCGGTTACTACGAAGGAGCCGGGCTGGACTTGGCCGACGCTGTCCGGGAGCAGGTGTTGCTATGGCTGCCGATGCAACGCCACTGCCGGGAGAGCTGTAAAGGGATCTGCCCGGTTTGCGGACAGAACAGGAACAGAGAAGACTGCGGCTGCTCGCCGGTCCTGCCGGATGAGCGCTGGACGGCCCTGAAGAATTTGACAGGAGATTGATCTACAATGCCGAATCCGAAACGACGCCATTCCAAGCGCCGGAAGAATTCGCGCCGCGCCCATGACCACTTGAGCCGGCCCGCCTTGGCCACCTGCCCCGATACCGGCATGGCCGTCATGTCACACCGCGTCAGCCCGCACACCGGCAAGTACAAGGGACGCGAAATCGTCGAAGTCCAGGAAAGCTGAGCCCCCCTGCCCGATTCCACCGCTGACGAATCGCCATGGTGACTATCGCGGTCGACGCCATGGGCGGCGATCACGCTCCCAAGTCCGAAGTGTCTGGCGTCATCCAGGCTGCCCGGGCTTTCCCTGTCCGGGTCAAGCTTGTCGGCCGGGAGGACGTCCTTCGCAAGGAACTCGACCACCATCCCGGCTGGCGGTCGCTCCCGATTGAGATCGTCCACGCATCCGAGCACATTACCATGGAGGACAGCGCCGCCAAGGCCGTCCGCCTCAAGAAGGACAGCTCGATTCGTGTCGCTTCGCGCCTGGTCCGCGATGGCCATGCCGCCGGCGTCGTTTCCGCCGGCAACACCGGCGCTGTGATGGCCACCGCCAAGATGGTGCAGGGCATGGTTCCCGGCGTCGACCGGCCCTCCCTGGCCGCCACCTTGCCTACGAAAACCGGCCGTCCCTGCGTCGTCCTCGACGTCGGCGCCAATGTCGATTCCACGCCGGAAATGCTCGTGCAGTTCGCTGTCATGGGTGAGATCTATTCCCGCGTGATCATGCACGCCGCAGACCCGAAGGTCGGCCTGCTCTCGATCGGAGAAGAAGACCAGAAGGGAAACGAACTCACCAAGGCCGCTTCGCCCCTCCTCCGCGCGCTCCCCATCCAGTTTGTCGGCAACGTCGAGGGGCGCGATATCTACCGCGGCGGCGTCGATGTCGTCGTCTGCGACGGCTTTGTCGGCAATGTGCTCCTCAAGACCAGCGAAGGAGTCGCCGACATGATCAAGTCCCTCCTTAAGGAATCCATGTCGGCCACCTTCAGCGCCAAAGCCGGCGCCTACCTGGCCCGCCACGCCTTCGCCGACCTCAAAAAACGCACCGACTACTCCGAATACGGCGGCGCGCCGCTGCTCGGAGTCAAGGGCGTCTGCCTGATATGCCATGGCAGCTCCAATGCCAACGCGATCAAGAACGCCGTCCGCGTCGCCGCCGAGTACGCCGGCGGCGGAATCAACTCCCGGATCGAGCATGAACTGTTGCACCGGGTTGCTTCCCGGCGCGTGGCTCGCGCAGACTAATTGATGTGATACTCCGCCGTCTTGCGCTGGGCGGCCTCCTGTTTGGAGCCCGCCTCCTCTCCGCCCAGGTGACCGACCCCATTCAGTGGTCCGCCTCCGTCGAGCCCGCAACGGCCTCCCCGGGCTCTCGTATCCTGCTGACATTCCGGGCCGCCATCGAAGAAGGATGGCACCTCTACTCGACAACGTGTCCTCCCGGCCCCATTCCCACCGCGATCTCTCTCGCCCCCTCGCCCGTGGCGCGCGCCATCAAAGCGCATCAGCCGCCGCCTATCAAAAACCCCGATCCCAACTTCAATAACGCCCTCCTCGAAGTCTACGACCGCGAAGCGGCGTTCTTGATCGAGGTTGAAATCCCCGCCGATGCGCCGCCAGGCCCCGCTGAGATCACCGCCCGCGCGCGATACCAGGCCTGTTCTGACAAGACCTGCCTCCGTCCCAGGACCAAGACCGCCTCCGCCACGCTGATGATCCGACCGGGCGCGCCGTCGGCCGCCCTCCGGATCCCGGACGGCTACGTCGCCGCCCGGCTCGCCCAAGCCAGCCCGCCTTCCGCTCCGCCCGCTGCCGCCTCCACCCCTGCCCAGTTTGGCGGCGCCGGAAACGCGGGCCTCGGCCAGTTCCTCCTGGTCGCGTTCGGATTCGGCCTGGCCGCCGTCTTTACCCCCTGCGTCTTCCCGATGATCCCCATCACCATGTCTTTCTTCCTCAACCGCCAGGGTGGATCGAAAAAGGACGCTCTGATACAGGCGGGCCTGTTCTGCCTGGGAATCATCGTCCTGTTCACACTCCTCGGGCTCGTCACCACGGCCGCCCTCGGACCGTTTGGCGTGGTCCAGCTCGGATCCAACCGCTGGGTCAACGGATTCATCGCCCTCGTCTTCTTCGCTTTCGGACTCAGCCTCCTCGGCGCGTTCGAGATCACCCTTCCCTCAGGCCTGCTCACGCGGCTGGACAGCGCCTCGCGCCAGGGAGGCGTCCTCGGAACCCTGCTCATGGGCCTGACCTTCGCCCTGACCTCCTTCGCCTGTGTCGGACCTTTCATGGGCGCTCTGCTGGCGGCCTCCGTGCAAGGCGACAAGATCCTGCCCGTCGCCGGCATGTCGTCCTTCGCCGCCGGCCTGGCTTCACCCTTCTTCCTGCTCGCGCTGTTCCCTTCTTATCTCCAGCGCCTGCCCAAAGCAGGCGGATGGCTTCCCCGTGTCAAGGTCGTCATGGGATTCATCCTGCTCGCCGGCGTGTTCAAATACCTGAGTAACGTCGACCAGGTGATGCAACTCGGCTGGCTCACCCGGGACCGCTTTCTCGCCGCCTGGATCGTTCTGTTCGCCCTGGCCGGGCTCTACCTTCTGGGACTGCTCCGCCTCGAGGGGATCAAGCCGGACCAGCCTCTCGGCGTCGGGCGGCTCCTGGTCGCCGCCTCGCTGCTCATCTTTGCCGTTTCCCTCATCCCCGGCATGAACTGCGGCCGGCTCGGCGAAATCGACGCCTACGTTCCCGCTTGCCCGGACGGCGACGCCCGTGCCGCTGTCGGCAAGGCTGGCCTCCGCTGGCTCAAGAACGACTATCGCGGCGCCATCGAGCGTGCGAAAGCGGAAGGCAAGCTGGTCTTCGTCAACTTCACGGGCTACGCCTGCACCAACTGCCACTGGATGAAGGCCAACATGTTCACCCGCGCCGCCGTCGAGGCCGCGCTCGAAGGCTACATCCTCGTCGAACTCTACACCGACGGCGCCGATGCCGCCTCGGCCGAGAATCAGAATCTCCAGGAGGGAAAATTCAAGACCGTGGCGATTCCCCATTACGCGATCATCGACCCCGCCGAGAACGTGCTCGCCAGTTTCGTGGGCCGCACGACGAACGAGGCTGAGTTCCTCGCCTTCCTCAACGCGCCCCGGCAACAGAAAGCAGCCCGCCGTTGAGGACCGTCGTCTCGTTCCTCCTGCCGGCGGCCCTGCTCCCCGCCGGCCAGCCGATTCGTGGATTCCATGCCGCGGACGTCGAGGCGCAGCACGCAACCGAGTCGCGCCTTCGCGCCTACCCCGAACCACCCCGCGCCCGCGCCTACCTGCGCCGGATGGCCGGCGAACCCCACCATGCCGGATCCCCTGGATCGAAAGCCGTCGCCGAGTACGCCCTGTCGCTGTTCCGCCAGTGGGGCCTGGAGGCCCGCATCGAGGAGTTCGAGGCGCTGCTTCCGTTCCCGACCGTCCGCCTGGTTGAACTCACAGCCCCGGTGCGCTTCAAGGCACGCCTTGCCGAACCCGTAATGGCCGAGGACCCCGACTCCGGCGATCGCAATCAGCTGCCCCTCTACAACGCCTACTCCGCCTCCGGCGACGTTACCGGACCGCTCGTCTACGTCAACTATGGCATCCCCTCCGACTACGTCCAGTTGAAGAAAATGGGCGTCGACGTCAAGGGCAAAATCGTCCTTGCGCGCTACGGTCAAAGCTGGCGCGGCACCAAGGCCAAGCTCGCTCAGGAGAACGGAGCCATCGGGTGCCTGATCTACTCTGACCCCCGCGAGGACGGCTACTTCCAGGGCGATGTTTTCCCCAAGGGTCCGTTCCGGCCGGCGCTGAGCGCCCAACGCGGCAGCGTGCTCGACATGCCGGTCGCCGTCGGCGACCCGCTCTCCCCCGGCTGGGCTTCTGAAAAGGGATCCCGGCGGCTGTCCCTCGATCAGGCCGCCACCGTCATGAGGATTCCCGTGCTGCCCCTTTCGCACGCCGATGCGCTGCCGTTGCTCGAGCAATTGAACGGTCCCGTTGTTCCCGTCGAATGGCGAGGGGCTCTGCCCGTCACCTACCACGCCGGCCCCGGACCCGCCATCGTACGCATCAAGACGGATTTCGACTGGTCGTCGCGGCCCCTCTACAACGTCGTCGCTCGCATTCCCGGCAAATCGCTCCCGGACGAATGGATCCTTTACGGCAACCATCATGACGCCTGGGTGAACGGCGCCGCCGACCCGGTGAGCGGCGCCGCCGCCCTGCTCGAAACCGCCCGGTCCTTCGCCGAACTCCGAAAGACCGGCTGGCAGCCCTCGCGCACCCTCCTTTTCGCCCTCTGGGACGGCGAGGAGTTCGGCCTGATGGGCTCCACTGAATGGGTCGAAAAACACAAGGAAGATTTACAGTCCAAACTGATCGCCTATCTCAACTCCGACACCAATACCGGCGGAGCGCTTGGCGCCTCCGGCTCGCCGCTACTCAACGAGTTTCTTCGCGAGGTCGCCCGCGACTGCCTCGACCCTGTCACCGGCAAACCGCTCCTGGACACCGCCCGCCGCCGAGACGCCGGGCAATCCGCCGCGCCTTTCGAGATCGGACCCCTCGGCGCCGGTTCGGACTATGTTGCTTTTCAGCATCACGCTGGAATCCCAAGCCTCAACCTCGGCTTCAGTAAACCGGGCGCAAGTGGCACATACCACTCGATCTACGACTCCGTGGCCTGGTTTGAAAAAACCATGGACAAAGACTATCTGTACTCGCGCGCGCTCGCCCAGACCTTCGCCACAGCCATCCTGCGGATGTCGGAGTCGCGAATCCATCCTTATTCGTTCCGGTATTTCGAGACCGCCGTCCGACGATGGCTCGAAGAAACAGGCAAGCTTTCCGGCGCGCCGGACCTGCGGAGCGTCGCCTCGGCGCTCAACGAGGTGAAATCCGCCGGCGAACGCTTCGAGAAAGCCTACGAAACCGCCCTGCCCCGGATGGCCGCTTCTCCCTCCCGCCTCCCCGCCATCAACGCGAGATTGCGCGCCGTTGAGAGAACTCTTCTTGCTCCCGGGGGCTTGCCCGGCCGGACCTGGTACAAGCACCAGGTCTACTCGCCCGGGCTCTACACTGGCTACAGCGCCAAGACTCTTCCGGCCATTCGCGAACCCCTCGAATCCGGTTCTCCCGAAGAGTCTGCCCGCAATGTGAAGCCCCTGGCCGACGCCCTCCGCAGGTTCGCCGGCGAGGTCAACGAAATCTCCCGCGGCCTCGAATCATTCTGATTTCCCGCCCCGAAGCGTCACGCCGTCAGCCCGAGAAGCCGCCTTAGCGCCTCCACCAGTTCCCACGGCGCAAACGGCTTTTGCAGAAATGCCCGATTCCTCCCTGTCACCCGCACCGGCCGCCCGCTGATGAACAGCACCGGCATGGCCGGGTCGCGAAGCGACATCTGCTCGCCTACCTCTTCTCCCGGCATGTCCGGCAGCGTGAGATCCACTATCGCCGCTTCAAATCCGGGGGCAGCGTCCATGGATCCCAGTGCGGCCCTCCCGTCGGCGGCGCAATGGGCGTCGAAGCCGGACCGCGAAAGAAACCGCTCGAACAGGCCGCAAAGCGCGGGCTCATCCTCCACGACGAGGATGCGAGGCCGTGTCAAGCGGACCTACCAGGGCAGCAGCGGCAGTTCGCCCGGCGAAAACGCCAGCGATGCGCCGAGGTAGTACCGGTCCCGCGAAAAGTTCGAGTTCGAATCGAACTGGCTGCGCCGGATGGCCGCGTTGAACGCCAGATGGACCACGCTGAAAAGCCGGTAGGAGATCCCTGCCCCGCCCCCGTAGGCTTCAAAGTTCCGCTGACCCTCGAAGCCGGGCAGCAGCGGCCGGAACTTCGTGTAGTCTGCCGAAGCCGAGAAACCGACGCGCCGGAACCCCGTGTAGTTGTACTGCACGCCGGCATTGTGGGAGTCCGACGTCAGGTATATCCCGTTTCCCGGAGACAGGCCGCCCGTATACCCGATGTGGACGCTCGACGTGCGGAATGTCCCGCCCAGCCCCAAACTGATCGCGCGGCCGTAGTTGACCGCGTGGTGCGCGAAGACCGCCGTTGTCTGGCCCGTCAGCGCCGCGATCAGGGGATCGATCGCCTGCTGCTGGAGGCGGTCCGTCTCGGCCCGGTAGAAGCCGAGCGAGCCCCCGGTGCTCCAGATCCGCGACAGGCGGCGCTGAAAGGTGAACCCCGCCGTGTGAAAGAGGCTCTCCCCGTAGCCCCGCCGGAAGTACGATGTCCCGAATGTGTACACCCCGCCGATCCCCGTCCGCCTCGACAGGGCGTAGCTCACCTCGCCGCTCGAGAAGAATCCCTGGTAGCCCACCAGCGCCGTCGAGTTGAAGCGCTGCGTGCTTCCACCCCCGCTCATCGAAAACGTCAGCCGCGCGCTCTTCTGGTAGGAAAGGCCGGCGCCCCCGGAAAACTGGTATATCCGCGTGTCGAACACCTCCGTGCCCGCCGCCACCGGCTGCTCGAAGTAGCTCTGCGAAAATGGCGTCCGGTTGAGCCCCAGCACCGTCGCGAACGATCCGGCCGACACTCCGGTGAACATCGACCAGCGCCGCGATAACTGCCGCGCGTGATTGATCGACGCCTGCTGGTTCAGCCCCGAGTAGTTGGACTGGGAGTTGAACAGCACCATGCTGCCCGAATAGCCCCCGCTCGTCGTGCTCCGCCGGTCCGCCCGGCTTCCCGACAATCCGAAGCTGGCGCTCCCGCCGTAGGCCGACTCGTCTGGCACTCCGCCCTGATCGCTTCGCTTCGCCAAAGACAACCCGTCGTAGTAGCTCACCCCCACAGCCGCGAATCCCGTAAAGCGCACCTGCCGGCCTCCGCTCCGTCCCAGCGAACGCCCTCCGCGGCTCAGGATGTTCGGCCCTTCGAAGGACTGCCCCCAGGCCGGCGCGACACAGACAACGATCGCGATCGCGCCCCACCTCAAAGATCTCAAGCTGATTTCCTTTCCACCCGGAACCTCCGCGGGACTCTCCCCATTCTACAACGCCCCTTCTCGCACCCGGTCTATCGGTTCGCCGGGCCGGTCTCTACACCCGGGATGATCCGGTCTGACCCCTGCTGGCCGCCGGCTTCCTTGCGCCAAGCCCCTTCTCGTGCGCCGCCGCCACGTAGCGATCCACATATCCGGAAAAGGCCTCTTGCAGAAGCACGCGCGCGCGCCCGGACTCGCTGAGATTCCTGTCCTCGATCGCCGCCACCGGCAACAGTTCGCGCGTGGTCGACGTGATGAACACCGCCTCCGCCCGCCACAGATCCTCCACCGTCAGGTGCCGCTCGATCACCGGAGCTCCCGGAACCGCCACTTCGCGCAGCAGCACCTCCCGCGTCACGCCGGGCAGGCATCCCGAGGACAGGGGAGGCGTCAGCACTCCTTCCGGCGTCGCCGCGAAGATATTCGCCGAAGTGCATTCACTCACCCGGCCGTGTTCGTCAAGCAGCAGCACTTCATCGAATCCGCGCCGCCGCGCGTTTTCAAGCCATGTCAGGTTGTACGCCCAAGAAGTGATCTTCGCTCCCGCAAACATGCAGGCGCCGTGCCGCGCGTCCGCCTGAAGCGCCAGCCGCACGCCTCGACCCCAATGGTGCAGGTCCGTCGTGAACGCCACGACGTCGAAATCGCGGTCGATGCCTTCCCCTTCGAAAAACCCTCCGCGATTCCTCACGATCGCCACCCGCAGCGTCGAATTGTAGGCTTCGTTGGCTTCGACTAGCGCGATCAGGTCCTTCCGCAGCTCCTCCATGCTCGCCGGCATCGGGATATGGAGCAGTTCCGCGTCCTTGTGCATCCTCGCCCAGTGTCTCTCGTAGGCGAACAGGACACCGTCAAAAATCCGCAGCGTCGAGAAAACGCCCCAGCCGTTCAGAAAGCCGACCTGGCCCGGTGAAAGCAGCTTCTCCGAACTCGGATGGATCGTTCCGTTGTGTAGCAGATACCTGTGCACTGCTCTCTATTGTAGCCGCAGAACCCCCGCCGCCCCGGCCGTACGCACCGGACAAGGCTGCGGTATGCTCTCATGCCATGGCCTCCTCCACGCTCCGCGCCGTTGGTCCGGCGATTCTCCTCACGGCGACCTCCGTCGGCGCTGGCGACATCCTTACCGGAAGCCTCGCCGGCGCCGAAGCCGGCGCCGCTGTCATCTGGGCCGTCCCCGCCGGCGTCATCCTCAAGTGGACCCTCACGGAGGGCATCGCCCGGTGGCAGATGGCCACCGGGACCACTCTCCTCGAAGGATGGGTCACACGGCTGGGCCGCTGGACTGGGGTTCTCTTTCTCGCCTACCTGCTCCTGTTCTCCCTTGTCACCGGCGCCATGCTGGCGAGCGCCTGCGGTATCGCCGGCGCCGCCCTCCTGCCCGTGGCCGAGCCCTCCGCTTCCCGGCTGTTCTGGGGCGTCGCGCACGCCTGGTGCGCCCTCGCCCTCGTCTGGTTCGGAGGCTACCAGTTCCTCAAGCGCGTACTCGCCGTTTGCGTCGGTGCGATGTTCGCCACCGTGGTCCTCACCGCCTTTCTCCTCGCGCCGGACTGGACCGCCGTCGTCCGCGGCCTCCGCCCATCGCTTGCCCCCGGAAGCGCCGAGTGGGTCGTCAGCCTCATCGGAGCCATCGGCGGAACCATGGCCATCGTCAGCTACGGCTACTGGATTCGTGAGGAGGGACGTGCCGGAAAACAGGGTCTGGCCGCCTGCCGCTTCGATCTCTCTCTCTCCTACCTGGTGATCGCCGTATTCGGCATGGCCGTGGTCATCATCGGATCGCGCGTTCAGGTCAGAGGTCAGGGCGCGGGCCTCGCGCTGCTGCTGGCCGACCAGCTTGCGGTCAGCCTCGGGCCCCCCGGCAAGTGGATCTTCCTCGTCGGCTTCTGGGCCGCCGTCTTCTCGGCCATGCTCGGAGTCTGGCAAAGTCTGCCCTACCTGTTTGCCGATGTGCTTTGGCTGCGCCGCGGGCGCGGCGCAGCCAGCCGCCCCGAAGGAGAGGTTGAGCGCTCCGGACCCTATCGGGCCTACCTGGCCGCGCTCGCCACTCTGCCCCTGATCCTGCTGCGCTATCCGGTCAAAGAACTCCAGCTTGCCTTCGGTCTCACAGGCGCCTGCCTCCTGCCTGCCCTTGCGCTCACACTCCTGGTGATGAACAACCGCCGCAACTGGGTTGGCGACGATTTCAAGGCCACCGCCGGACTGAATCTCGTTCTCGCCGCCGCCCTCGCGTTTTTTGTTTACGCCGGCGCCCGTGAAATCGGGCAGGTTGTGCTACGCTGACACTCGAAGGACTAGCCCACCATGAATATCCTCGAAATGATTCTCGGCGCCCAGGAAAGCGCCGCCGTCCGCCAGCTCGGCTCCCGGTTCGGTCTCGACGACGGCCAGACTCAGTCGGCGATCTCCGCCCTGCTGCCGGCTCTGGCCGGCGCGGTCAACCAGAACGCCCGCCAGGAAGGCGGACTGGAAGCGTTGCTGGGCGCCCTCGCCAGCGGCGGACACTCCCGCTACCTCGACGATCCCGCCTCCCTCGACGACCCCTCCGCGCTCGATGACGGCAACGGCATCCTCGGTCACCTTTTCGGCAGCAAGGAAGTCAGCCGCCAGGTGGCCAGCAACGCCGCCGCGCAAACCGGCATCGACGCCGGTATCCTCAAACAGATGCTGCCCCTCGTCGCCGGATTGATGATGGGTGGGCTCGGCAAACAGGCAGCCGCCTCGGGGGCCGGCGGGGACCTGCTCGGCGCGGCCGCCAGCCTGTTCGGCGGCGGACAGCCTCAAGCCTCCGGCATCCTCGGTATGTTGACTCCCCTCCTCGACCAGAACCGCGACGGCTCCGCCCTCGACGACGTGCTCGGCATGGCGGCCCGCTTCCTCCGGCGGTAAGCGTGTCCCGGCCCGATCCGTCCGACTACGACGCCTCCTACGCAACCTATGTCGACCAGGTGCCCGCCGGCAGGATCCTGTCCATCCTCGCTGACCAGGCCGGCGCCCCCCTCGCCCGCCTCCAGGCGATTCCCGAGCAGCGCGCCGGCCAGCCCTGTGCGCCCGGAAAATGGACCGTCAAGGAAACCGTCCTCCACCTCTCCGACGCCGAGCGCATCTTCGCCTGCCGCGCGCTCCGCATCGCCCGCGCCGACACCACGCCGCTTCCCGGCTTCGAACAGGACGACTATGCCGCCACAGGCGGCGCCAACGCGCGCTCCTGGGCCGACATCGTGGCCGAGATGGCCACCGTCCGCGCCGCCACCGTCAGCCTCTTTCGGGGACTGCCTCCGGCCGCCTGGGATCGGCGGGGCACCGCCAACAACTGCCCTGTGACCGTGCGCGCTCTCGCCTACATCATCGCCGGCCACTTCCACCACCACCTCCGGATCCTCGCCGAATACGGCCTCTGACAGTTCTTCAATCCACGTCGACCACCAGCAACGCCTCGGCGGCTTCGCCGTACGGCGCCCGCGCGACCACCCGCCCGCCCGGCGCCACCGCCATCGAGCAGCCGATGCACTTCCTGCCGGACCAGGGTCCCGCGGTGAGCCACCCCACGTTGCTCACCGCAATCACATACACCGCGTTGCGCCGCGTCAACTCCCCGTAGGCGCCTTCCCACAGCGAACCGTACGGCTCGGCCTCGTTGTCGTGGTCCGCGTCCACCGCCCAGGCGCAGGGGCTGAGGATGAAACGCGCCCCCATCCGGACCAGCGAGCGGCTCAACTCAAGCGAATCGGGAAAGTTGTCCGCGCAGATCGTCAGGCCGGCCCTGCCCGCTGGCGTCTCCGCCGTCATGAGCCTGTCTCCGCGCGCGTAGAGGTCCCATGCGATGTCGAGTTCGTTGATCTTCCGGTGATGCGCCAGAATCGACCCGTCGGGAGAGATCAGCACGGCGGCGTTGTAAATCCGTGGGTCGCAGCGTTCGGTGATTCCCGCCGCGACGTGCACGGAGTGCCGCCGCGCGGCCCGCCCAAGACGGTCCGCCGTCGCGCCCGGTATCGGCGCCGCCCGTTCCCGTGCGGACGGATGGGTCCACCCTGTGTCAAGACATTCGGGAAGTACGACGAAACTGCATCCCTGCCGCGCGGCCGCCGCGATTGCCTCCTCCGCCCGCGCCAGATTCCCCTCGACGTCGCCCCCGCGAACCAGAATCTGGCCCAGGGCGATGCGCGTCATGGAGCGCCTGGTTATCGGCCGTGGCTGGAATCACGCCTCCGGCGCTCTTCCCGCTCTTTGAGGATCTTGTGATACTCCTCCCGCTGCGCGGGATCGAGAATCGACTCCACCTGCTGCGTCTGGTGCTGCTGGATCGCCTGATATTCCGGCTTGTGCTTCTCGTTCAGCTCCCGGTAGAGTTGCTGCGTCGCGTCCAGAATCGCCGTCAGCTTCTGCAACTGCTCCGGCGCGAGCTTCAGCCGCGTGTTCATTTCCGAGAGGTACTGCTTGCGATACATCTCCGAACGCGAACCGGACTTGGAGGCGCTTACCGATTGCGTGTTGTAGAGCCAGAGTCCGAACGCGCCCACCGCGGTCCCGCTTACGAACGTCAGAAACAGGTAGAAAGCGGCGCTGCGCGAGGCCTTCATTCGATCACTTCCTCAAGATCGCTGTCCAGGTCCAGGATCGGGTTGCGCGCCGCGACAATGTCGGCAAAGGCCAGCGTCTCGGCCGCCAATTCGTCGTTGAGTGCCTCCACATAGGTTTCGTTGTAAATGCTCGGCCGGTCCGCCAACGAACTCATGTCGAACAGCACAAAAGCCATGCAAACCGTCGCCGCCGCCGCGACAACGCCACGTGTATAGGTGCGGAGCCGGTACGTCCAGCCTCTCCGCGCCTCGATCGCGTTCCACATCGCCGGCATGAACCCCACGCTCGGCTCCACATCAGGGCACGCTTCGCGGTACCGCCGGAACAACTGATCCAGACGTTCATTCTCAGTCATGGCTCTCCCCAACACCGATTATGTTACCACTCCTGGGTGTCACGCCTTTCCTGGCGTTTTCATAGGCCCGGAGCACCCGCTGGCGGGCCCGGAACAACCGTACTTTGAGAGCGTTCTCATTCACGTTGTAAACCTTTTCCAGCTCCTTCAAGGAGAGTCCTTCCACCTCCTTGAGCGTCAGCAGCAACCGGTCTTCCTCGCTCACTTCACCCAGCAGCGCGTCCACAAACTCCCGGACCGCTTTCGCGTTCTCCCGGGACGTCTGCTCCCGGCTGCCGGCCTCCGCGTCCGCCATCATCACCTGCGCCTCCGAGAGGTCCGACATGGTCGACTCCTGGCGGCGCCGCTCTTTCCGCAAATAATCGTACGCTGCGTTCACTGTGAGGCGGTAGAGCCAAGTTTCAAAGACCTCTGCGGCCCTAAGCTGGTCGAGCGAAAAGTAGAGGCGGACAAACACCTCCTGGGCCACATCCTCCACGTCCTCCGGCCGACTGATCAGCCTCGATATCGTGCCAAGGATCCGCTTCCGGTATGCCCGCACGATCCCGTTGAAGGCGGCGTCATCTCCGCCCCGGGCCCGTTCGATCAGGCTGAAATCAACCAGCATCCGGCGTCTGTCCGGCCGGAACTCACTTCCGCGTTCTTGATCCCTATCTGCTCAGCTATCAGGGCGATCCGGCCTGTCTTCAGGTTACATGGCTGGTCCCGCCCGCGCAAAGAGGAAACGCCGGAGGCCGCGAAAATACCCTCCGGTCCCACGGAGTCCATCCTTATAGTCCCTCCGTTTGCGTCGTTTGTCGGCGATGGCGTGTTACAATCTCGGAGGGGCCGTTGCGTCCTCGGCGAATGGATTTCCTCTCCGGCCTCAACCCACAACAACAGCAGGCTGTTCTACATGTCAACGGACCCTTGCTGATCCTGGCCGGCGCCGGCAGCGGCAAGACTCGTGTCGTCACTCACCGCATCGGCCATCTCATTGCGAATCATAACGTCGTCCCCGAACGGATCCTCGCCGTCACATTCACCAACAAGGCCGCCCGCGAAATGCGCGAGCGTGTTGAAAAATTGGTCGAATTGCCGCCCCGCCGGGGTCCCAATGTGTTCACGTTCCATTCCTTCTGCGTCCGCCTGCTCCGCCGCGACGGTGCGGGCCTACAGAAAGTCCGCCCCACCTTCACCCGCGACTTCCTGATCTACGACGACGATGACCAGTTGGCGCTGCTCAAGTCCCTCTGCCGGCAGATGGAGATCGACGAGAAAGCCCTCCCTCCCCGCAACGTTCTGTCCGTCATCTCCGCCGCCAAAAACCGCGGCGAGACTCCCGCCGACCTTGCCCGCAAGGAGACCGGCGAAAAGGGCAAGTATGTCGTCGCGCTCTACGAAAAGTACTCCGACGCGCTCATCCGCGCCAACGCGCTCGATTTTGACGACCTCCTGCTTGAGTCCGTTCGCCTGCTCGAAGTCGACCAGCCCACGCGCGAAAAATGGAATGACTGGATCGAGCACCTCATGGTCGACGAGTATCAGGACACAAACTCCGCCCAGTACACCCTCACTCGCCTGTTGAGCCAGCAACGCCGGAACGTCTGCGTGGTCGGCGATGAAGATCAATCCATCTACAGCTGGCGCGGAGCCGACATCCGCAACATCCTCGACTTCCATCGCGACTTCCCCGATGCCGTGACCATCCGCCTCGAACAGAACTACCGTTCGACCCGGAACATCCTCCGCGCCGCCGGCGCCGTCATCGCCAACAACCGTGAGCGCCTCGGCAAGAACCTCTGGACCGACGCCGGCGACGGCCCGTCGGTCACCGTCTACCAGGCGCCCGACGGCGAAGGCGAAGCCCTCTGGATCGCCGACCGCATCCGCCGCCAGGTCGAGCGCGAACCGCGCAAGCCCGTCGCCGTCCTCTACCGGACCAACTTCCAGTCGAGGCAGATTGAAGAGGCCTTGCGGCGCTACCGCATCAACTATGCCGTCGTGGGGGGATTGAGCTTCTACCAGCGCGCTGAAATCAAGGACATGCTGGCCTACCTGAAGCTGCTGGCCGTCCCGTCCGACGCCGTCAGCCTCCTGCGCGTCATCAACGTACCCGCCCGGGGAATCGGCAAAACCACGGTCGAACAGATCGAAAACCATGCCACTCAGCAGGGAATCCCTCTGTGGGAGGCGATCGAGGACCTCGTCGCACGCAGACAACTCGGCGCTCGCGCCGAGAACGCCGTCGTCGTCTTCCGGAATCTGATCGAAGAGCTACGCGCGGTGGCGCTTTCTGTCCCGGTTCACGAACTGCTCGAGGCGATCCTGGACCGGACCGGTTACCGCCAGATGCTCAAGGAGGATCGAACGCCCGGAGCCGAGAATCGCATCGAAAACATCGACGAACTCCTCAACGCCGCTGCCGAAGCCTCCGAGCGGGGCGAATCGCTGACCGACTTTCTCGACCACGCCGCCCTGGTCGCCGACGCCGACCAGGTCGACGAACGGAAGCAGGTTTCCCTGCTGACCGTGCACAACGCGAAGGGGCTCGAGTT
>Ga0073934_10006447_pt1 | contig 17108 bp, 14 predicted proteins | sample LarsenN4metaG_FD_76834 | JGI IMG/M metagenome (GOLD analysis project Ga0073934, IMG submission 76834) | Hot spring sediment bacterial and archeal communities from British Columbia, Canada, to study Microbial Dark Matter (Phase II) - Larsen... ... | reverse complement strand
ATCCGCACCGAGGATGTGCATCATCCCATCACGCGTTTGATCTGCCTGGAGAACACGCAGAATGTTTGTGGCGGAGTTACCTTGACGGCGGATTACACGCGGCAGGTTGCTGAGCTTGCCCGGCAGAACGATCTTTCGTTGCACATTGATGGAGCGCGTATCTTCAACGCGGCTGCGGCTCAAGGCGTGGATGTGAAGGAATTGGTCGCACCAGCGGACTCAGTTATGTTTTGCCTGAGCAAAGGACTCGCGTCCCCGGTTGGTTCCATGCTCGTTGGTACTGAAAAATTCATCGCACGTGCGCGCCACTTTCGCAAGATGCTCGGCGGCGGAATGCGACAGGTGGGGGTGCTTGCCGCGGCTGGAATCGTATCGCTCGAAGCGATGACCTTGCGCGTGGCGGAAGATCATCGCCGCGCGAAATTGCTCGCCGTGGGGCTTCGCGGCATTCCCGGTATTCTTCTGGATGAAAACACGCCTCAGACCAACATGATCTACTTTAATCTGGCAAATCACATCACGCTGGACGAGAACGAGGTGATTAAACAAATGTCAAAATACAACATTCTGGTGGATTGGGCTGACAAACGACGGTTTCGCCTGGTCACGCACTATGAAATTGACGATTCGGCTGTGGAAAAAACGATTCGGGCGTTCGAGAAAGTGTTAGCCTAAGCCATCAATTCATGACCGGGTCGCCCTCCTCGGTCAGTTTTTGATAGGGAAGCCGCGTAAGCGCGCTGACAATCTCGGGGTCGAACAGCACGCCGCTATGTTCTTCCATGAATTTAAGTGCTTCCTCTGCAGACGATTTTTCCCGGTATTTACGTTTGCTAGTGAGGGCGTCGAACACATCGGCAACTGCGAAGATGCGCGCTTGTGTGGGGATTTCCTTGCCTTGCAAGCCGACGGGATATCCGCTTCCATCCCAGCGCTCGTGGTGATAACGAATCACCGATACCGTATCCTTTAGGAACGGAATCCCTTCCACGATGCGTGCGCCGATATCCGGATGGACGCGCATGATCTTCCATTCCTCGTCCGTAAGTTTATCGGGTTTGTGTAGAATGGTGTCGCTAATCCCGATCTTGCCGATATCGTGAAGTAGCGCGCCCCGCTCCAGCGATTTGATCAACTGTTCAGGCAAGCCCATTTCCAGGGCAAGCATGCAGGCGAGACGGCTGACGCGCACGCTGTGCCCTTCCGTTTCCCGGTCCCTCGCATCGAGCGCAGACATCAACGAAGTCAGGGTGCGGTCATATGTGATTTCCAACTCGGCATAGGCTTCCTTGAGTTCCTCCGCCTGGCGTCTTGATTCAGCCAGCAAGATGGCGCGTTCAAGCGCGATGGCGGCTTGATTCGCGAGTGTTTGCAGATTCGCAAAATTCTGCCCGCGGCTTTCAGGGATTTTCATCCACAGCGCGCCGTAGGTGCCACCCCGTGTTAGCAATGGATAGCACACGAGCGATCCAGTCTCCGTTGAGATGATCATACTCTGCCCATTTTGGATGGCTTGATCGATCGTTGCTTGAGGATGTTCGCGGCGAGTGTGAAAGCCGTTTGAATCGATCTCGACTTCGGCTTCGACGACTCCCTGCTTAGATAAAAGTACGATGCCAGTTTCTTTTGCGTTGGTCAGTTTGTGTGCGGCCTGACTGATCAATTTTGCCGCGTCGCTCAACTCCTCGACCTGGATGACATCCACACTCAATTGATAAAGCATGGATGTGGTGTTCAAGGTATTGCGAAGTTCCTGGTACAACCATGAACTTTCAATCGCCGCTGCCGCTTGCGAAGATAAGAGATCTGCCAGCGATTCATCATTCTCTGAAAAAGACACGCCATCCTGCTTGCCGAACGCGAGGATCGCGCCGATGCTCAGGCGGTGCAGGCGGATGGGAATCGCGATCGCACTTCGTAACGCCGGGCCGTCGATTTCAAGTTTGCCGCCTTGTGTGTATTTCCGGGCATCTCGGATGCGAAAGGGATGCGTGGCATTGAGCGCTGCTTTGAGCACCGCCTCATTGTCGGAATGGGCGCTTAATCCATCCAGCAACTTCGGCGCGTCTCCCGCGGATGCGATGCGTGAGAAGTTTCCCTGTTGGTCGAGCAGGGTGACGAAAACGAACCGCGCTTCCAGCGTTTTGCGCGCGATCATGGCGATCTCCTGCACTGCGGCTTGCGGATCGAGCAGCGTGGTGAGTGAAATGCCTGCTTGAATCAATTCCTTCAATCGTTGGTGATAACTGACGCGTTCCCAGGCGCGAGTGAGCTCTGTTGCCACATCTTCCGCAATGGTCACATCCGCACTGGTGAACGCGAAGGGTTTATCGGAGCCGATCTCGATAACGCTTCTGATCTTGTTGTGTTGCATGATGGGTACACTGATCATCGAAAGGATATCGTGTTTGTTGATCGGGATGAATTCCGAATCGAGCCGCGCATCGTTCACGGTCTGTGTTTTTTTCAGTCGCGCGGTTCGCCCTAGGACGCCCTTGTCGGAATCCTGCTGGTAGCCGGGAGGGATTTTGCTGGCATCTTTCCCGGCGGAAGTTAGAACAACAAATCGTTGCTTTTCAGGTTCATGCCATAGCAAGGATACGAGGGTGCAGTCAATGGCGTGTTCAAGCGTATTAACCGCCAGCTGCGCGGCAACCTCTGGTTCGAGTTCGGCTTCGAGTTGTTTGCTTAACTCGTTGAGATAGGTCAATTGCGTCGTCCGTTGTTTTTCTGCACTCAGGCGCTGGGTGAGGATTTCGATCTGTCCATTGAATGAACTCACATCTGATTCTGTTTGCTCGCTGGCGGGGTTTTCATCCTGTACACGTGGTATTTCGGTAGTTTGAAGGGCAATCAGAACGCCGAAAAGTGTCAGGAGGGTGATGCTGCCGCTTAAGGCGAACCCAGCCTCCTGCGCGCGTGAACCGATTCCACGTGTCAGTAGAATCGTGCCAAGGACTGCGGTCAATTGAATCCCGAAGAAGATCCATATTTGCTTGTTGTTGTGAGCGCTTTGCCGTATCGCGGCGATGTATAGTAATAAGGCGAGGAAAAGAACAACAACGGCTGGAAGTCCGTTGCCCAGTGCAGAGAGGTATTTGAGGATGGGCTCGAAGATACGCGGCGCGAGGGCAAACCCCTGCCCGACAAGGGAAACGGCTGTGGCGAGGAAGAGCAGAAACTTGCCCTGAGTTGAAAGCGATCCGATTTTCATGTTATGCGTGAGGTTCTGTTCGATATTTTACTTCATGCCTGTCTAATCTGATATAATTTTTCTGCAAGGGTATATTAAAGTTGAAAATCCTAGTTGAAAAGAAGAACATACCATGACTATGTTTGTTACTCTCCAACAAATCGATCAGGCGGCGGATTTCATCCGTTCGCGCACATCGTATCGGCCTCGCGTCGGTCTGATTCTCGGCTCAGGGCTGAACAGCCTTGCGGATTCTGTCCAGAAAGCCGATGTGATCCCATTCGGCGACATCCCGAACTGGCCCGTTTCAACTGTGCATGGTCATGCCGGCAGACTGGTGATCGGCGAGTTGGAGGGACAAACCGTGATGGTAATGCAAGGACGCATACACTTCTATGAGGGTTACAGTATTTCGCAGATCACTTTGCCGGTGCGTGTGATGATTCGCCTCGGGCTTGAAATGATGATCGTCACGAATGCGGCGGGAGGCGTAAACCCGGAGTTCGCGCCGGGCGATGTGATGTTAATCACAGATAATTTGAACCTGATGGGGATGACAGGCGCAAACCCTCTGATGGGACCAAATATCGATGAACTGGGTCCGCGTTTTCCAGATATGAGCCAGTCATACGATCCCAAATTAATGACACTTGCGCGCAAAGCCGCTTCGGAGAACCAGGTGACTCTCCGCGAAGGCGTCTACTGCGGGCTGAGCGGTCCCTCGTTCGAAAGTCCGGCGGATTTGCGCTTTTTGAAGCTTGCTGGTGCAGATGCGGTGGGGATGTCCACAGTGCCGGAGGTGATCGTCGCAAGGCATGGTGGTTTGCGCATCCTGGGCTTTTCTGGCATCAGCAACAAAGCCAACCTCGACGGCTCGACTGTCACGACGCACGAGGAGGTCATCGAGGCTGGCAAGGTCATCACCCCTAAGATCGAAAAAATCATCCGCGGCGTCTTGCGCGCGCTTTAACCTTCGTTCGCATGAATTCCTTTTATCGTTTGCTCGCCGCGTACGAGCCTTTGATCTACATTGCTCTGGCGCTCTGGGGATTATTCGTCGCCCGCAACATGGTCCGCATATGGCTCGAATGGCGAAATGCTGTGTATGGGCTTGAGCGTGAATTTGCATTACGGCGTTTGGTGCGCTCGACGATATTCGGAATGCTCGTGCTGGGATTGGTCTTCTCGGAATTTTTTATTGCCACATTCATCGTTCCCTCGCTTCCTGCTTCGGATATCGTGCCGACTCCCACGCTGAATCTGCTCGTCACCCCGGCAAATACACTCGCTCCCGACGCGGCCACCCAGGCTGCGCAGAATCCAGTCGTGGAATCGGCTCCAAGCGGGATGAGCGGCTGTGATCCTGAGCGAATCATGCTCAACATCCCTGAACCGGGTGCTTTAGTGAGCGGGACCATCGAGTTGAGAGGCACAGCGAGTGTTCCCAATTTTGGTTTTTACAAGTATGAGATCTCCGCCATGGGAACGAACATCTGGGCGACGATCTCGGCTGGAGACCAGCCAGTTGTCAATGGAAAACTCGGAGATTGGGATACGACCACGCTAGCCAACGGTGATTATTTCCTACAACTGGTTTTGATCGATAATGCCGGTCAGACACTCGACCCATGCGTGATCGCCGTGCGCGTGGAAAATCCGTAATTTTGTAGAGGAGCAACCTTGTTTGAAATTCGCCCTGCTGTAGCCACTGATATACCACGCTTGATGGCGCTCGATCACACATCCCTGAGTGATTACGTCTGGCAGTTGGATGTGAGGCGCGAGGCTGGTCAAGCTACGTCAAGCTTTCGCGAAGTGCGATTGCCACGCGCGGTTGAAGTGGCATATCCACGCAACCCGTTCGCTCTTGCCGATGATTGGACGCGCCGCGACCTAAACCTTGTGGCATCGGATTCTAAATCGCTTGTCGGTTATCTTTCAGCGAAAGAGGATAAGACATCTGCTGTGGCTTGGGTCACTGACCTGGTCGTGGATGCACCATCGAGGCGTAAAGGTGCGGCGTCCGCCCTCCTAATGGCGGCGCAGGCGTGGGCGTTGGAACGAGGCGTTCGTCGCCTCATCCTTGAAATGCAGTCGAAGAATCAGAACGGCATCCGCCTCGCGCAAAAATTCGGCTACGAGTTCTGCGGGTATAATGACCAGTATTACGCCACGCAGGATGTGGCTTTGTTTTTTGCGAAAGCGATCAAGTAGAGTTGATGGATGTTTGACGGTTGGCTGGATTGGCTGCTGACAGCGTTGATAACGCTGAACAATATTTTGACGGCGGGTATCGCGATCACCGCGTTCTCGCTGTTCTTGTATGCCCTTTCATTTAATTTGCGCGACCGCGTGGCGCGGTCGTTCGCCATCATTTTGCTGTGCGTGGTGGTGGTATTTACTACAGAGGCATTGCAAAACCGCGACGTGCCGGAGTGGGGAATCGAAATCCTGTTGGAGATTCAATGGATCGGTATCGTCTTTCTCCCTCCTGCGTACTTGCATCTTTCTGACGCGTTGCTCGTCACGGCGGGGCGCCCTTCGCGCGGCAGAAGAAGGATCGCAGTTCGGCTCGTGTATGGACTCGCAGTGGTTTTCGTTGTTTTGCTGGCATTGGGTATGCTTGTAGGTCCTCTTGTGCCGAACGGAGTCCCCGCGCCGCATTTACACCGCACGGCATGGACTCAAGTCTTTACTGTTTTTTACCTCGCGGTGATTGCCTGGGCTGGCTATAACTTTATCCGCGCCTATTCGCGTATGTTGACCCGCTCCGGCAGGCGGCGGATGTTCTATCTCATGGCTGGCGCGACCGCGCCGGCGCTCGGTTCGTATCCGTACTTGCTGTTTGGTTCAGGAATCGCAGCGGAATACCCCATTCTTTTTTGGGGTGTAGCCCTCATCAACAACCTGCTGGTGGCAGTGCTGGTGATCGTGATGGCATACGCAGTTGCGTTCTTCGGCGTTTCGTGGCCAGACCGCGTGGTGAAAAGCCGGTTGTTCAAATGGCTCCTTCGTGGACCCGTGACTGCCTCGCTGGCATTAACGACAATGACCCTCGTTCGCAGAGCGGGCGAATTCTTTGGCGGCGAGCCCTATTCGGGCTTTGTGCCTTTGGTGGTGGTAGTAACAGTCTTACTTTTTGAACACGCAGTGACGCTGTTCTCTCCGCTGTGGGAGCGATTGCTCTTTTATGGACGTGACCGCGAAGAACTTCAACTTTTGCAAAACATCGAGGAGCGTTTACTCACACGCGGCGACCTGCAACAATTTCTTGAGACCGTGCTGGCTGCTGTCCGTGACCATTTGCAATCTCCCTGTGCGTTCGTCGCCGCGTTGGATGGTGAGGAGCTGTCTCTGAGTGTCGTCGCAGGGAATCGCTCCCTGCTCGAGAATGAAAAGCTGGATGAAGCGTTGAACGTCATTCATTTGAATGGCGAGGGTCACCGACATGAATACACGTGGGGAAGCTTCTGGATCCTTCCGCTTCGCAAACAAAAAGAGATCGGCGACAAAGACGAGATACCGCCGTTGCTGGGTTTACTCGGCATTGCACGCAGGCCGGATCACAAGTTGGACGGTGACCAGCGCGACGCGCTGTGGCTTCTTGCCGACCGAGCGGCGCTTGCCCTCGAAGACCGTCTCCTGCAACAGCGGGTCTTCCTTTCGCTTGAAAATCTACAACCGCAGATCGAACTGCTTCAGCGGATGCGCGCCGCAGGTCGCTATGATTCACGTGCGCCACTTCTAACAGAGCCCCTACCTGATGAATCCGAACTCGCGGATTGGGTGAAAGACGCACTCACACACTATTGGGGCGGACCCAAACTTACAAACAGTCCGTTGATGAAATTGCGCATCGTGCGAATGCTGATGGAAGAATATGACGGCAATGCGCAGAACGCGTTGCGTGCCTTGCTCCGCAAAGCGGTGGATCAAGTCAAGCCCGAAGGAGACCGCCGCTTCACAAGTGAATGGATTTTGTACAACATCCTTGAAATGAAATTCATCGAAGGAAGAAAAGTGCGCGAAGTTGCAGGCAGGCTCGCCATGTCCGAAGCCGATCTGTATCGCAAACAGCGCGTCGCTGTCGAAGCCGTGGCGCGCGCCATTCTCGAGATGGAACACACGGAAGAGGTCGGGTAACTCACGCGATGCAACGACGACCGCATACACAACCCACGCCTGAACCGGAGCCGCGCAACAACTGGCTGGATCGCATCGCGCGCTTCGATGAACACTTCGGCAGATATTTGCGTGACGCATTCGGCATTTTCATGCTCGCTGCAGCGCTGATGACCTTTCTCGCGCTCGGCAAATATACGCAGGGTTTGATCCTCTCTCCGTGGGCAGATATGCTTTCGCTGTGGCTGGGCTGGGGCGCGTATCTCGTTGTCATCGCATTCGGATATATCGGATTCGTCACCCTGCGCCGCGGTGGAACTCGACTCGGTTGGGGAAGACTCTTCGCGCTTGAACTCGCCTCGCTCCTGACCCTGGGTCTGCTTGCCGCCATCGGAGGCGGATCGCTCGTCCGCGCGGAAGCCGGAGCAGACGGCGGCAGGATCGGCTGGGGACTCGTCACACTTTTTTGGCGAATCGACCAACTGTGGGGAACATTGCTTTTATTGATCCTTTGGTTGCTCTCATTGATGACTGGTTTTGGAATTTGGTCATTGATCGAGCGCTGGCTCTTGAAGGTCGCGGGGGAGGAGGCGCCGGTGCAAGTCGTGAGCCAGCCTGAGTTGGCGCAAGAAGCGAAACCGGAAAAGCCGGTGCGTCAGCCGCGTAAGAAACAATCCCCGGCGCTGCCTCCTGAATTTAGGAAATCCTTGCGCGTTTCAGACCAGCAGGACAAGAAGCCTTCCGCACCGCGCAATCGTGATGAACGGCTTCCGTCGTTGAATATTTTGCTTGCCGACCAGAACACGCGTCCTGACGAACGTACCATCAATCAGACCGCCGGCATGATCGAAAAGACACTTGCCGAGTTCGGCATCGCCGCGACCGTGATCGGTTTTCGCGTGGGACCCACCGTGACCCAGTTTGCAGTGCAGCCGGGTTTTATGAGGAAGCCCGGCGCGACGGAAGAAGAGGCGCAACAGATCAAAGTTCGCGTCGCGCAGATCGCATCGTTGCAAAAGGATCTTGCACTTGCGCTCTCTGCCGAACGGTTGCGAATCGAAGCGCCAGTGCCGGGCAAACCATATGTGGGAATCGAAGTGCCGAACACGCATTCTTCCGTGGTGCGGATGCGATCCATTCTGGAGACTGACTCTTTTCACAAAATTGGCGCGCCGCTGGCGATGGCCTTGGGACGTGATGTCTCCGGTCAACCCGTGGTGGCTGACCTTGCGCGTATGCCTCACTTGTTGATCGCGGGGGCGACCGGTTCCGGTAAATCCGTTTGTGTCACTTCAATTGCGGCTTGCCTTGCAATGAATAACCCGCCCGAAGATCTGCGGATGGTGATGATCGATTCGAAGATGGTCGAGTTGTTACGCTTCAATGGACTGCCTCACTTGTACGGCAAAGTGGAAACCAATGTTGAGCGAATTCTCGGTGTGCTTCGCTGGGTGGTCGTCGAAATGGAACATCGCTATCGGCTTCTGGAAGGTGCGAACGCCCGCGACCTCGAAGCTTATAACCGGCGTATTTCGCGCAGGAAAGAGGGAGCAACCCTGCCCCGCATCGTCGTCCTGATCGATGAACTCGCCGACTTGATGATGTCTGCACCGGACCAGACCGAGCATAACCTTGTCCGTCTTGCGCAGATGGCGCGCGCGACAGGGATTCATCTTGTCGTCGCCACGCAGCGCCCCTCCACGGATGTGGTGACTGGTTTGATCAAAGCGAACTTTCCATCGCGGCTGGCATTCGCGGTGGCTTCCGGTGTGGATAGCCGCGTCATCCTCGACGCCACCGGTGCAGAGACATTGCTTGGACGCGGCGATATGCTGTTCTTGAATCCTGAAGTCGGTTCACCGGTGCGTGCGCAAGGCGTGATGATCACAGATATGGAGATCGAACGCCTTATCGCTCATTGGAAGAAGGCAGTTGACGAATCTGATGAAACGCCGCCCTGGGAGAAATTACTGTCTGAACCGGACGAAAATGAAGATGAAGGCTTGATCGAACAGGCGGTGGTCATTGTGCGGCAGGGTCAGCGCGCCTCCGCTTCTTTGTTGCAGAGGCGTCTGCGGATCGGGTATCCGCGCGCGGCACGGCTGTTGGATCAGCTCGAGGAGATGGGGGTGGTCGGTCCTTCACTGGGCGGCGGCAAGGAACGCGATGTGCTGGTCGCTCCGCTGGATGAAGATGAGTTGGGTGAAAGCAAATCATAAATCCTGATATGATTGCGAAATTGAAGTGCTCTCAAAAGGACCTAAATGGTAAAACCCGCTGACGATTTGACCACACAAAAAACATTTACTGACTACCTGCGCCTCTGGTTCAAGTGGGTGCTGGATCCGTTGGGGAATTTTTTCAACCGCCTCGGGCTCACGCCGAACATGATGACCGTGATTGGCATGATCGGCAACTGTATCGGTGCATATTATCTTGCGCGCGGAGAATTTTTCACAGGTGGACTCTTTGTGCTCATCATGACCCCCATCGACGCATTGGACGGGACCATGGCGCGCTTGCGCGGCGAGCCGAGCGATTTCGGCGCGTTCGTGGATTCGGTCAGTGATAGGTATTCTGAATTGATCATCTATGGCGGTTTGCTGTATCACTTTTTGAGCGTCGGAGAAGTGTTGGGCGGAATGTTAACTTTTATCGCGGCGGCGGGTTCGGTTCTTGTGTCGTACGTCAAAGCGCGCGCGGAGGGATTGGGCTATGTGGCGAAGGTCGGCTTGCTCACACGCGTCGAACGATATCTCGTGCTTGCACCATCCCTTGTGTTTGGCATATATCAAATCGGTCTTGGCATCATCGCCGTGTTCGCGAACATCACTGCGTTGCAACGGATTTGGTTCGTGCGAAGCCAGGCTCACAAAAAAATGGATACGGCAAAATAAAGGTTAAAACCCATGCAATTCTTCCAATTCGATGGAATGCACTTTATCCTGTTCGGCGCGGAACGCCTCATCCGCTGGTACGGGATCATCCTCATGCTCGGCGCGGTGGCTGGTTCATGGCTCGCCACGAAATCAGCGAAACAACGCGGACACGACCCTGAGATCGTTTGGGATTTGTTGACTTATCTCCTGATCGGCGGTGTGATAGGTGCAAGGCTGTGGCATGTGTTTACGCCCCCGCCGTCTCAGCTTGTACTCGACCCGGTGACGGGTGACATGGTCAACCCATATTTTGTCGGCGGCACTGTTCATATCTTGGACATTCTTTCCGTATGGAAGGGTGGACTGGGGATTCCTGGTGCGGTGATCGCAGGTGTTATAGTTCTGTATTTTTATGCGCGGAAGCGCGGGCTTAGTTTCGCAGAATGGGCAGATATCGCTGCACCGAGTCTTCCGCTGGGTCAGGCGATCGGCCGCTGGGGAAATTTCTTCAATCAGGAGTTGTACGGCGCGCCGACAAACCTGCCTTGGGCGATACGGATCGACCCGGGTCACCGCGTTCCCGGATACGAGGAATTCGAATATTATCACCCGTTGTTCCTCTACGAATCGATTTTGAATCTAGCGAACATGTTCTTTTTGTTGTGGCTTTCTCGCCGGTACGCGGGCAGGTTGAAGGATGGAGATATTTTCCTGACATATCTGGTGACCTACCCTGTGATTCGATTCTCCCTCGACTTTTTACGGCTCGATGCGTCACTTGTTGCGGGTATCAATATCAACCAGACGTTCATGGCGGTGATCGCGCTGTGCGCCGGCGCGGCGTTGTTCCTCCGGCATCGAAACGACTCTTCAGAACGATAAGATGAATTGGCTTATCAAAATTGCAGGGGGACTGTTGTCTTATTGACTGTAAAATTGGCACTGACTATGCTGGAAATCGGTTGTAGGAAAAAGGTTTGGAATGATCGAAACAAATGATTTGAGCAAACAATTTAATACCAGTTTCTGGGCTGTGGAAGGCGTGACGCTCAATGTTCAGCCTGGGCAGATACTCGCGCTGCTAGGGCAAAACGGTGCAGGTAAGACAACCACCGTGCGCATGTTGACTGCACTATTGGCTCCAACGCGCGGCTGGGCGCGCGTGGCTGGCTATGACGTGACGAAACATCCACAGGAGGTCCGCTCGAATGTGGGCGTGTTGACCGAACAGCATGGTTTGTATATGCGGATGACCGGCGAAGAATACCTTGATTACTTCGGCAGTGTTTATGGGCTTGAAGCGACGAAGAGAAAATCACGCGCTGATTATCTTTTGGAGTATTTTGGTCTTGCCGAGGCTTCGAAGCGCCGATCCGGGGAATATTCAAAAGGCATGAAACAAAAACTTGCATTGGCGCGCTCGTTGATGCATGACCCATCCGTGTTGCTGCTCGATGAGCCGACCTCTGCCATGGACCCCGAATCTTCACGGCTGGTGAGGGACGAGATCGCGCGGCTACGGTCCTCCCAACGAACGATCGTCATCTGCACGCATAATCTTGCGGAAGCGGAAGCGCTGGCGGATCACATCGCGATCATTTATCGCGGACGAATTCTGTTGAATGGCACATTGAATGACTTGAAACGTCAGGTATTGGGACCAGTGGAGTTCGAAGCGAAGTTTGCGGAAGCGTACGAGTCCGGTGATTTCGAATTGCCTGCCGGGGTTGAGGTCACCTCCCGCAGCGCGACCAGCCTGAGGTTCCGGGTCGAATCGCCGCAGTTGGCGAATCCAAAACTCGTGCATGCGCTCACATCCCGAAACGCTCCGTTGGTTTCCTTTCATGAGGTGCCAAGAAGGCTCGAAGAGGTCTATTTGAAAACAATGGCAGATGCGCAAGGACTGGCGTATGCGGCGTAATTGGGATTCGATCTGGTTGGTAGCGCGGCGCGAGTTCATTGACCAGCTCCGCGACTGGCGCATCATTGTACCGATGGTGCTGCTGGTGAGCCTGTTTCCGTTTATCGCGGATGACACAACCCGACAGGCAATTGATTTCATGAATCGGTATGGGGGAGATTTGATATTGGAGCGGCTTATCCCGTTCGTGGTGCTGGTCATCGGGTTTTTTCCGTTATCGTTTACGCTTGTGGTTGCTCTTGAGTCGTTCGTCGGCGAAAAGGAGCGCGGCACCATCGAACCGTTATTGAGTTCTCCTCTCGAAGATCGGCATATGTATCTCGGAAAATTGCTCGTCGGAATCACAACACCGCTCGTGTTCAGTTACACTTCCATCGGAATTTACCTGTTGCTCGTTTCGCGGCGTGAAGTGGCGTTACCCGATGCGTATATTCTCTCGCTGGTGTTGTTGCTGACGTTTGCTCATGCGGTGTTGATGGTCAGTTCGGCGATCGTCATCTCTGTGCAGGCAACTACGATCCGCGCGGCGAACTTGCTTGCATCGTTTGTGGTGGTGCCGGTCGCGTTCCTCCTGCAGGGCGAAACGGTGTTGATCTTTTGGGGTGATGAAGAGGTGTTGTGGTACGCGATCGTGGCGGTGACGTTGCTGGCAGGCTTGATCGTGCGGCTTGGTCTTTCTCATTTCCGTCGTGAGTACCTATTGGGGCGTGAGATCGATACTCTGAACCTTAAGCATCTTGCGCGCACGTTCTCTGAGCGATTCACAGGCGGAGCGAATGGTGTCTTCGATTGGTATCGCAGGGAGTTGCCGCGAACCCTGAGCCAACTGAAAAAGCCTCTCCTGATTGTTTCCATGGTCGGGGTCATTGCAATCATCGCAAGCTATTGGTGGGTGGTTTCCCAAGTGCCCGAATTCATCACTTTAACACCGGACCGGGCAGACCGGATCCGGACATTCGTGGCAGCGAATCTCACACTCCTCGAAGATATTAGCAGTCAACTGCCGGCGCCGATATTGTTTTATCACAACGCGCGGGCGGTACTTGTCATTTTCCTGCTCGGGCTTGTCTCTTTTGGAACTCTCGGCCTTACGTTATTCCTGGTCAATATGGGGTTGATCGGAGGCGTGTTGGGCGGCGCGAATCTCATTGGCTTCTCGCCGTTGCTGACCCTCGCTGCCGGGATATTGCCGCATGGTATCTTTGAGCTGACTGCATTTTTCCTCGCCTCTGCCGCCATGTTGAAGGCAGGCGCTCAACTCGTCACCCCTCAGCCGGATCAAAGCCTGGGAGAAATCCTTCTTGTTTCCCTTGCAGATTGGTCTCGTGTATTCGTTGGAATTGTTCTTCCTCTGCTTGCGGTTGCGGCGGTAATTGAAATCTATGTAACTCCGTATGTTATTCGAATGGCATTCGGGATATGACGACAATGAGGCGACAATGCCAAAAGTAATCATTCTGGGTTCGTCTAATGCGGTACCGAGCAGGGATCATGAAAATACCCATCTCGTTATTGTGGGTAAAGAACGCACGATCCTTGTGGACTGTGTTAGCACGCCGGTGGTTCGTTTGGAGCAGGCAGGCGTGGATTTCAATTCACTCACCGATATTGTCATCACACACTTCCACCCAGATCATGTCGCAGGCGTTCCTCTGCTGCTCATGGATATGTGGTTGATGGGGCGCACCACTCCGGTCAACATCTATGGCTTGCACTACACCATGGATCGGCTCGAAGACTTGATGGGTTTTTACGGATGGGATGAATGGCCCAATTTCTTCCCCGTCGGTTTATACCGTCTGCCCGAAGCGGAGATGGCTACTGTCCTGGATTGCGATGAATTCAAAGTCAAATCTTCGCCGGTGCATCACATGATTCCAACCATAGGTTTGCGGGTGGAGTGCCTGACAGATGGCAGGGTACTCGCCTATTCTTGTGATACGGAACCTTGCGAACAGACCGTCCGTCTCGCGGCGGGAGCGGATGTCCTCATCCATGAAGCGGCAGGTGCCACCTTCGGTCATTCCTCCGCCGAACAAGCTGGAGAGATCGCCACCAAAGCGGAAGTCCATAAGCTTTATTTGATCCATTATCCAACGGGGCGATTTGCACAAGGAGATATCGCCGCTGAGGCGCGAAAAACGTTCAAAGGCGACATCGTTATTGCGACGGATTTTATGACCATCGACATTTGAAAAAAATTCCCTCTCATGTGAGAGGGAATTTTTGTATATCAACTCGACTACCAACCTGCGATGTATGGTTCCCATTCACGGTATTCGTTTACGTGTTTGCCAAAAATATATGCGGCGTTTGCGGGCGGCTCTCTGGGCGGCATTAATAAACGCATGTGAGATTCCTCCACCTTTCGACCGCCTTTGCGGTGATTGCAGGATGGGCACGCGGCCACTACGTTCGTCCAGATATGAGCACCGCCAAGGTGGCGTGGAATTACGTGATCAACGGTGAGCCCGCCTTCACGCTTGCCGCAGTACTGGCAGGTATAATTATCCCGTCGGAAGACCTCGCGCCGTGTCAACTTTACGTGCGGACGCGGACGATGTACCTGGCTCTCAAGCCGGATGATCGATGGACGCGGGATTAACTCCCTGACGGTTCGAATATACCCACGACCGTTCATCACCATGCCGGCTTTACCTGCCAGGAGCAAACCCACCGCGCGTCGCGTTGTGCAGACGTTGATCGGTTCAAAATTTGCGTTCAACACCAGTACAGGTTCGTGCATTCGGTCTCCGTATAACAGGCACGATTATACTGCTGATTATTTGAACGTGTAAAATCATGGCTCGAGACACTTCGACCTTTTCAAAGGAGTATAAGTGAATATATTGATCGCCGGGGGAACAGGCTTTCTCGGTACGGCTCTTGTGGACAATCTCACTGCGGATGGATGCAAGGTTTTCATCCTCACCCGGCGCAAGCCGGGAACATCGAAGCAGATTCGATGGGATGGTTTAACAACCAGCGGATGGAGCCAAATTGTCAATGAAGTGGATGCGGTTGTGAATATCACTGGGTTAAGCACAGCACACTGGCCTTGGACGAAAAAGCGGAAACAACAATTCGTGGATTCACGAGTCCTGCCCGGACGTGCGCTTGCTTCTGCCATAGGCAATGCTGTGCGCCGCCCGAAAGTGTTCCTGCAGGTCTCCGGCATCAACCATTACGGCTTACGCGGCGACTCCATCGCGGATGAAACGACTCCGCCCGCGGATGATTTTCTGGCTCAACTTACCGTCCAATGGGAAGAGTCAACCCGCCCGCTTGAAGAACTCGGGATCAGAAGAGTGGTCATGCGGTCCGCTGTAGTTCTACATCGGCGCGGCGGCTTGTTTCCGCTCATGGCATTGCCGACCAGGCTTTATTTCGGCGGCAGGTTTGGGAGCGGCATGCAAGCCTTCCCATGGATCCACATTGAGGATTATGTTCGGGCAGTACACTTCCTGCTTGAAAATGAAAATGCGCGAGGTCCCTTTAATCTCATAGCACCAGAACCCGCCTCCAATGCGGAATTCATGCGCGAAGTTTGCAACGCCCTCTCGCGGCCATACTGGTTCCATATCCCAGAGGCACTTCTGCGAATGACCCTTGGGGAGATGAGTAACTTGCTCGTTGACGGACGGTTTGCCCGCCCGAAACGCTTATTGGAATCCGGTTTCACATTCAAGTATGGAAAACTCAGCGACGCGTTGAAAAGCCTGCTTGCATAAAAAAGGAGTATTCATGAAACGACTGATTTTGTTATTGAGCCTGACTCTTTCCTCTTGTTCCGCGCTCGGACAACCGCAAGGGCTGGTTCAATCCCTCCCCACGGCGTTCATCGACCCATCGTACCCGACAGTTGAATCTGCGCCTGTAGCACCGGTTCAATCGTCAAGCGGCGTTAATGTCAGTGTTGCCCGCGCATGGCGCGATGGCAAAGATGTGAACGCTGAGGTGTGTTTTACCTTGATTGACGCCTCTGATTGGTCGATTTGGGGCGCCAACCTTCAATATGGCGAGATCGTTGTTTTTGATTTTGCGTCGACCATGCTCAGCCTGCAAGCGCCTGTGGAAGGTCAATCCGGTTTGCGATGCGACACGTTGTCTTTTTTCAATATCCCACCGGATGCCGATCTCTCCAGCGTCACGATCACTGTAGATGCCATTGGCGCTTCTCCGCGGCCGGAGGATTACTGCAATATTTATATGCCGAAAATTCAGCAGACCCTCGATTCTCGCGGTGCGGGAATTGTCTTAGGGTGCGCTGACTCGAATGGAGTGCAGGTGATGCAGATCGTGAGCAAACCCGAGGCCATGCCCCAGGAAGAGGCGGAACAGATCGTCTTTAGCGACGAGTTCTACACGATTCGCGGACCGTGGTCGTTCACTTTCAATCTTGGGCAGTGATGATGCGCGCAAGACCGCTTCGCTGGTATAATTGGCGCATGATCAGCTTCAATGTGCTTGGGAAGTATTATTATCGCCTTTTTTGATTAACGCGAGGGCGACTTGAACGCGTGGCGCCGACGCGCCACGCGTTTTTATTTGTGTGAAAATATGCAGGAGGACGCATGAATTTGGACGAGCAGGTTGAACTCTTAATGCAGGGCACCGATTACGGTGATGACGAACTCAAAAATGCGATGACCGCTGAACTCCGCGCACGACTGGCGGAGGGCAGATCGTTGCGCGTCTACTGTGGTTACGACCCCACCTCCACAGACCTCCATTTAGGACACACGATCTCCATGCGGAAGCTTCGCCAGTTTCAAGACTTGGGGCACGAGGTGACCTTTTTGATCGGGAGCTACACCGCGCTTGTCGGAGACCCTTCAGACAAAAATAAGGCTCGCCCGGTGCTTACACAAGAACAGGTTGGCGAGAATGCGAAGACATATGCTGAACAGGCATTCCGCGTGCTCGACAAAACAAAGACCAAGGTCCGGTATAACGGCGAGTGGTTGGGCGAACTATCGTTGGTGGATTTGAT
>Ga0073934_10006446_pt1 | contig 17118 bp, 16 predicted proteins | sample LarsenN4metaG_FD_76834 | JGI IMG/M metagenome (GOLD analysis project Ga0073934, IMG submission 76834) | Hot spring sediment bacterial and archeal communities from British Columbia, Canada, to study Microbial Dark Matter (Phase II) - Larsen... ... | reverse complement strand
GGATCTGCGGGCTTCCTTCTCCCCTGAGGGGAGAGGGGGCGTTCTGGAAGGTGACCGGGGATCTGCGGGCTTCCTTCTCCCCTGAGGGGAGAGGGGGCGTTCTGGAAGGTGACCGGGGATCTGCGGGCTTCCTTCTCCCCTGAGGGGAGAGGGGGCGTTCTGGAAGGTGGCCGGGGATCTGCCAACTCCCCTCTCTCACAGCGTGGGAGAGGTTGATTTCCAGTATCTGCTGTATTAGATCTGATAAGATCCCCCAACTCCCCTCTCCCACAGCGTGGGAGAGGGGCCGGGGGTGAGGGCAGAACCGTGAGGTCAAAATTAAGTAAACCGTGGACTGGCTTATTCTGGGAGCGTGAGGGAATAAGGAAATGGAGGCGCGGAGAAATGGGAGAGGTCCTAGTTGAATGCTCCCCTTCCCCCGCTCCCCCATGCTTAATTGCTTATGAGAAGGGACTTTTCTTTTAATCTCTTTCTCTACGCCTGGATGGCGTTGATGGTTCCCCTGTTGGGGTCTTGTGCAGGGCCCTTCGAGGTTTTCATGAGCCCGCGAACCGGCACCTCGCAAGATCTCACCACCCCCGTTTGGGATTCAACCCAGCAAGGGTCCTCTTATCCTCCTACGTCGACGCCGTATTCATCGGTCTCACCCGGGCCCTATCCGTACACTCCCCCGATCCAAAACCCGTATACGCCCCCGACGCAAAGCGAGGGGTCTTCCGCTTCTCAGCGAAAAGCTCTTACGAAACAGCCAAGACTGGTCCCGGTCACTGCTCCTGAGTCTGTTCCGGAATCGGAGCAACGCGTCGTGCAAATCGATTCAAAATCGAATTTAGCCCATAAGCCGATACGTTTAGTCCCCTTAACGGGCCAGAGGTCTGAACGTTATCCGGATTATCCGCCCCCGGTAGGTAGAGGATCCCCCTATTCTCCCTACGGCTATCGCTATCCGGATGGCTATCAGGACTATCCCTACAGCTCTCCAGACCTGGGCCCGGAAGACTCTCCCGACCCCAGTGCTGGGTACCCGGAGTGGGGCAGCTCAACGTGGCCGCAACCGAATTTTGTACCTTACCACTAGATTTTTAGTATGAAAAGCCCCCGGCTCAGGGTAGATGCCGGCTTGCATCGGTATCTGCCCTGGGCGAGCTATTTTTCTTTAGCCTCAGATTGAATCTGCCTTTCGTTAAGGATACGCAATTACTCCCCTCGGATGGCCTCGTTCATGGGTTTAGTACGCGATTGAAGGGGATCAGTCCCCCGCCGTTTGATTCCCTTAACTTAGGCTTGAGTGGGGGGGATGCTCCGGAGCACGTTATTGAAAATCGCCGTATTTTTTTTAACTCCCTGGGTATGGATGCGGGGAAGATCTTTCTTGCCAGGCAAGTTCATGGAAATAACGTGCTCGTCATCGACGAGAAGATCAGGGATTATGAGGTCTTCAAAAAAAAGGTTTCTTTGGAAGCCTGCGATGCTCTGATCACCGATCAGGTTGGAGTTCCCCTGACCGTTTTAACGGCGGATTGTGTTCCGCTAATTCTGCTGGACCCGGTTCGAAGGGTGTTGGGCGTTATCCACGCGGGGTGGCGAGGTACGCTTCGTAGGGTGACGGAAATCACTTTAAAAACCATGGCTGCGACCTTTCACGTTCGTCCGGCTGATTGCCTGGCCGTCATAGGTCCGTCTGTTCGCGGCTGCTGTTATGAGGTCGATGACGCCGTTATAGAGCCTTTTAGGGGGACTTTTAATTATTGGGAACGCCTGGCGACGAGGAAGGGGCCTCATAAGTGGTATCTGGATCTTGCCCGGGCCAACTACTGGCAGTTAATGACCTCTAAAGTGCGCGAGGAAAACATTGCAATCTTGAATTTTTGCACGTATTGTAACAGAGAGCTTTTCTTTTCCTATCGAAGGGATGGAAAAAAAACGGGCAGGATGCTATCGACAGCTATGCTGAGGGAAGGGTCGCGGTAGAATTGCCTATGTAGAGATAATATTAATAAGCGGTACACGCCTCACCCCCGACCCCTCTTCCACGCGGTGGGAGAGGGGAGTTAGGGGATCTGCTGACCATCTTCCGGGGAGCCTCCTCTCCCCTGGTGGGAGAGAGGAGCCGACAGATCCCTGACCATCTTCCGGAGCGCCCCCTCTCCCACAGCGTGGGAGAGGGGGTTGGGGGGTGAGGGGAAAACGGTGTAGCGGAGAAAATAAATTAAATATTAAATATAGTAACGTAACCATTCAGGTCCTCCTCCCTAATTCCTCTCCCGAGGCTTTGGGAGAGGGGGGAGCGAAGAGGAGAGGTTTTCATCTCTTCCCCTCTCCCACAGCGTGGGAGAGGGGCTAGGGGTGAGGGCGAGCAGTTCTGCGGCAAAGCAATCTCTTGAGGTTGCCTGGCTGGGATGGCGCGTATCGGTGAGAGAAAAAGTTAGAAAAATTTCTTACATGCCCCTACAGCCTTTCGGGTATCTTCTGTTTAAATTGTATTTTCGCCTGAGGGGAGTCGGTGTGGAACATATTCCTAAGGAAGGGCCTGGGATTATTGCCCCTAACCATGTGAGTTATGCAGATCCCCCCCTGGTTGCAGCCTTAGTTCCCCGAATGCTCCATTTTATGATGCTCCATGAGCACTATTATCATCCCTATTTTCACTGGCTTTTTAAACGCCTCCCCTGTATCCCTATTCGACAGGGGCGCGTTAATGCAGAATCGTTAAAGGAGAGCTTGCAGGTGCTGGAATCCGGTGAGCTTTTGTGCGTTTTTCCGGAAGGTGGGCGAAGTAAAGATAATCGGCTCATGTCCCCGATGCCGGGGGTCGCTCTGCTGGCTTTAAAAACGGAAGCCCCGGTCATACCTGCTGGAATTAACGGGGGGTTTGAGGCTTACGGCCCTCACCTTAGCTTTCCTCGACCCAAACGCGTAACGATAAACTTTGGACCTCCGTTGATTTTCAAGAAAGAAGAAAACCCGAGCAAAGAGAGACTCAGGGAGGTCTCTCAGGAGATTATGGAGCGTATCGGAGCGTTATTAGATAAAAAAGGAGCGTAACCTATGTTTAGGTTGAATCTTCTCTCTAGAGCCATAGATCGTGTTCAAAACCGTTATCTTTTAGTTCATCTCATTGCAAAACGAATTCATCAGATTGAAGAAGGGGCAGAGCCCCTGTCCGGAGAAAAGTTCCATTCCATCTTTAACAAAGTCCTGGAAGAAATACTTGAGGACAAAATACGAATGGCTGAATGGTCGGAACCCCCCCAAGGGAGGCAGGAGGTGGATTTAGAGCCATAGGAGCCCCTATGCTAAAGTACCACTCGATGATTTGATTACCTAGGAAGAGGGAGATGATCGCTCCCAGGACCAGAAACGGGCCAAAGGGGATAGGGTCATCCCTCTTTTTCTCTTTAAGAATCATTAAGCTAATGCCCACCACCGAGCCGGCGAGGGATCCCAAGAAAATGGTCAGGAGGGTGCTTTTCCAACCTAAAAAGGCCCCGATCATGGCCATGAGTTTAATATCCCCGCCTCCCATACCTTCCTTTCCTAAAACCGCTAAGCTTATAAAGCTAACCAGATAAATAACCCCGCCCCCTATGAGAATACCGATCAGGGACTGGAGCGGGGAAAGGGGAAGCGTTCCCCAGGCCAGCAGAAAACCCGTCAATATTCCCGGCAGGGAGATGCTATTGGGGATAATGTGATGCTCCAGATCGATGAAAGCGACGACGATCAGCGTAGAGAGAAAAATCAGGTAGGCGCCTGCCAGGAGGGTCAAACCAAAAGTGTGGACCGTCAGCCAGAATAAGAAACCGGTTAACAACTCGACGAGAGGATACTGGGGAGATATGGAGCGTTTACAGGAGCGGCATTTCCCGGCCAGGAGGATATAACTCAGGATCGGGATATTATCCCAGGGTTTTATAGGATCCCCGCAGTTTGGGCAGGCGGAGGCCGGGAAAATAATGGACTTTTTCCGGGGGATACGATAAATGCACACGTTAAGAAAACTGCCCACCATCGTTCCCAGAACAAAAATATAGAGCTCACTCAAAGTATTCATAGCGTATTTACTATGGGCAATTTGCAGGCCCAAGTCAAGTTCTTTTCGCTTCAAATTAATTCTTCTTAAAACGACATTTTTTGCTTGCCAGGATACGTTATATGATATAGTGGAGAGTAGAAGTTAGAAAGGACGGGTATCAAACCATGGCATAAGATGGTCAGAGTCATTTTCTATCAAGAAAACTTGATTTTCTCCGGTGAGGACCAGAGGAAATCCTTTTTATCAGGAGGGTAACGATGGCGAAAGGTGATTTTGCTAAAACTCCTTCGGTAACTGTGGGGGAGGCCTCCCTTGGGACCCTGTCTCCCTTGAAGATGGCAGTACTTCCCACGTTTGTGGGGATTTTTGCTTACATCGGGCCGGGCATTTTATGGGCGGCTCTGGCGCAAGGCTCCGGGGAGCTGATCTGGTGGCCTTACTTAACCGCCAAATACGGGGCTACCTTTCTGGGCCTCTTAATTCCGGCTTCTGCGCTTCAGTACTGGGTCAACCTGGAAATTTGTCGGTATACCATTGTAACCGGTGAGACCCCTATGACGGGCTTTACCAGGATGAATCGATTATATGCCTGGATCATGTGGATCGGGATTTTCATCGAAAACGCCTGGTTTGGCGCCTATGCTTCCGCCGGAGGGACTGCTTTAGCAGCACTGACCGGATTTCCCGCAGGTTGGGAGCGTTCGAGTCAATCCCTGTTCTGGGGCTATTTAACCATCGGAATCTATCTGATCGCCTTGGTCTTCGGTCGGGTGGTGTATGCCATCATTGAAAAGTTCTCCATGGTGGTTGTGCTCATCACCATGGTGGGTATCATTTTTGCCTTGTTCCAGCAAAAAGTCCTGGCCGTGACAGGAGGTTTCTTTAACGCTCTGCTGCCGCATTTCACCTGGTCTAGTAAGGTCCCAAACTGGGATCCGGCCGATTTGAATATTCTGATTACGAGCATTGCCTTTGCCGGAGCGGGGGGTTTCGGTCAGCTTTTTATCGGTTACTGGATGCGGGATAAAGGGATTGGGATGGGGAAGCTCATCGGACGCGTCACATCCCCTATCACGGGCGAGGCAGAAGCCATTCCGGCCACGGGCTACTTTTTTGCGGATACGGAGGAAAACAAGCGAAATTATAAGGGTTGGGTCCACTATATCAGCTTTGAAAATTTCATCGGGGTCTTTTTGAATTTCCTCACCACGGCGATCATGTGCTGGCTTGCCTTTGCGCTCTTGTTGCCCGAAGGTAAGGTCCCAAAGGGATGGGAAATTGCCGTAGTGCAATCGGCCTTTTTTGAGGTAGCCTGGGGGCCCATCGGTAAAGCCCTCTTTCTCATCGTCGCCGCAGCCTTCCTCTGCGATGCTTGGCTACAACTGACGGACGGCTACTCCCGTATCCAGGCCGATTTCTTTTACTCCAATATTCCAGGGGCCCAGAAGCTCCACTACCGTACCTGGTACTATATCTTCGTGGCCATCTTCACCGTATTGACGGTCGTGACCATGGCCATGGCCCAGCCGGGTACCCTGATCGTGATTCGCGGAGTGGTGGCCTTCCTGGCTATGGCCTTTTTCTGCCCGGGCCTCATTTATCTTAACTATGTGATGTTACCCAAAGTTTTCCCCGAATGGGTTAAACCCCACCCGATTACCCGCATCCTTATGATCCTATGCACCGCCGCTTACGTGATCATGGCGATTATTTATCTTTATCTAACCTTTGCACGTTAGGTTCGATCGACCCGTAGTCCATGGCCTCTGGTCCGTTGTAGGGCGACCCTTAGGGTCGCCCGCATCCTCCCGGTCAACGGACGGCAAATAAAATTTAACCACGATCTTGCCGTGGAGTATACTTCGTAAAGTTCGTTCTCATACCCCTTAAAAACCCCGTGAGGGGGGGTCTGTTTATAGCAAAACGGGTACCTAGCCCTGGAGAGGAAGCTCCGTAAGGAGCGGCCTGTTTGTACCCGAGGAAACAGGTCGCTCCTTACGGAGCTTTAAGGGTTCATCAAGATTAACTTTACAAAGGGGTAGCGCATTGTAGAGTGAGGTTGGCGTCATTTTGGGCCCTCACCCCCGGCCCCTCTCCCACGCTGTGGGAGAGGGGAGGGGTCGGATCTCCGGCCAGCTTAGAGCGGCCCCTCTCCCACGCTGTGGGAGAGGGGGGGTCGGATCTCCGGCCAGCTTGGAGCGGCCCCTCTCCCACAGCGTGGGAGAGGGGGTTGGGGGGTGAGGGGCGCACGGTTATTCAAAAATCCACTATCTACGCCCCTCTGCTTTCAGGAACGACGTTTCAGGACCAGTTTGACGTTTAGGCTGGCATTTTCTTTGGACTTTGCTAAATAGATTCTACCTTCTGCCTCAAAGTTAAAGCTCAACTCAAGCTCCGCCTGGGCTATATCGATATCGGTTTGCCTGGAAATTCCTTGCCAAGAGGAGATGATGGGACGGCATGCCGCGATTAAGATAGGCTCTATGACCCTAAAAGTTTCATCTACAAATGCGGTTACCTTTTCCGCAAAACCGCCCGTAAGCCCTCTCGTCGCCCTGCCTTCCGTCGCGCTGACCTCTACCAACGTGCCATCTCCTAATTCGATTAATTTCGTATATATATCCTCGGATCTATAAGGAGCAGCCATGAAGTACCTCCCATTGATTTAAAATATCTATTGTAAGTGGGGATGACCAGAGCGTTACAAAAGCCGACCTGGGAGCCTGAACACCGCCCATCGTCGTCATTCTGTGACACCGTTTTAGACGGGTCGGAAAGATCCCTCCAGATGACTTTTACAACCTTATTCCTTGGCTTGATCCCTTTTACGCCTCGTATCCAACACCGGCGTTTTATGTAAAAATTCATCAAATTTTTTAAGTTCCGCCGGCGGTAACTTTTTCAGATATTTTCCAAAATCCGTAGCATCCTCTTCCGGGGACTTTCGTTGCAGGGAACGTTGTATGAGTTCAGGACTCACATCGCCCCCTCGGAGTATATGCTCATAAATCTCAGGATAATCGTATCTCAAAGCCAATGCACGAAGTGCTGTAAGATTACTCAGATTAGGGGGCTTTGGGACGGAGATAATGAGGTAAAGAGAGATGCTTAACCAATTAATGTACCGCTTCAACCGCCGAGGGTTAAGTATTTCTTCGTCCGGAGCCCAGCGAACGATCTCTAGCACTTCAGGGGCGATCCCTATCTCTTGAAGATACTTATCGACGGCCTGCCGGGTGAGGGGCGGCACTTCAACGCGGATTTGGATGAGCTTTTCCAAATAGCTATAACCGAATCTTGCTGCCCTGGCCTGCCTGGTCGGCTCGATATAAATATCTCGACCCTTGATGTTGCTCAGGCTGGTAATCGAGAGGTTCTGAACCTGAGTTTCATAGTAATTCTCAAGGGACTGGGCTACGATATCCATGTCCATCGCCAGAATAAACACGCACCTGGGACTTTCCAAAATCAATTTCAGATTTTTTAAAATCCTTCCGATTTGATCGGGAAAAGCGCGATCGATATCATCCACGAAGACGATGAGGCGAGCGTGGCGACTTTTACTTTCCAATAAATATTTGACGAGGTTACCGAATCCAAAGCCGAGGGGGGAAAGTTTCCAGGCTTCCAGGTGATGGCGTAAAGGCTGGTTTTCAGCCTCTTGAAGGTTAAACTCCCGGCGTAGCTCTTCTTCGACGGTTGAAATAAAGTCCTCGGTACTATCTATATTCCACGCATTTAACCAAATGCGGTGAAACTCCAGCATTCTGGCCTGGGCTTCTATCATTTTAAGGATGCTGGTCTTACCCGAACCCCACTTTCCATCTATGCAAATGGTGATAGGAGTTTGCGTGCTCTCCGAAAACACCACGTTTGAAATCGTACGTACCAAAGCATTAAAACCCAGAGCGTCTTCATTGACGGGTAGGTCGCTTAAGATATCTGTTCTGGGGGTATTTAAAATCCTGGCGATTTCTTCGGAGATCTCCGGAGACAAGTCATACTGCTTGGAGAGTTCGTAGGGACTTTTTGGTTTTAAAACTTTTTCAGGCTGTGCCAGAATAGACGTTAAATTTTGCTTAGCCACAGTTCTAAATCCCCTTTGCAATTTTTAATGAGACTTTTATTGTTTTGCTCCCATCGTTCCAGGGCTTCTTGATAGGAGATATGCTGTTCATACTCGATTTTGCCTGTTTTCCAGTAACCCCCGTCTTTCGCAATATCCCAATACGTATGAAAAACGGCTTTGAGAATCATTTCATCTTCAGGTTGAAGTTCCTTTTTCCACTTCAGGAGAACTAAAAATATTTCAAAACCCCTGTCCCTGTTGCCATGCTCGCTTCGAGCGATGGCAATGGCCCTGAAGGCACAATGATAAATTCTACCCTCCTCCTCATTTAAAACGGGTTGAATGAACTTATCCCATTGCGTCTTAATAACTTCTATAGCCACGCCATCCGCAATTCCGTAAAGGGCGGGGGTAATTCTCCCTAAGTCTGGCATTAGTTCTTCTGTATTAAACGAGACGGGTGATACTAAACACCTCTTGGGCTTGCGCTGCAGGGTCTAATTTCCCCCCTGTGGTACTCAAATCCAGATCGAACAACTTACCCATCCTCGATAATTGCGGGTAGATAGCCTTAATGGAAATACCAAACTTTTTCTCAAAGCCTTCAACGTCAAACGCAGGCTCCCCGATTTTTCTTAATTCTTCTTTTATTGTACTCACCGTTTGATTATTTTTCAAAAATAATTGGAAGAGGCCCGGGAAGTACTCGGCCAGAAGGATCCAGCGCACGATATTCGCGTTCGGATATTTAGCCAGGTCTTTTTCATTTTTACTAATAAAAAACAGATACCGATTCAATATGCGCTTAATTTTACGTGGGTTATTAAAACGGCATTCCTCTAATATCCTGCCGAACTCCGCGAAATGCGCCTTGTACTTTGTGCGCGCTTCATCCTCCAAAACTAAAGTCTCAAACCGTTTCGTTACGAACTCGGCGACCTTGTTAAGTTTGGGCTCCGGAACATAAAAAGAATAGTTTAAGATTTTTTCCAGGTACTCACGTCCATCGACCTCTAAACCTTTATATTTAACCCGAATTCCTTGATAAATGACGCCGGGATTTAAACCAAGAATAAAAACGCAGTTCTTGACCGTCAGGTAGTTCTTGATACACTCCAGAATGGCGATGGTCGTCTCGGGTAAACAGCGATCTAAATCATCGATCAAGATAACGAAGCGGACCCCATCTTTGTCGCGGATCTTGGTTCCAGGCCACATGGCGAGATCGCCGGCGTAGATCTCTAAGAGCCCCTCAAAAGCCCCACGCAGTCCAGCGACCTGGTCGGCCCACTCGCTAAGGATACCTTCGAGTTTACCGGGATTCTCTTTAACCATCTCCAGTTGCTTGGCCACCTCATCGATCTTTAAAGCCTCCCCAGTGAGCTGTTTCGTAACGACCCTTAAGCCGAGGTCTGCGAAGGCCACGGTGCAGGTTAGAGCTACATCTGTAAACTGCTTCCAAAAGCTTTTAGCTTTGTCCAATTCCTTAAAGCGGTGGATGTAATCGCCTTTGATCGCATACAGGAGCGGATAAATCAGGTTCGTTTCGTTCTCGTATTGCCAGGCATTGAACCAGATGGGGATAAAGGATCTCGTTCCATTCTGGACGTCCTTGGCGAGTTGATTTTGCAAGAGACGCAAAATCGAGGTCTTCCCCACGCCCCAATCCCCTAAGACGCCGTACACAAAAGGGGTTTCTGTATTATAAATCGAGTTCTGAAGCAGCTCAACAAATTCACCGAATTCTAGAACGTCTTCCTCCTGCTCCTTTGTAATAGGCTCGTCAGGCAAAAAACGCATTTTCATTAAAATCTCCCTCCTTCGAGGAATATCCATAAACACCGATAAAGACCAGCCCTCCGATAGAAGAATAGCATGACAAGGATCCCCCGGTCAAGCGAAAAACGGTTGGAGGATTTGTGGTGGCGTGAGCCGTATGCCTGACATTTAGGCCTGCGCTTCGTTTCCAGGCTGGAACTTGGGGATGGGTATTCTGGAGGTTCTGCCTCGTCTCAGGGAGCGAGGCAGAGCCTGGGGACGAAGAAAGAAAGATCTGTGCTTCGTTTCCAGGATGGAGCTTGGGGACGAAGAAGACAGGGTTACGGATCAAAAGGTTAAGCATAGGCGTGGGCGCCCGAATGAACCCAGATCCGAGGTGGAATCGCGGGCCTGGAAGGGATGTCTGATGGGGTTTTAAATTATATCTTCTTGAGAAGGGTTAAATAAAGCTCCTCCTGCTGCCTGACCATCCGGTCGCTATCGAACTCATCGACCAGGCGAATCCCCTGCTGGCCCATCTTTCGGGCCAGGTCGGGATGTCGGAGAAGATAGATGACCCGCTCGGCCAGTCCTTTAATATCTCCCGGGGGAAGGAGATATCCATTGATCCCCTCTTTAACGGCCTCCGGAGCTCCATCCACGCAGGTGGCTACGATGGGAACGGCCGCAGCCATGGCCTGGGGAAATACTCTGGGTAATCCCTCCCATAAAGAAGTTAGAACCAGAACGTCCAGCAGGTGTAAAATTTTCGGAACATCTCGCCGCCACCCTGTTAAACGGACGACCTCCGACAGCCCGAGTTCCTGGATACAGGATTCGATCTGGGGGCGAAGCGCTCCGTCTCCGACCATGAGGAATCTCGCTTCGGGCATCTGTTTATAGATCAGGTGCGCCATTCGGACGAAGTCCAGCGGGGCTTTTTGGGGTTTAAAGCAGGCGATCATGCCCACTAAGGGAGTTTCGGCGTTAAAGCCAAACTCCTCCCGTTTAAGGGGGGGATCCCTTACAACCGGTGTTAGGCCCCCCGCTTCTGGACGTCGGAAGGCGTCAATTTCAATGCCGCTACGAATCAGGGAGATCCGAGAGGCCTCAAACAATTTTAGCGCGATCCCTTTTTCTATATTCGCTCTAGAGACCGCTATAAAATGGGTCGTTATGGGGGAGGTCGCTCGTTCCAGAAAGATAAACATTTTTTGCATGAGGAGACCCTGGTGATCATGGAACCCAAAGCCGTGGATGGAGTGGATGATAACCGGAACTCCCGCCCACTTCGCGGCCCATCGGCCCAGGATACCGGCTTTGGAACTGTGGGTGTGGACGATGGCCGGCTTCTCTTTGACCAATATCTGCCGGAGGTTAAGTAAGGCCTTAAGATCTTGGACCGGGTTAACTTCCCGGACCAGGGATCGGATATAGTACCTCGTAACGTCCCGGAGCTGGTCGGCCTCTTTGACCAGGATCCCTTCCTGGCCCGTTATCAGCACGGGTTGAAATTGAGCCCGATTCAGATGCGCAAGGGTATATAGCGTATTTTGCTGAGCCCCCCCGAGCTCCAGTTTGGTGATAATATGGACGACCTTTTCTCCCATTCTGGGTTACTTACCATCGGCCAGGAGCATTTTCTCTACGTCCAGGAACATGATAAGGCGACCGCTCGCCCCTGAGGTTCCGGCCCGTTTACCGACCCCCCAGATATATTCCGAATCGATCCCCATCACCTTACCAGGGGCGGGCTGCGTTTCGCTTTTCTTGATCCGGACGACCTCGGTCACCTCATCCACGAGAAACCCGACGATCATTCCCCCCCCACTCGACGCACCGGACGTTCCGGACAGCTTTACAACGATAATTCGTGTGGATTTTCCCATTTCCGTCTTACCCAGGTCGAACCGTTTTTTAAGATCCAAGATGGGAATAATATCCCCCCGCAGATCGATGACGCCTTCTACGAAGAAAGGCGCCTGAGGCACCGGGGTCATATTTTCTACCGGCTTAATAATCTCCCGGACGTGGAAAATATCAATCCCATATTCACTATCCCCCAGCTTGAAACAGACCTGTTGTAACTGGACGTCGCTTTCCGTCAGTTCTTTAAGATTTTCCTTCGGTTTTAGTGCAGGAACCGTGGAGTTAGGCATAAATTCTTTTTCCCTCTAGTTTTGCATTTAAAGATTCGATGAGCCCGGCGACATCCAGGATCAGGACCACCCGGCCATCTCCCAAAGTGGTAGCCCCTGCAAATCCAGGGGTATCCGCGAGGTATCTTCCCAAGGGCTTAATGACAATTTCTTGCTGTTCTAGCAGCTCATCCACGATAACCCCCACTTTTTTTTCCGCCAGGCCGATGACCACCACATAAAAGCTGGCTTTATTCCGTTCCGGAGCTTGCAGGTTAAAAGCCTCTGCCAGACGCATTAAAGGAAGGATGATATCCCGCAACTGGGCGACTTCCTGTTTATCTATGACTTCGATCTTATCGCGGGTCATTTTAAAGCTTTCGAGCACCGAAGTGAGCGGAATGGCATAGGTATGATCTGCGACCTTCACCAACAGAACTTGAATAATCGCCAGCGTCAAGGGGAGTTTAATGATAAACTTAGTTCCAAGGCCGGGGGCGGTTTGGAAATCGATAGTTCCTTTAAGCCGGGATATGGCGCTTTTAACCGCATCCATGCCGACTCCCCGCCCGGATATGTCGGTCAGGGTTTGAGCTGTGGAGAACCCGGGACTCATCATGAGGCTCAAGGCCTCACTTTTAGTCAGCTTGGTTCCCTTTTCGATGAGCCCGCGATCTATAGCCTTCTGGGCTAAGGCTTCCATGTTAATTCCCCCCCCATCGTCTTCCACCTCGATGGTGATGTGGCTGCCCTCTTGATAAGCATTGAGAAGGATGGTACCTTCCAACGGTTTACCGCGGGCCAGCCGGACCGGTCCGGGTTCGATCCCATGGTCGACCGCATTTCGAACCATGTGCACCAGGGGTTCCCCCATCTCATCGATGACCGCCTTATCGAGTTCCGTATCTTCTCCCTTGAGGATGAGGTTAACTTTTTTCTCGGTAGCACGGGTTAAATCCAGAACAATTCTGGGAAACCGGCTGAACAACTGGCCGATGGGGACCATACGCACTTTCAAGATACCTTCCCGTAAATCTTCCAGTTTTTTAGAAGCAAATTTATTGTTTTTTTTAAATTCCTCCGAGAGCCCCCGTAGCCCTGGTTCAAGCTCTATGCGCGCCTCCATCTGTTGATACCGGGCTTTAGCCAGAACCAACTCTCCGACGATATTCATCAAGTTATCCAGTTTTTTAATGTCGATCCGTACCGTATTTCCCAGGGAATCTGAAGATTCCTTTTCCCCGGCAGGGAGGGTAGGGCCCGGAGTTGTAGGGGCGACGGATCGATCGCTTCTCCGGGCGACCTGTTCCGGGCCCTTTGGCACTTCCGGGGTAGGAAGGGCCGAGCTGGGAACGGCAGGGGCCTTCGGTGGGTCGGTTCTGTTCCCCTCCTCCGGCTCTTTGCCTTTGATTCCTTCCCCAGGGGCAAGGGGCTGGATCCGATAATCGGAGGGGTGGAGCTCAGAGATATCGCGTAAATTCTCTAGAATCTTGGAAAGCTCCAGCTTACAGGCGAAGATGATCTTAAACCGAAGCTCAAAGGCCTTGGAAGGGGTGGAAATAGGAAGTTTTGCGATCACTTCTCCCCAGGAATTGAGCTTTTCAAGGAGGTCACTGACCGTTCGCTCCAGGTCCGCTATTTTAAGATTAAAAAGCATCTCATAGATGGGCACTCCCTTTTGGAGGTTCTCTAAGAGGCGGGTCTCTTCATATTCGGTCAAAACCCGACTTATTTCCGCAGGGATTTTATAAAGGTCGAGCTCAGACTTTTTCTCTACGGAGGAGGACTCTTCCAGCAGTTGATCGATTTGGCGCAGCAGCTCAGAGATATCCACTTCCTGGTTTATCCCTGTGGAGATTTCCTTCAACAACACTTTAACCGTATCCACGCCGCGGAACATCAAATCGACAAAAGGGTCGGTTAAGGCAATTTTATTCTTCCGTAGATGATCCAGGAGGAATTCCATTTTGTGGGTCAGATCTTTAATTTTATCGGCGCTGGCAAGGCCCGAATTTCCCTTCAGGGTATGGATGGAGCGGAAGATTTGATTGACCAGCTCTGGGTCTGGGCGGGCCTGATTGGCAAACTGTTCCAGCTTTAACAAGTTTTGATCCAGAGACTCCAGGATCTCTTTGGATTCTTCTATAAAAACCTCTGTTAGCTCGTCCATCAGGAAAGATGGAGGATGGAAGATAGGGGATGGAAGATCGCCATCCTCGATCCTTGATCCTCAACCCTCGGTCTGTAGTACCTTCTGAACCACCTCTACGACTTGATCGGGTAAGGCGGGCTTGATGAGGTAAGCGTTGGCGCCAAGGCTGAGCCCTCTCTTTTTATCTTCCTCACTGTCTTCGGTTGAGATAATAATGATAGGAATATTTTTGTACTGGTCACTATTTTTACAATACTGGATAAACTCTAAGCCATTAATATGAGGCATATTAATATCTACGATCAGCAGATCAAACGTTTTCGTAGGAAGCTTCTGCAGAGCTTCAAAGCCATCTTTAGCTTCTTCATATTGCAATCTGAGACGCTTGATAGCCGTTGAAATCATGCGGCGGGTGGTCGAAGAATCATCCACGATAAGAACCTTCTTTTGCATGGGTCTTCCTGAAGCGTAATCCGTAATGCGCCATCCACAGGACGTACCACGTCGCTATGCTTTACGTATTAGGTTTCAGGGCTAGCCGTTTGCTCCGTCTCTCCATGGCGGCCTTTCGGATCGTTGTCGCGGCCTGGGCTGCTAAAAGGCGACCTTGTTGGGACTGCTCCGGGTCGGGATCTAGCACCACAATGTAATCGGATTTGCTCCACTTCCGCATCAAAAGATATCCTTTCTGCAGGAAAAAGAAAATCTCCTTCAGGTGATTGTCATCGAAATCTTGAACCCTGGATCTGACAAAGGCGAGGAGCTCTTTTTCACTTTTGAAGGGGTTAAAATCCTGGGAGGGTTTAGATTTTTTCTTATTCTCCCCCTTTAAAAGGATAGACGCCTTTTCCTTAACGCGGATATAAAGGAGTTGAAGGGCCGTGGAATGGTTCAGGAGCTCGCTCAGCTCCGCTCCCAGCCGGGCTTTAAATTTCTCGTAAGATTCCAAACTGGGGGCCGGTTGAGGAAGCGTCTTAGGGGGTTTGGGAGGCTTAAGGGGTTTGGTGGTATCCAGCATCTCTCGGGAATCCACCGCGCATAGCAGGACGACCAGGTTTATAGGTTTTCCCCTGGGCATTCTTTCCGGGTCCGCCCTTCCAAAGGAAAAGATCCCCTCCGTCCAGTTGATCAGGGTATGGAAGGCCTCTTCGCCCTCCATCCGGACTTTAACCCCTTTAGAGGTATCTACCAGCACGATATGCTCGATATTTCCATATCGCATATGGATGGAGGCGCTTTGTCTACGTTTGGGGTTGGTCAGGGTGATATACCCCGAGGCATCTTCCAGGTGGAGCATCTGGAGGAGAGAAGGTAAATATTCGTTAGAAAGGTCTGCGATAAGCCCGGACCCTTTCTTTAAGCTGCGGGTACTCAGGTTGAGGAGCCTGTCCAGCTTTTTCCGTAAGTTATCCAGAAATATAGGAAGGGATTCCGCGGTAGACGGCTTTACGATATAGTCCAGAGCTCCGGCATCCAACGCTTCGCTAACGATGTCCTGTTCCCCGATGCCTGTGAGGAAGACGATGGGAATCTCGGCAATGTTCGTATTAGAACTAGCCTTTATTTTGTTAGTAGTTGCAAGCCCGCTCATACCTGGCGCCATCAGCATATCCATAAATATGAGGTCTGGAAGGAGGGCCGGCTCTTCTTTCGCGCAAGTCTCCAGCAGCTCTATAGCTTTCTCCCCTGATTCCACGGCAATCGCTGTGTGCTCCGCCAGCTCGATCATCTGAGATAGGTAATGGCGCACCGTTTTGCTGTCATCAACGATCATAACCCTGGCCATTTCGGAATTCCTCCTAAGAGAGAATAAGTTTAATCTTCTTGATTAATTGGGCTGTACAGAGCTTAAGATCTTGGTCTTTTTTTACATAATCTCGAGCCCCCGCGAGCTCGACCGCCTTTTTGATCTCTTCCTCGGGCCTAGCCGAAAAAACGACGATGGGGATCTTGGCGGTTTCATCCATCCCCTTCAACATAACCCCCAAGTCTTCCCCTTCTAAAGCGGGTAGATTTAAATCTAGAATGATCAGATCCGGTTTTTCCCCCATTTGAAGGATTTCCAGATGGCCAGATTCCGCATCCTCTACACAGACCACGTCAAAGCCGCTCTTCTTTAAAGCGTTCGTCAGAACTGCCCTTACATAACGACTATCCTCGACAATTAAAATCTTTTTTGGCATGATCTTTTCCTCTCTGACAGCATTCTCCCCTTATTAAATCCAATAAGAAACTTAACCGCTACCCTCTAATTGGATACCTTAACGCTCCCTAAAGTTTGATGGCTAAGTCCAAAAGAACATCTCTTTTCCTGATCCGCGTATCTTATTTTTCGTTTGACAACGGCCTTTCGAAATGGTAATTCGTATCATAAACGTAGGTCTACTCTAAAAAACCGAAACCTACAAGGAACTTTATATTTTCCACTGAGTCGTCCATCTCCTCGATGGGAGAACTAGCAGACTCATGATAAAAAGTTGTTAAGCATAAGTCAAGTTTTTTTGTTAAGGCTTACGCCGTTTAAATGTTTTCAGGGGGAGGAGAGAAGTTTTATGCTTTGTCTTGGAAATTCGCTAAGAGATGGTCCTCGATCGGCAATGAAACCTTGGATGTTTCTGTGTCTTCTTGTCTGGGTATGGGTGCCCGATACGGGCAATCCGGCAGGTCTCCCTTACCTCAAGGGGGCTGCGTGGGGGGAAAATCAAAGGGAGAATCCGGCGCAGGCGGTACCTCTGCCTAGCGTGGCCGCAGATACGACCCTTTCTCAACTGGAGGCTTTTCAAAATGCGTTTGTAAACGTGGCCGAGAAGGTTAAACCGGTTGTGGTCAGCATTAACTTAAAGGGCGCCTCCAGACATCCCCTGACCCGTGGCAAAAATCTTCCCTTTGAGGACCTCCCCCTACGTAGCTCCGGCTCGGGAATTCTTGTGGACGAAAGGGGTTACATTTTGACCAATAACCACGT
>Ga0073934_10006445_pt1 | contig 17120 bp, 17 predicted proteins | sample LarsenN4metaG_FD_76834 | JGI IMG/M metagenome (GOLD analysis project Ga0073934, IMG submission 76834) | Hot spring sediment bacterial and archeal communities from British Columbia, Canada, to study Microbial Dark Matter (Phase II) - Larsen... ... | reverse complement strand
TTACTTTTTGATTTATACTATATAGTATGAAATCCGAATCGCCGTGCAACGCTTCATGCCTGGAGCACACCTTAGGCGTCTTAGGTGACAAGTGGACGCCTCTGTTACTCCATGCACTGAATGATGACGCCCGCTCGTTCTGCGAGCTTGAAACGCTGCTTGACGGCATCAGCCCCCGCACCCTCAGCCAGCGCTTAGAAAAGCTGGTACTCGAAGGCATTCTCACCAAGCAAATGTACTGCGAACATCCGCCCAGGTATAAGTACCGCCTGACCCAGAAAGGGGAGGCCCTACGCGGCGCACTGCACCAAATGTCTGAATGGGGCGCCCAGTACGCCTAAGCATTTGGCATAAACTTAGCTTGTTAAGCTTTGTCTAGAATTTCTAGCAATGCATCCGTATCACGTGCTGCCATCAGCTCTTCTCTCAGCTCTTTGGCATTTGGAAAGCCGTTAATGTAGATTTTGCAGAATTTATTGAGCGTTACTACCCGTCGCTCATTGTTTTGCCACGTCTCAGCAAACAGCTCGACGTGCTTGCGGTAGAGCGCCACTTTCTCAGCCTTCGTCATGTCCGTCCACGGTGACGAGCTGCTCAATGCATACGGATCGTCAAAGATACCGCGACCAATCATAATGCCGTCGAGCTTATACTGTTTGGCCAGCTCCTCACCGTGTTTTCTATCTCGCACGTCGCCGTTACCAACTAACAATGTGGTGGGGGAGAGCTTATCGCGCAGCTCCCGGATGGGCGTAAGGTCATCCCAATGCGCCGGGACCTTAGACATTTCCTTGGTAGTGCGGGCATGAATAGTTAACATGTTAAGTTTATGCTGGAGTAAGAACTCGTGCCATGTGTAATCGATTGCTTTCAGGCCCAAACGTGTCTTAACCGACACAGGGAAGTCTTGGCCAGTTTCATCAGCTACTTCCCTCGCCGCCTCCCCTACCGCGCTCAGAATCTCCCCTGTTAGACCCCTGTTATTGATAAGCGCTGAACAACAACCGCTCTGTACAACGTTCTTAACAGGACAACCCATGTTGATATCAACGCCAACAAAGCCCATTTCATGTAACTCAAGGACGGTTTTGTAATAATTCTCTGGGTTTTTACCCCAAATTTGAGCGATAACCGGGCCTTCACTAGCCGCTACTTTCAGTTTTGGCAGCAACTTTTCCCTGCCCGGACTTTGCAGAACATCTACGTTCACAAACTCGGTCATGTATAGATCGGCCGGCGCGCAACCGTGCACAATTTGCCGGAAAACCGTATCGGTTACGTCATCCATCGGCGCCAAAATACAGATTGGTTTAGGCAACTGGCTATACAATTTCTGGCACTCCCGTGACACCAAAAGCAGCCACTTGCTCGTTGAGATAAGCGGCCATAGCCATGTCATCTGTGCTACGCTGGTCGCCATCTACTGCCTGTATCACGGCCAGACGCTCTGTCCAGAACGCCTCACGGGTGGCTTGTTCGATTTTTACCAAAGTGAACAGGCGCGGCGTCACTGCCCGGAGCAGTTCTGGATCTTCAGCGGCATAGTACCCAATGTGCTGGACATCTGCGTCGAGCTCGCCTATATAAGGAATACCTCGCCAGATGGGTCGGTTGTCATGTAGACTCGCGCCGAAATCTTCAATCGCATCAGCCGTGTGGCGCGCTGCCGAAACATGCAATACCTCATCTGTTCGCCGAGATTGTAAGACGCTGGCCAAGGCCGCCCGTCGCACCTGTGCTGAACGGGCATACGTAAGGACGTTTTTGAGTGTATTGTCCCTCGTATGCCACGCCTGGCGAAAATCACGCGTCACGTCGCCCGGTGCGGCTGGCACCTTGGTACGCTTCTTAGCTCCGTGGATATAAGCCACGTACCCTTCTGGTGATGGATGAAAGGTGTGCGTACGCGTAACCACATCAAGGAGCGGCCGGCTGGCTTGCCGCCGCCGGTGCAAGCGTTCAATCAAAGGCTGCAACATAAAATCAGCCGGCAGCCGTTGTGGTGGTAGCTCTGGCTCACTCACCAGCACCAGACGTCGTTTACCTCGCAGCATACGTCCCTCTGCATCAAGCAGTGGCGCAACCTTCTCAGCCCGGTAGGCATCTCGAAAATCAGGGTCAGTTGCAAACCGTTCTATATCAAGCGTTTCGTTGAGGGCCATAAGCGTGAAGGATTACGCGCCCCTGCGGTATCGATCAGGTGCATTCATTAACTCAGTCCAGCGGTCTGGCTGCCCCAAAGCAGCTCGTTGCGCCCTGGCAGCTTCAATGCCACGCAGTACCGGCGACGCCTGTTGCGTTATTGGCTCAACTTCACCCAGATATTGCTCAGGTACGTCATAGCCAAGATCACGCGCAACCGCTGGATCCACCCCAAGATTCAGCTCATGCCAGGTGGGCACCATCAGATGTTCAGTGCGAGCTGGGCGTGGTTCATGGGATGATTTCATAGTACTTCTAACCTACCATAAATAGAGCAAAAAATCAATGCTTTACCATGGAAGACGATTAAAAGCAAACAGCAGTGCCCAGGTCAAAATAAAGCCGCTCAAGTAGTTGTAGTACAGGAATTGATCCCAGGCTTTGCCAAAAATCGGCGCTTTGTCATCCTGGCGGTACGGCAGCGTACGCGCCACCATGACCACATACGGCGTTAGCAGGACTGACACGAGCAGTGCGCTCCAGCCATAGAACACGACCGGCAAGATGGCCGCCAACACGTAGCCGCCCAGCACCAGGATAATCGTCTTGCTGGCACCGAGCTTCGTGGCGACCGAGCTAATGCCTGCTTCGCGGTCGGGTGTAATGTCCTGAATGGCGCCAAAGGCGTGGTTGGCCATTACCCACACGAAGAACGCAATATAGGCCGGAATATAGAGTTCATTGGCACCGACGAGCAAGCCACCATAAATGAACGGCGAGGTGTAGTGGAAGCTTGAGGTGAATGAATCAACAAGCGGGATTTCTTTGAAGCGCAGACCTTTCTGACTGTAGGCCACGACCATAAACAGCATGAGGATGAGCCAGAGATTAGCCGCCATATTACCAACCGCAAACAGCCAGACAAGCAACGGAATATTAACGACGAAGATCCACTTCCAGAGCGTTGGATGCTTGGTTTTGGCCAGCACCGAGCCATCGACGCCGACTTTGCGCGGATTCAAGATATCTGATTCGTAATCATAGATATCATTGATGCCGTACATCATGAGGTTGTAGCCAAACGCAAAGAACAGCACGCCAACCGCCAGCGTCCAATCTACTACCCCAGCGATAATGAAGTAACTGGCCACAAACGGCGCGGCGGTATTTACCCACCAAAACGGCCGTGAAACGACCAGGATTTCCTTGAGCGACATGTTCGTTTTATTCTGTTCTTTCTTGTGGGCGGCTGACATATTTCAGAACCGATCCAATCCCGATAGCGGCGGCTATCGTGTAATTAAAATCTTCTATCGGAGCGTACCACAGTTTGACGCCGGAGGTCAGACTGAAGTCGTACCAGACAATCGGCAGCCCCGTAAATAACTGGTCAAACACGGCGGTGAAACCCAGCATGATGCCGAGCACAATCCAGAAATCCTTGCTCTTCACGACCCATGTCTTAAGAATCACCATGTCGAGCAATAAGACGAGCCCCAGGAATGGCAGCGCTAACCCGAAGTACGTGAACATCGCTGTCTCCATCTCCATAATAGTAACGTTTGGTAGCCAAGCAGTGTCAGGAATAGAAATTCTTCCAGCGGCATGTTTGGTGAGTATACATAGATGCCAGTCACCCACGCCGGATTGGTTGCAATCACGCCAGCAACAATATTAACGATATCCCAGATCAAGAAAAATATGAGATTGAGACCGAGAATCAACGCCGTCTTACGCGGATCCCACCACCAGGCGAGTTTTTTCTGATAATCGAGGAAGGTCAGGCCGCCCAGCGAGAAAAGTAACACACAGATATAGGCGTACTGTTGCATACCTAGTATTATACGTGGTGAATGGCAAAACAACAGCAAAAGGCAGTAATCATCGGCGCCGGATTTGGCGGCTTGAGTTTGTCTATCCTGCTGGCACGCGACGGCTGGGACGTGACGATTATAGAGAAAAACGAGCAAACCGGCGGCCGCGCCAGCCAAGCCAAGGCAAAAGGCTACACGTTCGATCTCGGCCCATCTTGGTACTTAATGCCGGATGTGTTTGAGCGGTTTTTCGAATCCGTCGGTGAAAAAACCAGCGATTATTATGAACTCGTCAAACTCCAGCCCAGCTACCGTGTAACATTCAAAGACTACGATCAGCAGGTGGATATTTACGGCGATCTTGACCGCGACGCCAAGACGTTTGATGCGATCGAACCCGGTGCCGGTCAAAAACTGCGTGATTATCTCAAGCGCTCAGCTTACGTCTACGATGTGTCCGTCAATAAATTCCTGTACCGTAACTATGATTCCGTCAAAGATTTCATGAGCCCTGCCCTGGCCCGCGAAGCGCATAAACTTTCCCTATTCTCTACCATGGATAAGTACGTTGCTAAGTATTTCAAAGACCAGCGCTTGCAGCAGATCATGCAGTACCCGCTGGTTTTCCTTGGTTCCAGCCCGTACAACGCCCCGGCGCTCTATAATCTGATGAGCCATGTGGACTTCAACCAAGGCGTCTTCTACCCGCAAGGCGGGCTCTATGAAGTTACCAAGGCGCTCGAGAAAATCGCCAAGAAAAACGGTGTGAAAATCTTACTCAATACACCGGTTGAACAGATTGTCGTCAAAAACGGCGCGGCATGTGGCGTAAATATAAATGGCAAAATTATCGCCGCCGACGCCGTTATCAGCAATGCCGATCCGCAGTTTACCGAAACGCAACTACTCGAAAAACCATATCGCGATCATTCGGACAAATACTGGAACAGTCGCACGCTCGCCCCTTCTGCACTGCTCATGTATCTCGGCGTCAGCAAGCAATACGATTCTTTGCAGCACCACAACTTGTTGTTCAGCAAAGACTGGCAGCAGAACTTCAAACAAATCTTTGATAACCCTGACTTCCCTGACGATCCGTCGCTCTATGTCTGTGCGCCAAGCAAGACGGATCCGAGTGTTGCGCCCAAAGGCAAAGAGAACATGTTTGTGTTGGTGCCAATCGCCGCTGGACTCGAATATACCGACGAACAATTAGAACAATACGCGGATAACATTCTCAGCACCATGGAAACGGAGCTGAAACTACCTGGACTGCGCAAACACATCGAATACAAACGCCTCTTTTGCGTTAAAGATTTTCACGAACGCTATAACAGCTTCCGCGGTACTGGCCTGGGCTTGGCGCACACGCTCAAACAAACGGCAATCTTCCGCCCCAGCAACAAAAGCAAAAAAGTCTCAGGACTCTACTACGTTGGCGCCAACGTCCACCCTGGCATTGGCCTGCCGGTCTGCCTCATCTCCGCCGAACTCGTCCGCCGCCGCCTGCACTAATGCAAAACGCGGTACGAAATCACCATCCTGCTCGACTGGTTCGTTCCAACGTGAAAGACGACGCGATAAATGTAGCCGTGGCTCATCAACTGGCCTGTAGCTGACCAGCACATCCTCGTCTTCCTCAAACGTCGTGATATCATCAACTCTCTATAATTGCCTGTTCCTAAAGTGCCGATATATACCACCAACAACTACTTGTTTGGCCGCCTCATCACTAGCGTGTAATAGTTCGGTGTATGATTTATGCTCGCCCATATCTACGACGTAGCATAACGCCAGCACCTAATAAGCCGCAAGCCGCCAATAAGATAATGAGCTGGTCTTGGCCAGTTTCAGCAAGACTATCTGACGACTCGGTATCTGTGGTTACTGCTGCCTTTACCGCTAGTCCCACGGGGTCCAGAATAGTGCCATTGGCAGTGGCATCATCGTCTAGTTCTCCACCGTCGGTTATGTCGTAGGTTAGTTTCAGCGCTGGGTTGCCGTTGAGGGTGGCGGCAGTAATGGTAGCGTCAGGTATGTCAGTGTAAGTTTGGGTGGTGGGGTTGTACTTGCGGGGCGATACTTCGCTGGCACTGAGGTCGGTTTCAAAAGTGAGAGATACTGTGTTAGTGGAGCCAGGGACTACATCAAGGCAGAAGTTTACCAGGCCTAAGGGATAGTCTTGGGTAGAGTCTGGGGTGGTGAGAGCGTTTTCAGTTACGGACGTGCTACAGCTGAAGGCGGTGAAGGCGGCTGATTCTAGGACAATATCTGTGTCAGACTCAGAGCTCACCAGGGAGGCTGTTTCTGGGGGATAGGAGAATTTTTGGATACGCGCACTTCCATCTGCTACATATACATTACCAAAAACATCAGCAGATACGACGGCAGTCGACTGAAACTCGCCATCATTAGGCCCAGCACCACCCCACTGCCCAAGATAGGTACCATCTGAAGCAAACTTTTGTACGCGATTATTCCCTAAGTCGGCAACGTACACATTATTGGTAGTATCAACCGACACGTCGTATATATCAAGAAACTCGCTATTGCCAGATCCAACGCTACCCCACTGTGTAATATAAGTACCGTCGGAATCAAATTTTTGGATGCGTGAGTTGCCAAAGTCAACAACATACACATTATTATCCTGATCTACCGCAACAGTATACGTTCCAAGAAATTCTCCATTACCACCACCCTCACTACCCCACTGTGTAATATAGGTACCGTCGGAATCAAATTTTTGGATGCGTGAGTTATTATTATCGGCGACATACACGTTATTACTGCTATCAATCGCTATACCTGTGGGGTTGCTGAACTCGCTATTGCCAGATCCAACACTACCCCACTGATCAAGATAATTACCGTTAGGATCGAATTTTTGGATGCGACTATTGCCATTATCAACAACATACACATTACCGCTTGAATCAAGCGCGATACCGTACGTACCGTTGAACTGACCATTGCCGGTGCCAGGGCCACCCCATTGATCGAGAAAAATACCTTTGTAGTTAAATACCTGTACCCGGTCATTACCACTATCAGCAACATATACTTTGCCATGGATATCAGTTGCGATTCTGTAGACCGAACTAAATTGACCGTTGCCAGAACCGGCTGCACCCCACTTCAACGCAAATTCGGGTACATCTGATGGATCGGGAGCTGCCGTGACAATGAATGGGCTGACAAGCGCAAGGCTCATTCCAAAAGCAAGTACGAAAACCGTAGTTGCCGTAATATTTTGCTTTAGACGATTAATCATTTGTAAGCCTTTCTAGTTATTTGCGCACCAAAAATGATGAGTAATGTGGTTACGGCAATAAGATGTGTCTGGTTCTGTCCTGTGTCAGCGAGTGTATCCGTTACTGAAGTAGCCAGCGAGACTGGATCAGTTATAGAACCGTCTACTATGCCGTCAAGATCGTATTTACCGCCATCAGTTAGAACATAGTTGAGGCGGAGTGTGGGCTGCGTATCGATACTAAGACTCGTCACCGTTGCGCCGTCTAAGTCTTGGTAGCTCGTTGTTGCGGGGAAATACTTCTTTGCAATCACACTGGCTTCATCAATTCTGTCTGGATTAGGATAGAAGATTTCGATTGGAATAGTGTCACCCGGGGTAACGCCCGTGACGGTGAAGCCAGTTAGGCCGAAGAGATGGGTTAGGCCTGCTTCGGCTGGGGCTGATTCGGTAGTGACTGTGGTGATGGCTGTACCAGACGGGGCGACAACTGTGACATACGTGCCAGTTTCTGTGTTTGGAAGTGACGTCACATGTGATTGTTGAGCATCTCCAACGCCGTCATTGTTTCCATCTCCATTATTGGGTGCGTCATTTTCTATAGAACCACTAATGCCATCATCGTCTTGGTCAGGATCAAGAAACGCCGCCAGACTATACCGTGGCTCATCACCCACCATACTAAAACGTCCACCAGCATACAGCGTGCCCTCAGCATCTAAACCAAGCGCATAGACGGTCTCAGGAAACTCTGCAGTGATATCTGGGTTGAAGTCTGTCACCTCGTCAGTATCAATATCAACTTCTGCCAATTCATTCCGTGTAACTCCGTCTACAGTCGTAAAGCCGCCCCCGACGAACAGTGTATTGCCTGCGGAGTTGTGTGCAAGGGCATGGACATCGGAATCTACTGCAACATTTAGCGACAGCACATCTCCCGATGCTCGAGAAAAAGCCGCCAGATTCTGCCGTGCTTCTGTCGCGTTAACACGATCAAAGTATCCGCCAGCGTATACCACGTCATCGTTAACAACGAGTGACCGTACGATCGGGCACTGGCTTGCGGCATCCGATTGCCGTATGTCAGGGTTGAAGCTTGTGTCGAGAGCGCCAGTCGTTGCATTTAGCCGCGCTAAACCGCGGCGTGCAGTACCCCCAAAAGAGTAAACTCGTCCTGCCACATATAGCTGGTTATTTGCCTCGTCATGCTGTAGCGCATATACCGTATCATCGCCAAAACTACACTCGGTTGAACTGACACTTGCGTTAAATGCCCTCGCTTCACTTGTTGCCGTATCAAACAAGGCAAGCTCATTACGTAGAACATCTCCATTCACGACAGTAAATGCCCCGCCTACGTATAACCCATCCCCGTCATTAGTCGTTTCAATGGTGTAAACAGCTCCACTCACAGTAGCGTTGAATGCTCCAACCTCACCTGTTGATCCATCGACTGCCGCCAAGTTTGTGCGGACTATATCTTCACCAATACTCATAAAATTTCCTGCAATATAGAGTTGATTGCTCACTGCGTCATATGAAAGAGCGGTGACGTAACTACTGTCAGACCATTCTTCTGTTTCCTCATCATACTCTGCACTATTAGGGTTGGGAGCAAAGTCAGGATCAACCGTACCATCAGAGAGAATTCTGGCGATATTAGTACGACTAATGCCCCCGATAGCGGTAAAATCACCTGCGACATAGACTGAACCGTCTGGATTGGTTTCGATTGCGTTGACACGGCCGTTGACATCAACTTGCGGGAAATCCGCAATCGGCGTATTCGAGCGCAACGCTGACACATCCATTACTACCGATAACGAGAGCGCTACGGTCAACGCTATGTATAAAACTACAAGTACGAAGCTTGTCATCTTTTCGTTTAGGATGTTTGTTTGCACTATTTTCTTCACCTTTTATTCCTCTTATGTTACCAGAGGCGATTAATTGTTGTCAAAAACAACAATTAGGCTTTTTGCCGTCTTAAGCCGTAAATTGCTATGCCGATGAATACAGCTGCAGTGAGTACCATTGCTAATTGGCTTTGGCCGGTGTCTGCAAGTGAGCCGGTGTTTCCGTCTGGAGAAGCGTTCACTTCATCGGGGTCGGCCAGGCTGACGGGGTCGGTGATGTTGCCGTAATGGTCGTACCTTCTGGGCTCACAATCGTCACGTACTCGCCCGTTTCGCTGCTCACAACTGATATCACATGGTTCTGCTCGGAATCAGGCGTGCCGTCATTGTTGCCATCGCCGCTGTTTGGCGCTGCGTCTTCAGATGCATTCGTCACGCCATCACCATCATAATCTGGCGGAATATCCGTATCTTCAAACAATGCCGTGGAATAATTTGATGCTCCGCCGATTGTCGTGAAATAGCCACTCGCTATTAACTGGCGACCTTCGGGACTCATATGAAGATCGTATACAAATCCGTCCATATTTGGATCAAAACTTGTTGCCGTGCCAGTATTCGTATCAAAAGCCGCAGTATAGTTCCTCGTCGTGCCGCCATTGACCGTTGTGAACCGACCAGCGGCGTAAATTGTATCTGAGTTTGAATCCTTCACGATGTCATAAACCGTGTTATTTGTCTGTGGGTTGAAATCGGTAACTACCCCCGTGCCAGCGTCTAAAGCTGCAATATTCGGACGCGAGACACCCCCGTTTGCTTCATAGAAATCACCGCCTGCATAAATGACATTGTTTTCTTCATCGAGCTCCAGCGCCACCACTTCCCAGTCAAAGTTCGGGTTGAAATCATTAGCTACACCTGTGCTTGTATTAAAGGCAGCGGCAAAGTTTCGTGTTGTACCACTATTAACTTCACCAAAACCGCCGCCAGCATACAAGGTCTGGCCATCCTGCGTAAGGGCTATCTCGTACACCGTACTGTTAGGGTTTGGGTTGAATGCAGTTACCCCCCCGGTTTGTGTATCGAAGGCAGCTAAGTATGGCCGTTCTACGCCGCCATTCACGTAGTAAAAGTCTCCGCCAGCATACAAGGTCTGGCCATCCGGGCTCAGCACGAGTGAATTTACTTCATCGTCAGTATTTGGATTGAAATCGGTTAGTTCCCCGGTCGTAAGGTCAATGGCTGCAAGCTGGTTACGAGCTTCACCATCAATCGAACTAAACTCTCCGCCTATATAAAGAACCGTCCCAGCTCGATTCAGTGCGAACGCTTGGACGGCACCATTTAGTTCTGGCGCAAACGAATCATCAATTGAACCATCTACATTGAGCTTGGCAAGATAGTTTCTGGTATTTCCATCTGAGAGCGTGAAGCCACCCGCCGCATAGAGACGATCATTGGTCGTATCGTAAGCGAGCGTATTGATTGAGCCATTTGGACGCGGATTAAAGCTCGTTGCTACACCGGTGGAAGGATGCACGGCAGCAAGATTAGACCGGCTGGTACTACCATTTACGGTTGAAAATCCACCACCAACATACACCACTGATGAGCCGGCATGATAATACACAGTGTTCACAAGACTATTCGGACTGACATCAAAGCTCGTCGCCGTGCCTGTACTGGTGTTAAATGCTGCCACATAATTGCGAGCCGTACCGCCGTTTACTGAGGTGAAGTTTCCACCTGCATAAATAACGCTGTTTGTTGTGTCAAGCGCGAGACTACTCACCTGCGTAAAGGCACTATTGATGTTTGGGTTAAACGAAGTAGCCAAGCCAGTTGCGGTGCTTAATGCCGCCAAGCGGGCACGGCTCGCACCACCAATAGTCGTAAACGAACCACCTACATACAGAGTACTTGTGGCAGTATCGAGAGCCAGAGCGTTGACTTGGGACCCAGCCGTACTTGCATTTGGATTGAACGCAGTGACCGTCCCGGTAGTAGCACTGACTGCAGCGATACGGTTGCGCGTGGTGCCGCCATTAACACTGGTAAATTCACCACCAACATACAGTACGTTACCACCAGCGTTGAGTGCCAAAGCACGAACCGTGCCGCCAACATTTGGGTTGAATGAATTATCAAGTGAACCATCGGCGCTAATGCGTGCCAGTCTGTTTCTCGTAACCCCACCAACACTCGTAAAACTACCACCGATGTACCAACCGCCATTACCATCAGATATTGATACAAGCGGTGAGCTACTAGGGACCGCTAATGGTCCCGTTGATAATGCGGTGTCAGTATCGTAGACAGCTTGCCGGGTAGTGACATCTGGATTGAGCCGGCTGAAATCACCACCAATGTATCTCGATCCGTCAGGAGCAAACGCTACATCCCTAAACCGACCATCTGACGTCGGGAAATCACCGCTCGGCGTGGCGCTCATCGCCGCTGATGCAGGCTGCATATTAAACACTGGTGTTGCGACAATTAGAAAAGCTGCTATGCCGTACACTAAACGACGCAAAATAATACTGACTTGTTGGATCTTTATTTTCACGTACCCGCCACGTTATTAATTACGCTTATGGTATCAGAGGTGTACTGCTGTTGTCAAAAAACAGCAATAGACTACTCCCAGCGGAAGACGCGGAAGGCTATGATATAGATGACGAGTGTCCAGGCAGCCATGATGCCGATTTGTGGCGCGAGATCGATGAGTGAAGCGTTTTCAGTGATGATGAGACGGATCGAATCAATCACGGCAGTGAGTGGGATGAACTTAGTGACGGCCTGGAGTAACTCCGGCATAAGGAACGTTGGGAAGAATACGCCGCTTAGGAACATCATAGGGAGCGTCACCAATTGTGCGAGCGGGGCAGCTTGGTTCTCATTCTTGGCCCAGCCACCGAGCGCCAAGCCAATACCAAACAGCATGATCGTGCCGAGTAGCACTACAAAGACGAGGTTGAAGTAGCTGCCGCGCATATTGAGGTCAAAGAATAGCACTGCCGTTGTGAACATCAACACCAAAGCCATCAGCCCCACGATCGAGTTTGAGATAACGTTACCGGTGAAGTACTGCCAGACTTTGAGCGTGGTCATATGGTAGCGGCGCAGCACACCGCGCTGCTTGAGCCGCGGGAAAATGGTCGTCGGGCCAAACACGCCAAGGCTAAGCAAGGTAAAGCCAAGGATGCCGGCAAAGGTGTAATCAAACTGTGTCAAACCCTTGGTGGCAGTGGATTCAGCTTTGACGGTAAACGGCTCAGGACTCGGCGTTACAAACTGCTTGTTCACCCCTTTAAAGACTTCTTGCAAAACTGTTGCCAGCGTGCGGCCAGCCGTTTCATTGGACTGGTCATACAGGACGGTCGCTTGGCCGGTTGGATACTGCTTGGCGGGGTCAATCTGGCCAAATTCCGGTGGCAATATAATCGTCGCTTCCATCTGGCCACGGTTCATCTTTTCTTTGGCTTGATCAATCGTCGTGACATCTTCGTCAACTTCAAATACACTGTTGTTCTTAATTTTTTCAGAGAACTTGGTGGCAAATTCGGTCTGCGATTCATTGATTAAGGCGACGCGGAATGAGATCTCATCATTGCCCCGGAAGATTGAGCCAAAGATGAAAAGGAAAATAAGTGGAAATACAAACACGAAGAATATCGCCACCCGGTCACGGAACAAGCGCTTAACGTCAATCCGCACAAACGTACTGATCGGCACAAAGCTGCGTCGCAGGCTCGACTTACTCATTCGCGTAAATCCTTTCCGGTGAGGTCGATGAATACATCCTCTAGGTCAGCTTGCTCCACGTGCTGCTTCTTGGTAAAACCGCGTTTGAGCAGATCTTTAATCAGCTTTTGTGGCGTATCAAGCGCAATGATTTTGCCGTTATCCATAATGGCGACGCGATCGCAGAGTAGCTGGGCTTCTTCCATGTAGTGGGTCGTCAGAATCACTGTCACGCCACGTTTGCGGATATCACGGACCAGATCCCAGAGATTGCGACGAGCTTGCGGATCAAGCCCGGTGGTTGGTTCATCAAGGAAAAACACCTTGGGCCCATGGACCAACGCCGCGGCAATACTAAAGCGCTGCTGTTGGCCGCCCGAGAGGTTCTCCACGTAACTATCGGCCTTGTCGAGCAATTGAACATCTTCCAAGAATTTCTTCGGGTTCACCTTTTCGCCGTATGCAGCCGAGAAAAACTCAATCAGTTCGCTTAATTTGGTCTTCTCTTCAAATGCCGGATTCTGCGGCTGCACGCCAATCATGGCTTTAATCTTGTCGTGGTTAGTTGCAACTTCATAGCCGTCAATCGTCGCTGAGCCGCCATCGATTGGCCGCAAGGTTTCCAGCATTTCGAGCGTCGTCGTTTTGCCGGCGCCATTTGGCCCTAAAATGCCAAAGATTTCACCTTTTCCAACTGTAAAACTGATGTCTTTGACGACAGCTTTTTTGCCGTAGACTTTTCTGAGCTCCTTCACTTCAACAATTGGTGTACCCTGCTTCATTTCCTCACACTATAAACGATTCAGAAACAAAAAAACACCCCCGTTTCAGGGGGTGCCCGAGCTCATTGGCTCGCTTGAAAAGCTACTTAGCCTTTTTTAACAGTCAGAAAGCCGTTACGTGGGTTTTCGTTCACTGAGTAACCAGCTGGCAGGTCGCAGCCTTCTGGGCGCTCGTCTTTGCTGAAGTAGTAGATGCGCTGTACTTTGCCACCACGAAGGGTTACTTCTTTGCTGTTAAGGTAGTAGGTCACCCCTTTAGAGTTTGTGTGCTTGTATGCCATAATGACAATCTTCCCTCTCTTATCACTTAGTAAGGTACCCCTAACATACTCTGTTAAGTTTTAGCTTGTCAACTATTTTATGGGGTTTTACAGTGAAGAAAACAACAATGAACAGATGTAAAACAAGCGTGCAAAAGCTGCTTTTGTGGTTGCATAAGCGGAAAGCTTTGGCTACACTAGACTTCGTAACAAGTTAAAGATAAAGGTGGTCAAAACCCTATGGATATTTCAGTGAATGGCGGTCGACCTACTCCGCCAGCCGCACCGTCTCCCGCTCGCGGCACCGCGCCAAAATCAAAGAAAAGCAAACTCAAAAGCCTGACACTCCTGTCACTGGCCTTGCTCGTTTCTATCGCAATATTAATCATCGCCATCTCAGCACTTGCGGCATTTGGCAAAGACGGCAAGCAATCACGCTTTGTTGATGACACCAAGTTGCAAGCAGTTTTCCTCAATGGCGGGCAGGTATACTTCGGTGACATTACACACCTCAAAGATGACTATCTGCGTCTGACCAACGTGTACTATCTCCGTGTAAACCAGCAAGTGCAACCCAATAATAAACAACAGGCAGAGCAAGACATTTCACTCGTAAAACTCGGTTGTGAACTGCATGGACCTGAAGATGAAATGATTATCAACAATGACCAAGTTATTTTCTGGGAGAATCTCAAGACCGATGGCCAGGTCGCTAAAGCAGTCAAGCAGTATGTCGAGCAAAACCCAGATGGTCAGAAGTGTGAAACGCCGACCACAAACACCAACACACAAAATAACAAGAACAACGATTCAGATAACTAATCAGTCTGGGTTATCAACAAAACTCCTTGGTTCGCCAAGGAGTTTTAGATTTCGGTAAGATAGTATCTCACTCGTCTTACGTGGTCATGTTAGATGCAATATATTCATTCACTTTATAGTTGCGACTTCATCCACCAGTTACTTGCCCAGCGGATGAGGAAAAGGATGAAACAGAGCGCGGCAGCAACCACACTCCAACCAGCCAGATCGGGTGACCAGCGGGGTGACACAAAATCAAACTTATAGAGCGCGTCAGGAATCGTCTGTTCTTTTTCACCGTTCTCCGAAACGTACTGTTGGATACACGGGATCCGGCCGTTGGCAGCCCGGCCGGTTGGGAAACGCCGCTCACAATAGGCTTGTGCCTTGGTGTAGATAGCGTCATTGGCCTTGGAAACACGGCGCTTCTCCGCCGCGACTAACCGTTCATAGCGGTACTTCAGCTGGATGGGCGGATAGATGCCGTTGCTGTTGGCCGAAAGGTCAGTATTCATGTGGGCATAGATATATTCGCGGAGTTCACGCAGCGCGCCTTCAACGTCTTTATTCTGCTTGTCCGCCGTATAGACTGCCTCGCGCAACTCTAGCATGCGGATGTTGTTTTGTCTGAGCGCGCCAATGCTTATCACCAAAAAAACCACCGTTAGTGCCAAGAAAAACCAGGGGCTGATTGGCTCCAGGCGGCGATACACATGATGTAAATGTCGTTTATTCATTGGTTTCTTGCTTTATCTACCATAAGCTTCATGCTCTATTGTACCTGACTTTTAAGCCATTGATGCTAGACTAGAACCATGCACATATTCTTCTCTGGTATCGGGGGTACGGCAATCGGCCCGCTGGCCTTGATTGCCCAGCAAGCCGGCTATGAAGTATCCGGGTCGGACCAGCAGGATTCGCAGTATATTCATTTCCTGCGTGAGCATGGCATTACTGATGTTACCATCGGGCAATCGGCCAAGGACATCGCCGCCGTGCATGCCAAGCAGCCTATAGATTGGCTGGTGTATTCTTCCGCCGTTGCAATCGAAAATCCTGACCATCCGGAACTCGTATTTGCCCGTGAGCATAACATCAAAACCACCAAACGTGATGAACTGCTGAATGAAATCATCAAAGCCAAACATCTGAAGCTGATTGCGGTGGCCGGCACGCACGGCAAGACCACCACCACGGCCATGATGATCTGGTTGCTGCAAGAGCTCGGCATTCAGGTGAGTTACTCGGTGGGTGCGAAAACCAGTTTTGCGGAAATGGGCCACTATGACCCTGACAGCCATTATTTTGTGTATGAGTGTGATGAGTACGACCGTAATTTTCTCTCGTTTCATCCATTCCTGAGCTTGATAACCGGCATTGATTGGGATCACGCTGATATTTTCCCGACGCGTGAGATGTATGAAGCTGCTTTTCAACAGTTCATTACGCAGTCGCACCGTACTATCATCTGGCAAGCTGACGCTGATAAGCTCGGCCTGACCGATGGTCATGATATCTCTGTCTTAAAAGACGCCGAGGAAGCCACCACGTCCCTGACGCTGCCCGGCAAGGTCAATCGCCAGGATGCCTGGCAAGTCATCGCCGCCTTGCAGCACGTCCATGAAACGCCTTTTGCTGAAGCGGTGGAAATCATGAACCGCTTCCCTGGCGTCTCCCGGCGCTTTGAAACAATCCAGCCCAATCTCTACACAGATTATGCGCACACACCGGAGAAAATCCGCGGTGCCTTGCAGCTGGCGCATGAAGTAGCCGGCGACAACGTGGTGGTTGTCTATGAAGGTCTGCACAATACGCGCCAGCACTTTATCAAAGATGATTTGAAACACCTATTTGATGACGTTAAGCAGCTGTATGTGGTGCCGAGCTACCTGGCCCGTGAAGATAAAAAGCTCAAACTGCTCAGCCCCGGTGACATCATTAAACTGACCGAGCACCCAGACAAAGCAGCCCCGCGCGAGCTCGATGATAATCTCAAGCAAACCATCACGCAGCACGTACAAGCGGGTGATATTGTACTTTGCCTCACGGCCGGCGGTGGCGGCAGTCTTGATGAATGGCTTAGAGCGCAGTTTCCGCCAGCTGATTAAGCCGGTTGCGGTGCGTTTGCTCAAGATCAAGTAGATATAAACCGGCCAGACCCACGGCCGTTGCATGCAGTTGTGTAGCGGCTTGTTCAATGTGTGCCGTCTCGGCGGTTCCGCCACGCTCGAGGGGTTCAATATAGTAACCGAGCACACCGGCAGCCCGCATGATGCCGGGATAGGCTTGGGTCAGATGCGTGAACGGACGTGTCTTCGGTGCTCCAGTAATCACGCCATCACCGAGGTCAAAGGTATTCATAAGCTGTGTCCGCCAGATGGCTAGATCAGGAACGACCTCGTTCATAACCACGCCCACATGCTGGGCTATCAGTTTGTGCTGGGCTTTGGTGACATGTTCTAAGATGT
>Ga0073934_10006442_pt1 | contig 17125 bp, 21 predicted proteins | sample LarsenN4metaG_FD_76834 | JGI IMG/M metagenome (GOLD analysis project Ga0073934, IMG submission 76834) | Hot spring sediment bacterial and archeal communities from British Columbia, Canada, to study Microbial Dark Matter (Phase II) - Larsen... ... | reverse complement strand
TTCCTCGCTGATGGTGGCGGCGGATGGTTGATGCCCGGCGCGCGTGTCCGTGACTTCCCCGTGCCGAACCCCACCCCGGAGCATCCATGAGCGCTGACACACCCATTGCTTTCGGCATTGCCCGCGAACTGCCCGTTGCCGCTGCGCGCGTCTGGCGCGTCATGGGCGATTTCTCGCGCTTGCCGGACTGGTTCCCCGGCATCGCCGAATTCAGCAGCGAAGGCAACCACCCCGGCGCCTTGCGCACCATCGTCATTCCACCCTTTCCGCCGGTGAAGCACCGGCTGGTCATCCAGGACGACGCCGGCATGTTCACCGAGTACCGCGTGGTGGACGGCCCCGGCCTTTCCGAGGCCACCGGCTTCGTGGTGACGATCCGCGTCGAGCCGCGCGGGGAAGCGGCCTGTTTCCTCGACTGGCAGGCACGCCTGGCGCGCCGTCCCGAGCTGGTCCCGGCCGGCGGCGGGGCCGCCTTTGCCGCCCGCACGCAGGGCAGTTACGAACGCGCGCTCGCGCACTGCCTGGCGCGGCTGGAAAGCGGCGCCTGAGCCGGCGGGCCGCGCTCCCCGCGCCGCGGGCGGCGCCTGCGCCGGCTGCCGGTGCCGCGCCGGTTTCCCCCCCCGGAACCGGCGGTGGCATTGCAGGTCTGATGCGTTACCCTAGCCGCCCCGCCGTACGGATCGGCGCGGGCCCGCGCCTCCGGCGCGGCACAGGGATCCACCCAGCGAATTACCCACCCAGGAACACGGAGTCTCCATGCGCAAGCTTGCCCTTCTCGCTGCGGCCGTAGCCGCTTCTGCCGTCCTTGCCGGCTGTACCACCGACGCCTACACCGGCGAAAAGAAAGTCGCCAACACCACCAAGGGCGCAGCCATCGGTGCCGCCATCGGTGCCCTCGGCGCCTACGTTGACAGCCGCGACGACGACCGCCGCACCCGCCAGGAGCGCATGCTGAAGGCCGCCGGTGTCGGCGCCATCGCCGGCGGCGGCGTCGGTGCCTACATGGACCACCAGGAAAAGAAACTGCGTGAGCAGCTCGAGGCCACCGGCGTGCGTGTCGTGCGCAACGGCGACAACATCACGCTGGTCATGCCGGGCAACATCACCTTCGACAGCGGCAAGATCGATCTGAAGGACAACTTCAAGCCGACGCTGGATTCCGTGATCAAGGTCGTCAAGGAATTCGACAAGACCGTGCTGGAAGTGGCTGGCCACACCGACAGCGATGGCGCCGACGACGCCAACATGACGCTGTCCAACAACCGCGCCAACGCCGTTGCCAACTACCTGCGCCAGGGCGTCAAGCCGGAGCGCCTGACCACGGTCGGTTACGGTGAGACCCGTCCGGTGGCCGACAACGCCACGCCGGAAGGCAAGGCGATGAACCGTCGCGTTGAACTGACGCTGCTGCCGATCAAGGAATAATTCCTTCCGGCGATGAAAAGGCCGCGCATTGCGCGGCCTTTTCTTTGGTCGGGAGACGAGGGCCCGGCGTGAGTTTTCGCCAGCGATATTTCACGCCGGCCTCTTTTTGCCTCACGCGTAAAACCAGGCGGCCAGTCCGAGGAACGAGAAGAAGCCGACCACGTCGGTGATGGTGGTGAGTATCACGCTGCCGGCCAGCGCCGGGTCGATGCCCATGCGCTTGAGCAGCAGCGGCAGCGTCGCGCCCGCCAGCGCGGCGGCGACGAGGTTGATCACCAGGGCGGCGCCGATCACCACGCCGAGCTTGACGTCGGAGAACCACAATACCGCGACGACGCCGACCACCAGGCACCAGAGCAGGCCGTTGAGGAAGCCGACGGCGAGTTCCTTGTTCACCAGGTAGCGGGTATTGGAAACGCCGACCTGCCCCAGCGCCATCGCGCGGATCACCAGCGTCAGCGTCTGCGAGCCGGCGATGCCGCCCATGCTCGCCACCACCGGCATCAGCACGGCCAGCGCCACCACCTTCTCGATGGTGCCGGCAAACAAGCCCACGACGGCGGATGCGATGAACGCCGTCAGCAGGTTCACGCCCAGCCAGACGGCGCGGCGGCGCGCCGTCGGCATGATGGGCGCGAAGGTGTCCTCGTACTCGTCGAGGCCGGACATCGCCATCAGCGAGTGGTCGGCACCCTCGCGGATGACATCGACGACGTCGTCGATGGTGACGCGGCCGACCAGCCGTTTCTGGTGGTCCACCACCGGCGCCGAAATGAAGTCGCGGCGCTCGAACAGGTTGGCAACCTCTGCCACCGGCATGTCCACGGCGATCGGCTCGATGTCCGTCACCATGGCTTCGCGCACGGTCATGTCCGGGTCGGATACCAGCAGGCGGCTGATCGGCAGCGTGCCGATGAACTCGTCCTGCCGGTTCACCACGAAGATCGAGTCCATCGCCTTAGGCAACTCGCCGTGCATGCGCAGGTAGCGCAGCACCACGTCGAGCGTGATGTCCGGCCGCACCGTGATGGTGTCGGTGTTCATGATGCCGCCGGCGGCATCGTCCGGGTAATTGATGGTCTGCTCGATGCGCGCCCGGTCCTGGGCGTCCAGCCGCGCCAGCACTTCGCGCGTGACCTGCAGCGGCAGTTCATCGATGAGGTCGGCGATGTCGTCGGGGTCGAGGTCCTCGAGTGCGTCCACGGCCTCGGCGACGTCCATCTGCGCGAGGAATTCGCCGGCGATGTCCTCGTTCAGCTCCGACAGCACCTCGCCTTCGCTGTCGCGGTCGACGAGCTTCCACAGCACATGGCGTTCGCGCGGCGGCGACGATTCGAGCAGGTGCGCGATTTCCGCCGCCGGCATCGCGTTCAGCAGCCGCTTCACCTGGTTCATGGTGCCGCGCTCGAGCGCGCGTTCCAGCGCCCGGCGGCGGATCGTCGTTTCGCCGGTCATGGCGTCATTCGCCTTCGTCGAAACGGTTGGCGATCAGCGCGAGCACGGCATCGTGCAGGGCCTGTTCGTCGTCGCCTTCGCATTCGATGGCCAGGCGCGTGCCCTTGTTCGCAGCCAGCATCAGCATGGCCATGATGCTCTTGCCGTCCGCGGGCTTCTGGCCCGGCCGGCCGATGCCGATGCGCGCGTTGTAGCGGCCGGCCAGCGCGACCAGCTTGGAAGCGGCGCGCGCGTGCAGGCCGAGCTTGTTGACGATCTCCGCCTCGCTGCGGATCACGCGCTGCCCGCCTGCTCGGTGAGTTCGCGATGGCGGACCTGCACGTGCGCGGCGACGCCGGACAGCAGCCTGGCGAGGCGTTCGACGATGTAGACCGAACGGTGGTAGCCGCCGGTGCAGCCGATCGCCACCGTCATGTACTGGCGGTCGTTCTGCTCGAAGCGCGGCAGCCACTTGTCCAGCAGGGCGACGAGGTCCTCGAGCATTTCCTGCACTTCGGTCTGGCTGTCGAGGAACTCGATCACCGGCTGTTCCAGGCCGGTGTGCGCGCGCAGGTGCGGCATCCAGTAGGGGTTGGGCAGGCAGCGCACGTCGAAGACGAGGTCGGCGTCGTTCGGCACGCCGTGCTTGAAGCCGAAGGACTCGAACAGCAGCGCGAGCCCCTTGTGCTGCTTGCCGACGACGCGCTCGCGGATCAGGTTGCGCAGGCCGTGCACGGTCAGCTGGCTGGTGTCGACGATGAGGTCCGCCAGCGAGGCGATCGGTTCCAGCAACAGACGCTCGTTTTCCATCGCCTCGGCCAGCGGCACGCTGGCGCTGGAAAGCGGGTGCTTGCGGCGGGTGGCGGCAAAGCGTGTCAGCAGCGTGTGGTCGTCGGCGTCCAGGTAGATGACTTCGCAATCGCCGCCGCCGGCGCTGGTCAGGCTGTCGGCGATCTCGCGCAGCAGTTTCGGGAAGTCGCCCAGTTGCGAGTGCACGTTGCGGGCGTCGATGCCGACGGCCACTTTCTTGAGCAGGGTGCTTTCATCGCGATGGACCTCGGCGGCCAGCGCGGGCAGCAGCGATACCGGCAGGTTGTCGACGCAGTAGAAGCCGGTGTCTTCGAGCACCTGCAGGGCGGTGGTCTTGCCGGAGCCGGAACGGCCGCTGACGACGATCAGGCGCATGTCGCTGACTTCCGCGCAACGAGGGAGGGGTGGCGGTGACGTTAACCGCCGGCGGCGCTGCGTTCAAACGCGGCGACGGCGGCGAGCAGGTCGCTGCCCGCATGCGACTGGCGCAGAGCGGTGCGGGCCGCGGTGTCGTTGAACATGGCGGCGATGCGCCCGAGCAGTTGCAGGTGCTCGTCGGTGGCCTGCGCCGGCACGACGAGGATGAACAGCACGTCGACCGGCTGGTTGTCCGGTGCGTCGAAATCCACGCCTTCGTTCAGGCGCAGCAGGGCGCCGAGCGCCTGCGGGCAGGCCGCCAGGCGGCAATGCGGTACTGCCACGCCCTCGCCGAGCGCGGTGCTGCCCAGGCGCTCGCGGGCAAGCAGCGCATCGAACACGGCATCGGCGGAGGCGCTGTTGCCCAGGGATTTGCTGACCAGTGCGGCGGCCTGTTCCAGCGCCCGCTTCTTGCTGCCGGCAACGACGCCGGCCTGGGCGCGTTCGGGGCTCAGGATGTCGAGAATCTGCATGTGATCGGTCTGCCGGATTGCACCGCGCGCGGAGGACGCGCGGTGCGGGAGGGCGCGGAGGGTGTCGGGACCAGGCCTACTTGTGGTGGGCCTTGATCTTTTCCTTGTGCTTGAGGATCTGCCGGTCGAGTTTGTCGATCAGCAGGTCGATGGCGGCGTACATGTCCTGTTCGGTGGAGTCGGCGAAGATCTCGCCGCCGGAAAAGCGGATGGTGGCTTCGGCCTTCTGGCGATTCTTCTCGACCGAGAGCGTCACCTGCGTGCTGGTGATGTGGTCGAAGTGGCGGGAAAGCTTGGTGAACTTGTCGCTCACGTAGGTTTTCAGCGGGTCGGTGAGGTCGACGTGGTGGCCGTGGAGATTGATCTGCATCGTCAGGCTCCTTGCGAAGGGGAGTTGCCTCCCGGTGAGATGCCTGCCGTCAGACGAGTTGCTTGCGCTCGCTGGACGACAGGATGTTGAGCGATTCGCGGTACTTGGCCACGGTGCGACGGGCGACGTTGATGCCCTGTTCGACCAGCAGGTCCGCTATCTGGTTGTCACTCAAGGGTTTTCGTGGGTTCTCGGCGGCGACGAGTTTTTTGATGATTGCACGGATGGCGGTTGATGAACACTCCCCGCCCGATGCCGTGCCGACGTGGCTGGAGAAGAAATATTTCAGCTCGAAAATGCCGCGCGGCGTATGCATGTACTTTTCGGTGGTGACGCGCGAGATCGTCGATTCGTGCATGCCGATCGCCTCGGCGATGTCGGCCAGCACCAGCGGCTTCATCGCCTCCGGTCCCTGCTCGAGAAAGCCCTGCTGTACCTCGACGATCCGCCCGGCGACCTTGAGCAGCGTCTCGTTGCGCGCGCGCAGGCTTTTCAGCAGCCAGCGTGCCTCCTGCAGGTGGTTGCGCAGGTAGTCGGCGTCACGGCGCTGGCTGGCGTCGCGGGCGAGGGCGGCGTAACCGGCGTTGATGCGCAGCTTCGGCGCCGCATCCGGGTTCAGCTCGACTTTCCAGCGCCGGCCATCCTTGCGCACGATGACGTCGGGGATGACGTAGCCGGTCTCGGCCGGCGACACCGTGCCACCCGGCCGCGGGTTCAGGCTGCGCACCAGGCGGATCACCGGGGCCAGCTGTTCCTCGCGCAGGCCGAGGCGGCGTCCGAGGGTGGCGAAATCGCGTTGCGCCAGCAGCGGCAGGAACTCGCCGACCAGGCGGATGGCCTCGCTGCGCCAGTTGGTTTGCGCGGGCAGCTGCTTCAGCTGGATGAGCAGGCATTCGCGCAGGTCGCGCGCGGCGACGCCCGGCGGGTCGAAGTTCTGCAGCAGGTGCAGCACCGCCTCGATCTCGTCGAGTGCCAGCGGTTCCTCGCCGGCCTCGAGCGAGCGGGCGGCGATCTGCGCGGCGCACTCGTCGTCGGCAAGCACGGCGTCACGGATGTCCTCGAGCGGCGTGGTCAGGTAGCCGTCGCTGTCCAGGCACTCGATGATGGCGAAGCCGATGGCGCGGTCGACGTCGGTCATCGGCGTCAGGTTCAGTTGCCACAGCAGGCGGTCGGTCAGCGACTCCTGGGTGCTGCCGCCGTTGTCTTCGAAGTCTTCGCCGGCGCCGCCGCTGCCGGCCGGCTGGCCGCCGTCGAAAACGTCGTCCCAGGCGCTGTCCACCGGCAGGTCGTCGGGCATGGACTCGACGGCGTCGAGGTCCATGGCCTGGTTGTCGGGGGTGGCTTCCTCGCTGCCGCTGGCCTGCAGCTGCTCGAGCAGGCGGATCGGGTCCTCGCCGTCATCGAGTTCGGCGTCGCGGCTGGCCGGTGCCTCGTCGCCGTCGTCGTCCATTTCCAGCAGCGGGTTGGATTCCAGCGCCTGCTGGATTTCCTGCTGCAGCTCGATGGTCGACAGCTGCAGCAGGCGGATGGCCTGCTGCAGTTGCGGCGTCATGGTCAGGTGCTGGGAGACCTGGAGGTGCAGTGACTGCTTCATGCGCGGAAGGATACCAGCCTGCAAGAGTCATGCCCAAGGCCGCCCGGCTTCCGACGGAAGGGCTTGCCGCCCGCGCGCCGATGGCCGGGCAGCCAATCTGCAGTTCGCTACAGCCGGAATTCGGCGCCGAGGTAGACCTCGCGGACCTTCTTGTCGGCGAGCACGTCGGCGGGCGTGCCGGCGGCAATGATGTGGCCACTGCCGACGATGTAGGCGCGCTCGCAGATGTCGAGGGTTTCGCGCACGTTGTGGTCGGTGATGAGCACGCCGATGCCGCGGTCGCGCAGGTGGCGGACGATCTGCTTGATGTCGGAAACAGAGATCGGGTCAACGCCGGCGAAGGGTTCGTCGAGCAGCACGAACGAGGGCCGCATGGCCAGCGCGCGGGCGATCTCGGCGCGCCGGCGCTCGCCGCCCGACAGCGCCTGGCCAAGGCTGTCGCGCAGGTGGCCGATGTGGAATTCCTCCAGCAGCCCGTCCAGTTCCTTGCGGCGGCCGGCCTTGTCGAGGTCCCGGCGCAACTCGAGGATGGCGAGGATGTTCTCGGCGACGGTCAGGCGGCGGAAGATCGAGGCCTCCTGCGGCAGGTAGCCGATGCCCTTGCGGGCGCGGCCATGCATGGGCAGCCCGGCGATATCGTTGCCGTCGATACTGATGTGGCCGGCGTCCTGCGGCACCAGCCCGACGATCATGTAGAAGCAGGTGGTCTTGCCGGCGCCGTTCGGGCCGAGCAGCCCGACGATCTCGCCGGTGTTCACTTCCAGCGACACGTCCTCGACGACACGACGTGACTTGTAGGCTTTCTGCAGTTTTTCCGCGCGCAGGATGCTCATGGGGAATTCTGGAATGGCGGTCGGGTCAGGGTTTGCCGCTGGCCGGCTGCAGGGTGATCTGCTGGCGGCTGCCCGCCGGCTTTTCCTCCGCCGGGGTCGGCGGCAACACCAGCAGCACGCGCGATGAACCGCCGCCGCTGGCATTGACCCGGCGCTTGACCACGTCGTAGTCGATGTGCGCGCCCTGGAAGAGGCGCTCGCCCTGGCGCAGGGTGGCCTGGTTGTCGAGCAGCATGCGGTCTTCCTTGATCAGGAAGGTGATCTTGCGCGCCTCGGCATGGATGGCTTCCTCCGTCGCGGTGGCCGACTGGTCCAGCAGCACCGGCGTGCCGGCCGCGATGGCCTGCACGGCGCGGCCGTCCTTGATCAGCACGGTCAGTTCGCGCGACTGCAGCCTGAGCGGCCCCTGCTGCAACACCACCTTGCCGCGGTAGGTCGCGGTGCCGGAGGGTTCGTCGATGGTCGCGGAATCCGCCTCGATCTGGATCGGCGCGTTGCGGTCGAGGGTGAGCGCCGCCACCGCCGGGCCCGGTGCCAGCAGCACGATCAGCGACAGCAGGGCGAGGAGGGAACGCAGTGCGGGAAGGGTCATGCGCAGGCCGGGATGCGGGGTGGAGCTTGCTTCAGGGCGGATCATATTGCCCCCTGACGCGTGCGTGCAGGTTCATGCGGCCGTTTTTCAGGTCCGCGTCGAGTCCGACGCCGGTGAGCTGGCCCTGCGCGGTGCGCAGCACGAAGGGCTGGTCGGTGACGGCCATCTCCCGCTGCCCGAGGACGGTGAGCCTTGCGGTTTCCAGCGTCATCGCCGACTGCGGGTCTTCGACCAGCCGCGCCAGCTTCACGTCGCCGACGAGATCGAGCCGCTGGCCGTCCTCGGCGATCACCCCGTGCGTCGACGTCAGTTGCCAGGGGCGTGTCGCCGTGCTGCCATCGGCATGGCTGTTGCGGTAGAAGATCATGTCCGGCGCCACCAGGTTGGCGCGCTCGGGCGCACGGAAATGAGTGAGCTCCGTGGCCGTGAGTTCGTAGCGGATGCGCCCGCTTTCGTCGAGGTCGATGGCGTGGAAGTCGGTGATGACGTAGTCGGGCCGGTCGGCCTGCGCCGCGTCGGCCGGCGTGTCGTTGAGCAGCTGCGCCGGCTGCGGCCAGTAGCGCGTCGAATAGAACACCGCCAGCGCCAGCAGCAGCAGGCCGCTGGTATTGAGGAGGCTGCGCTTGAGCGTCACGGCCGGCCTGCGGCGCTGTGCTGCGCGATGGCCGCCGCGAGCGTGCCCTGCGCGTGCATGATGAGGTCAGTGATCTCGCGCACGGCGCCTTCGCCGCCGCGCGCCAGCGTTACCCAGTGCGCGCGCTCGCGCACCGCGATGTGCGCGTTGGCCGGCGCGATGCCGAGGCAGACCGACTGGATGGCGGCGAGGTCGGGGAGGTCGTCACCGCAATAGGCGACGGCATCGAGCGCGACGCCGGTTTGCGGCAGCAACTCGTGCAGTGCCTCCAGCTTGTCCTCGCGCCCCTGCAGCAGCAACTCGGTGATGCCCAGTTCACGCGCACGGCGCTTGACGATCTCGCTCTTGCGGCCGGTGATGATCGCCACCTCGACTCCGCTGGCGCGCAACAGTTTGATGCCAAGCCCGTCGAGGATGCTGAACGCCTTGAGCTCTTCGCCGTCGTTGCCGTAGTAGAGGCGGCCGTCGGTGAGGACGCCGTCGCAGTCCAGCGCCAGCAAACGGACCTGGCGTGCCTTGTCGAGGATGGAATGCATCCGGCCGCCCTCAGAAAACGCCGGCGCGCAGCAGCGTCAGCATGTTCAGTACGCCGACCGGCCGGTTGTCTTCGTCAACCACGACCAGGCCGTTGATCTTGCGCTCCTCCATGATGCCGAGGCACTCGGCGGCGAGGATGCCGGGCTTCACCGTGGTGGCGCGCGTGTTCATCACCTCGCGGATCGGCGTCTTGCGCAGGTCGAGGTCATGGTCGAGCGTGCGGCGCAGGTCGCCGTCGGTGAACACGCCGAGGAAGCGGCCGTCACCGTCCACCACCGTGGTCATGCCCAGGCCGCGCCGGGTGATCTCGAAAATGGCATCGAACAGCGTGGTGTCGGGCAGCACGCGCGGCACGCCGTCGGCCTTCACCATCACGTCCTCGACCATCAGCAGCAGGCGGCGGCCGAGGCTGCCGCCGGGGTGCGACAGCGCGAACTGCTCGGCGGTGAACCCGCGCGCCTCCAGCAGCGCGACGGCGAGCGCGTCGCCCATCGCCAGCGCGGCCGTGGTGGACGACGTGGGCGCGAGGTTGAGCGGGCAGGCCTCCTGCTCGACGCCGACGTCGAGGTTGACGTCGGCCTGGCGCGCCAGCGTGGAGCCGGGCTTGCCCGTCATGCTGATCAGCGGCGTCTTCATGCGCTTGATCAGCGGCAGGATGGTGACGACCTCGCCGGTCTCGCCGGAATTCGACAACGCGATCACCGCGTCGCCCGGGGTGATCATGCCGAGGTCGCCGTGGCTGGCCTCGCCAGGGTGGACGAAGAAGGCTGGCGTGCCGGTGGAGGCCAGCGTGGCGGCGATCTTGCTGCCGACGTGCCCGCTCTTGCCCATGCCGGTGACGACGACGCGGCCGCGGCAGTTGAGCAGGAGTTCACAGGCGCGGGCGAAGCCGTCGTCGATGCGGGCTTCCAGGCCGGCCACCGCGGCGGCCTCCATGCGCAGGACGCGACGGGCGGATTGCTTGAAATCGTGCTGGCGATGCATGCGTTGGGCTCGGGATGCGGTTCGTGCGGCCGACGGCGCCGGCAGGGCGGGTTGCGCCGGTTTTTCCGGCGCGGCGCGCGCCGGCAGGCGCCGTCGCGGGCGGGCGCAAGGATAGCAGAGCGGGCGCGCCGCCCCTTGCAGCCTGACGCCGTGATCCGCCACGTGTCCGTGCCGGCAATCCGGGCAGCGCACGGGCCGGGCCGGGAACCACCGGCCGCGGCCTGCGGTCGCAGTGGGGCAAGGGCGCGGCCGATTCGCGCAAAAACGCCGGTGCTATAGTTCCGCCTCTATTGCGAGTGCGCCGGGTTCGCGACGGCCGCCAAACACACCCCGCCAGGTCAGACCGAGCGCATGACTTCCTCCGACAGCCACGTGGACATCCGCGGCCTGCACTTTTCTCGCGGCAGCCGCCCGATCTTCGCCGGGGTCGACATCCGCATCCGCCGTGGCCTGATCACCGCGATCCTCGGCCCGTCCGGCACCGGCAAGACCACCCTGCTGAAACTGATCGGCGGCCAGTTGCGCCCGGATGCCGGCAGCGTGCACGTCGACGGCCGCGACCTCGCGGCGATGAACCGCACCGAGTTGTACGCGGCGCGCGCGCGCATGGGCATGCTGTTCCAGAGCGGCGCCCTGTTCACGGACCTGTCGGTCTACGAGAACGTCGCCTTTCCCCTGCGCGCCCACACGCGGCTGCCGGAGTCGATGCTGCGCGACCTCGTGCTGATGAAGCTGAACGCGGTCGGCCTGCGCGGTGCCCGCGACCTGATGCCCAGCGAGCTGTCCGGCGGCATGGCCCGCCGCGTGGCGCTGGCGCGCGCCATCGCGCTCGACCCGGACCTGGTGATGTACGACGAGCCCTTCGCCGGGCAGGACCCGATCGCCATGGGTGTGCTGGTGAAGCTGATCAAGACGCTGAACGAGTCCGTCGGCGTCACCAGCGTCATCGTTTCGCATGACGTGCCGGAGACGTTGAGCATCGCCGACTACATCTACGTGATATCCAACGCGAAGGTGATCGGTGAGGGCACGCCGCAGCAGGTGATGGATTCCGGCAGTGCGGAAGTCCGGCAGTTCATGCGCGGCGAGCCGGACGGCCCGGTGCCCTTCCACTACCCGGCCGCCGGTTACCGCGAGGACCTCCTGCATGGCTGAGCAACGCACACCGGGCGCGCGCGTGGCCGGCCTCGGTGCCGACGCGCTGGCCATCGTCGAGGCGGTCGGGCGTGCCGGCATCATGCTGTTCCACAGCGTGGCCACCGTGCCCAACCTGCGTACCGCGTTGCCGCTGCTGGCGCGGCAGATCTACGCCATCGGCGTGCTGTCGCTGGTGATCATCATCGTCGCCGGCCTGTTCATCGGCATGGTGCTGGGCCTGCAGCTGTACCGCGTACTGGTCGATTTCGGTTCCGAGGCGGCGCTCGGCCAGCTGATCGCGCTGACGCTCAACCGCGAACTCGGCCCGGTGGTCACGGCGCTGCTGTTTGCCGGCCGGGCCGGCTCGGCGGTCACTGCCGAGATCGGCCTGATGAAATCGACCGAACAGCTTTCCAGCATGGAGATGATCGGCGTCGATCCGCTGCGCCGCATCGTGGCGCCGCGCTTCTGGGCCGGCGTCATCGCCATGCCGCTGCTGGCGATGATCTTCTCGTCGGTAGCCATCCTCGGCGGCTGGCTGGTCGGGGTTGAGTGGCTGGGCGTCTACGACGGCTCTTACTGGTCGGCAATGCAGAACTCCGTCGAATTCGGCGAGGACATCGGCAACGGCATCATCAAGAGCCTGGTGTTCGCCGCCGTGTGCATCTGGATCGCGGTCTTCCAGGGCTACGACGCCGAGCCCACCTCGGAAGGCATTTCCCGCGCCACCACGCGCACCGTCGTTTATTCGTCACTGGCCGTGCTCGGGCTGGATTTCCTGCTCACCGCCGTCATGTTCAAGGGGTTCTGACAATGAAGACACGCACGCTGGAACTGGCGGTCGGCGCTTTTCTCATCGCCGGGTTTCTCGCCTTCGCGTTCCTCGCCATCAAGGTGAGCGGGCTGAGTTTTGCCGCGCCGGAAGGCAGCTACCTCGTCAATGCACGCTTCGAGAACGTGTCCGGGCTGACCGTGCGCGCCAAGGTCACCATCGGCGGCGTGCTGGTTGGCCGCGTGACGGGCATCCGCCTGGACCCGGAGACGCACGCGGCGATGGTCGAAATGGCGATCGACGGCAGCGTGAAGGGCCTGACCACCGACACCACCGCTGCCATCCTCACCTCCGGCCTGCTCGGCGAGAAATACATCGGGCTGGAACCGGGTGCCGAAGATACCGAACTGCAACCGGGCGACATCATTCGCGATACACAATCGGCGCTGGTGCTGGAGAACCTGATCGGCAAGTTCCTGTCCAACCAGTTGAACAAGTCCACCGAGGAGTGAGCGAGTACGCCATGAACGCCAAACCGAACCGTTCTGCTTCCCTGCTGCTGGCCGCGGCCTTTGCGCTGCTGGCCTCGGGCCTGGCCGCTGCCGCGCTGCCGGCGCCGCACCAGGTCGTCGAGAAGGCAACGCGGGACGTGCTGGACCGCATCGTCAAGGATCGCCCGAAGTTCAAGGCGGACCCGGACCACCTGTACGTGATCGTCGAGGAGAACCTCGTTCCCTACGTGGACTTCGACCGCATCGCCAAGCGCGTGATGGCCAAGCACTACAAGGCCGCGAGCGAAGAACAGCGGGTGAAGTTCCGCAACGCCTTCAAGAAGAGCCTGATCCGTGCCTACGGCTCCGCGCTGGCCAACTACAACGACCAGAAATTCGTGGTGATGCCGGCCGGCAAGGGCGACGTCGAGCCTGACCGTGCCTCGGTGAACATGGAAGTCACCATGAAGGACGGCAGCGTCTACCGCATCAACTACGCCATGTTCCTCGCCGACAACGGCAGCTGGAAACTGGAGAACCTCGTGCTCGAGGGGGTCAACCTCGGCATGACCTACCGCAACAACTTCGCCGAGATGTACCAGCAGTACGGCGGTGACATCGACAAGGTCATCGCCAACTGGAGCTCCCGCGTCGAAGCCGAAAAGAAGAAGTCCGGCTGATGGCGGAGATCGTGCTGGCGGCGCCCGGGCGCATCCGCGTTTCCGGGGATCTCCATTTCGCCGATGCCGTGGCGGCCTGCGCGGCCGGCAACGCGCTCATCGCCGGCATGGCGGCCGGCGCGACGGTGGAGGTCTCCCTGGCCGGGCTGGCGCGCATCAACAGCGCCAGTGTCGCGGTGCTGCTCGCCTGGCAGCGGACGGCTGCAGCCGCCGGCCGGCCCTTGCTGATCCGCGACGTGCCACAGCAGCTGGCGGGCATCCTGCGGCTGTCCGGGCTGGACGAGGTCCTGCCGGTCGCCGCGGCCGGCTGACCCGGGAGCGCCGTTTCCCCGCTTTGTCCGCCGTGCTGCGGCATGTCCGGAGTGCCGCTGAATTATCATGTCGGCCCCCGCCGCACCCCGCGGCCCAGACGGCCACCTTCCCATGTCCCCGCAAGCCATCCAGGCCCTGATCGAACAGGGCATCGCCGGTGCCCGCGCCATCGTGCAGGGCGACGACGGCCGCCACTACCAGGCCATCGTGATCGCCGAGCAGTTCGCCGGCCTGTCGGCGGTGAAGAAGCAGCAACTGGTCTACGCCACCATCAATGCCCAGGTGGCCAGCGGCGAGATCCATGCCATCAGCCTGCAGACGCTCACGCCGGCCGAATGGGACAAGAAGCAGAAGTCGGGCTTCTGATCCCGCGCCCGGGCGTCCGCAAGCACGCCGCGATTTTCCCGTCCCCACCACTGCCAGTGCACTGGCCCACAGGTTTCCGATGGACAAACTGTTGATTACCGGCGGCAAGCCGCTCGATGGCGAGATCCGCGTTTCCGGCGCGAAGAATTCGTCGCTGCCCATCCTGGCCGCGACCCTGCTGGCGGAAACCCCGTCGGTGATCGGCAACGTGCCGCAACTGCATGACGTTTCCTCGCTGATCGAGCTGATCGGCCGCATGGGCGTCGAGGTGGTGATCGGTGACCGCATGCGTGTCGAGATCAACAGCAGCACGATCAAGGACTTCACCGCGCCCTACGAGCTGGTGAAGAAGATGCGGGCGTCCATCCTGGTGCTCGGCCCGCTGGTGGCCCGGTTCGGGCAGGCGGTGGTGTCGCTGCCGGGCGGCTGCGCGATCGGTTCGCGCCCGGTGGACCTGCACCTGCGCGGCCTCACCGCGATGGGCGCCGACATCGAGGTGAAGAACGGCTATATCCACGCCACTACGCACGGCAAGCGCCTCAAGGGCTGCCGCTTTGTGTTCGACGTGGTCACGGTGACCGGTACCGAGAACCTGCTGATGGCCGCGGCGCTCGCGGAAGGCACCACGGTGCTGGAAAACGCCGCGCGCGAACCCGAGATCGTCGATCTCGCCGAGTGCCTGCAGAAGATGGGCGCGAACATCGAGGGCGCCGGCACCGACAAGATCACCGTGCGCGGCGTGAAGGAACTGCACGGCTGCGTGCATGACGTCATCGCCGACCGCATCGAGACCGGCACCTACCTCGTCGCCGCCGCCGCCACCGGCGGCCGCATCCGCCTGCGCGATGCACGCCCGGACACGCTCGACGCCGTGCTGGACAAGCTGGCGGAGGCGGGCGCCAGCATCAGCACGACCGCGGACACCATCACGCTCGACATGCACGGCAAGCGCCCCAAGGCCGTCAGCCTGCGCACCGCGCCCTACCCGGCGTTCCCGACCGACATGCAGGCGCAGTTCTGCGCGTTGAACGCGGTCGCCGACGGCACCAGCACCATCATCGAGACGGTGTTCGAGAACCGTTTCATGCACGTGCTGGAAATGCAGCGGCTCGGCGCCGACTTCACCGTTGAAGGCCACACGGTGGTGTGCCGCGGCGTGCCGAAACTTTCCGGTGCGCCGGTGATGGCCACCGACCTGCGCGCGTCGGCCAGCCTGGTGATTGCGGCGCTCTGCGCCGAAGGCGACACGCTGATCGACCGCATCTACCACATCGACCGCGGTTACGAGTGCATCGAGGAAAAGTTCCTCGCGCTCGGCGCGCAGATCCGCCGCGTCAGCTGACATCGCGGCGGCACCACGGAAAACCACGGGACAGTCTGACGTCATGTCGAACGCCAACACCACGCCGGTCGTGCTTGCGCTGAGCAAGGGCCGCATCCTCGACGACACCCTGCCGTTGCTCGAGCGCGTCGGCATCCGCCTCACCGACGACCCGGCAAAGAGCCGCAAGCTGATCTTCGAGACGACGGACCCGGGCCTGCGCGTCATCATCATCCGCGCCACCGATGTGCCGGTGTTTGTCGAGAACGGCGCCGCCGATCTTGGCGTCGCCGGCAAGGACGTGCTGATGGAGCACGGCGCTGCCGGCGTCTACGAGCCGCTGGATCTCGGCATTGCGCGCTGCAAGCTGATGGTCGCGGCGAAGAAGGACGCGCCGCCGGTGCGCGGGCGGCTGCGCGTGGCCACCAAGTTCGTCAACCTCACCCGTCGCTATTACGCGGAAAAGGGCGAGCAGGTGGATGTGGTGAAGCTGTACGGCTCGATGGAGCTGGCGCCGCTGATGGGCCTGGCCGACCGCATCGTCGATATCGTCGATACCGGCAAGACGCTGAAGGAAAACGGCCTGGAGCCGACGGAACTGATCGCCACCATCAGTGCGCGCCTGATCGTCAACAAGGGCAGCTTCAAGATGAAGAACGCGCGCATCGCCGCGCTGGTCGAACAGTTGCGCGCGGTATGCGCGCAGCGGGGTGAGGCGTGAGCAGGCTGGCGATCCGCCGCTTCTCGACCGTCGCCGCGGACTTCCCGCGCCAGCTCGCGCAGGCGGTCGCCTGGAGCGAGGAGCGGGATGCGGCCGTCGAGCAGACGGTGGCCGCGATCATCGCCGACGTGCGTGCGCGCGGCGACGCCGCCGTGCTCGACTACACCAACCGCTTTGATCGTCGCGATGCCACGGCGCTGTCCGCGCTGGAGGTGTCCCGCGAGGCGCAGGCGGCAGCGATGGCGCGCGTGCCTGCCGCCGCGCTGCAGGCGCTGCGCGCGGCGGCGGCACGCATCCGTGAGTTCCACGCCAAGCAGATGCAGTCGAACTGGCAGTTCACCGACGCGCACGGCAACCGCCTGGGCCAGCGGGTGACGCCGCTCGACCGCGTCGGCCTGTACGTGCCGGGTGGCAAGGCCTCCTACCCGTCGTCGGTGCTGATGAACGCGATCCCGGCGAAAGTGGCCGGCGTGGCCGAGGTGGTCATGGTGGTGCCGGCGCCGGCCGGCGAGATCAGTGACCTGGTGCTCGCCGCCGCGCATGAGGCAGGCGTCGACCGCGTGTTCACCATCGGCGGCGCGCAGGCGGTTGCCGCGCTGGCCTTCGGCACCCAGACGGTGCCGCGCGTGGACAAGATCGTCGGGCCGGGCAACATCTATGTCGCCACGGCGAAAAAGCAGGTGTTCGGCGTCGTCGGCATCGACATGATCGCCGGCCCTTCCGAGATCCTCGTGGTCTGTGACGGACAGACCGACCCGGACTGGATCGCGATGGACCTGTTTTCGCAGGCCGAGCACGACGAGAACGCGCAGTCGGTGCTGGTGGCGGCTGACGCGGCGTTCCTCGATGCCGTCGAAGCGGCGATGAACCGCCTGTTGCCGGCGCTGCCGCGCGCCGGTGTCATTCGCGCGTCGCTGGAATCGCGGGGATTCTTCGTGCTGGCGCGTGACCTCGTCGACGCCTGCGAGAACGTCGTCAACCGCATCGCGCCGGAACACCTCGAGCTCTCCGTCGCCGAACCCGATGCCCTGCTGCCGCACATCCGCCATGCCGGTGCCATCTTCATGGGCCGCCACACACCGGAGGCCATCGGCGATTACTGTGCCGGCCCCAACCATGTGCTGCCCACGGCCGGCACGGCGCGCTTTTCCTCGCCGCTCGGCGTCTACGATTTCCAGAAGCGCAGCTCGCTGATCTTCTGTTCGCCGCAGGGCGCGCGTGT
>Ga0073934_10006441_pt1 | contig 17126 bp, 14 predicted proteins | sample LarsenN4metaG_FD_76834 | JGI IMG/M metagenome (GOLD analysis project Ga0073934, IMG submission 76834) | Hot spring sediment bacterial and archeal communities from British Columbia, Canada, to study Microbial Dark Matter (Phase II) - Larsen... ... | reverse complement strand
TGGCGGCCGAACAGCTGCTTGATCTCGCGCTGGGCGTTGGGGCCGCAGGCGAGCAGCTCGTCGAGCAGGGCGTCCAGCGCGGCGTCGAGCCCGTCGGGCGGCACCACCTGCTGCACGAGGCCGATGGCGAGCGCCTCGGCGGCGCCGATGCGCGCCGCGGTCAGCGCGAGCCGCCGCGCCTGGCGCCGGCCCACCGCGTTGGTGACGTAGGGGCCGATCACCGCCGGCAGGATGCCGAAGCGCGCCTCGCTGACGGCGAAGCTGGCGCCGTCGGCGGCCAGCGCGATGTCGCAGGCGCAGGCCAGGCCCACGCCGCCGCCGAGCGCGGCGCCCTGCACGCGCGCGATGGTCGGCTGCGGGCAGGCCTCGATGCGCGCCAGCATGCCGGCGAAGCGCCGCGCGTCCTGCTCGTTCCACTCGCGGCTGGCCTGCGAGGCGCGCTGCATCCATTGCAGGTCGGCACCGGCGCTGAAGTGGCGGCCTTCGGCGGCGAGCACGATGGCGCGCACGCCGGGGTCGGCGGCGAGTTGCGCGAAGGCGGCGTCCAGCTCGCCGATCATCGCCTCGTCGAAGGCGTTGAAGACCGCCGGCCGCGCCATCGTGACCTGCGCCACGCCGGGGCGGCGCGTCGCCACGGTGAGGGTGTCGGGCATCTCGAGGTCTCCCCGGTCGCATCAATAGGTCTCCAGGTGGAGACGGCCCTCGCGCTTGAGGGCGGCGGCGAGCGTATCCCAGTCGAGGCCGGACTGCTGAGCCACGTCGCGCAGCGCCAGCACCACGCCCTCCTCCATCGCCTTGAGGCCGCAGACGTAGAAGCAGGCGTTGGGGTCGCGCAGCAGCGCGGCCAGGTCGGCAGCGCGCTCGCGCATGCGGTCCTGCACGTAGCGGCGGGGCTCGCCGGGCGTGCGGCTGAAGGCGAAGTTGATGTCGATGAAGTCCTTGGGCAGGTTCTGCAGCGGGCCGAAGTAGGGCAGCTCCTCCTTCGTGCGCGCGCCGAAGAACAGCAGCAGCTTGCCGCCCTCGAACTTGCCCGATTGCCGGAGGCGCCGCCGCCACTCGGTCATCGCGCGCATCGGCGCACTGCCGGTGCCGGTGCAGATCATCACGATGTGGCTCTTCGGGTGGTTGGGCATCAGGAAGCTGGTGCCGAAGGGGCCGATCACCTGCACCTTGTCGCCGACCTGGAGGTCGCACATGTAGTTGCTGGCGACCCCGCGCACCGGGCGGCCCTGGTGGTCCTCGAGCACGCGCTTGATGGTGAGCGAAACGTTGTTGTAGCCCGGCCGCTCGCCGTTGCGAGGGCTGGCCACGCTGTACTGGCGCGCATGGTGCGGCCGGCCTTCGGCGTCGTGGCCCGGCGGGATGATGCCGATGCTCTGCCCTTCGAGCACCGGGAACGGCATCGAGCCGAAGTCGAGCACGATGTGGTGCGTGTCGTACTCGGTGCCCGCCTCGGTGACGCGGACGTTGCCGGCGACCGTGGCGACGACCCACTTCTCGGCCGCCTTGGGCCCGTAGAGTTGCGTGTAGGCGTGCGCGGCCGACCAGGGCGGCACGGTGGCGTTGATGTCGGCGGTGCGGAACGTCGTGGCGGCCTGCGGCTCGCCAGCGGCGGCGTCGGCCGCGTCGGCGGCCGGGCTGGTCAGCGGCAGCGGCTCGCCAGAATCCAGCGCACCCGCCTCCTCGGGCGCGAGCGCGGCGGGCAGCTCCTCCCAGCCGAGCTGCTCGGCCACGCTGTAGGCGCGCGCGCGCGGCACCTGGCGCCAGTTGTCGATGCTGCCGGTGGGGCATGGCGGGATGCAGGCCATGCAGAAGTTGCACTTGTCGACGTCGACGACGTAGTTGCGCGAGTCGTGCGTGACGGCACCCACCGGGCAGGTGGCCTCGCAGGTGTTGCAGCGGATGCAGATCTCGGGGTCGATCAGGTGCTGCTTGATCCACCCCGCCTCGGGCGCATTCATGTCGGGCGTCGGTCCAGAGAGGTCAGTTGAAGCGCACGTACTCGAAGTCCACCGGCTGCCGGTTGATGCCCATCACCGGCGGCGCGATCCAGCCGGCGAAGCGGCCGGGCTCGACGACGCGGCCCATCAGGCTGGCCACGAAGTCGCGGTCGGCGGCGCTCGGCAGCCACTCGTCGACGCGCGCGTTCCACTCGGCCTCGCTCACCACCTGGCCCTCGGGCGACACCTTCACGCCGGCCAGCGAGCCGATGTTGCGGTGGAAGGCCTTGTGCGGCGCCTTCAGGCGGTGCGGCAGGCCGGCCTTCTCGATGACCTTGTTCCAGCGCTCGATGCCGGCGATCGAGTCCTTGATGAAGTCGTCGCGCAGCACCTCGTTGAGCGCGTTGAGCATCGGCACCTCGCGCTCGACGAGCGCGCCTTCCTTGACGCCGAGCACGCTATAGCTCTGGCCGCGCAGGCGGTGGTCGTCCTGGCGCTTGCCCTCCTCGAAGCGGCCCTTGAGGCCGGTGCTGTAGAAGGTGGCGGCGTTGCTGCTCTCGTCGGCGCCGAACAGGTCGATCGTCACGCTGTAGTGGAAGTTGAGGTAGCGCTGCAGTGTCGGCAGGTCGACCACGCCGGCGGCGCGCAGCTTGTGCGGGTCGTCGGTCTTGAGCTCGTTCATCACCTGGCAGGTGCGCTGGATGACGCGGCTCACGCCCGACTCGCCCACGAACATGTGGTGCGCCTCCTCGGTGAGCATGAACTTGGTCGTGCGGGCCAGCGGGTCGAACGCGCTCTCGGCGAGCGCGCAGAGCTGGAACTTGCCGTCGCGGTCGGTGAAGTAGGTGAACATGAAGAAGGCGAGCCAGTCGGGCGTCTTCTCGTTGAAGGCCTGCAGGATGCGCGGGTTGTCCTGCTCGCCGCTGCGCCGCTCGAGCAGCGCCTCGGCCTCCTCGCGGCCGTCGCGCCCGAAGTGGCGGTGCAGCAGGTAGACCATCGCCCACAGGTGGCGGCCCTCCTCGACGTTGACCTGGAACAGGTTGCGCAGGTCGTACAGGCTCGGCGCGGTGAGGCCGAGGTGGCGCTGCTGCTCCACGCTCGCCGGCTCGGTGTCGCCCTGCGTCACGATGATGCGGCGCAGGTTGGCGCGGTACTCGCCGGGCACCTCGGTCCAGGCGGCCTCGCCGAGGTGGTCGCCGAAGTGGATCTTGCGGTTGGCGTCGCCGGGGTTGAGGAAGATGCCCCAGCGGTACTCGGGCATCTTGACGTAGCCGAACTGGGCCCAGCCCTGCGGGTCGACGCTGACCGCGGTGCGCAGGTAGACGTCGAAGCCCTGCGAGCCCTCGGGGCCCATGTCCTCCCACCACGACAGGAAGTTGGGCTGCCACTGCTCGAGCGCGCGCTGCAGCGTGCGGTCGTCGCCGAGGTTGACGTTGTTGGGGATCTTCTGGCTGTAGTCGATGCTGCTCATGGCGGTTCCCGGTGAATGCCTAGACGCGGTTCCAGTCGAAGGCGGCCTTGTCGCCCTTGCCGTAGACCTTGAGCGCGCCCTTGTCGCCGACGGCGTTGGGGCGCTGGAAGATCCAGTTCTGCCACGCCGTCAGGCGGCCGAAGATGCGCGTGGCCAGGTTCTCGGGGCCGTTGAAGCGCAGATTGGCCTCCAGGCCGGTGAGCGCGTCGGGGTTCATGGCGACGCGCTCCTCGATGGCGATGCGCGTCTCGTCGGCCCAGTCGATGTCGTCGGGCGCGCTGGTCACGAGGCCGAGCGCCTGCGCGGCCGCGGCGTCCAGGGCCTCGCCGATCCGCGCGCGCACGGCGTCCAGCGCCGGCGCCTCGCCGTAGAAGCGGCGCACGAGGCGGCTCTGGCCGGTGACCAGCGGGTACAGGCCGAAGTTCGTCTCGCCCACGGCCAGGCGCGGCGCGCGCGCCGCATCGTCGGGCAGCGCGAGGTGGTAGATGCGGTCGCAGGCCAGCGCCAGCTCGAGCAAGGTGCCCGCGAAGCACGAGCCGGGCTCGACGAGCGCGAACAGGCTGCGCGAGGAGACGTCGAGCCGCGCCAGCGTGCGCCGCAGCGCGCCGAGGGTCTCGCGCACGAACCAGTGTTCGCGCCGCGCGAGCAGCACCTCGTCCATCTGCTGCACGGCGCGCAGCTCGCCGCGGGTCTTGAGCAGCCACAGGCCGATCTCGGGCTCGTTGGTGCGCAGCCAGAGGATGGCATCGTCGAGTTCGCGCGCCAGCACGAGCGGGTACCAGGCGGCGCCGGCCGCCTCGATGGCGGCGACGTCGCTCTCGATCGCGCGCTCGGGCGCCTTGACGGTGAGCGTGGCGACGCGGCGCGCGCGGTCGATCTCGACCGCCACCTGCGTGTAGCGCAACGCGTCGGGCTCGACGCTGCGCGCGAGCGGCGTCAGCGCCACGCCGCGCGCGCCGGCCGGCCGGCTGCTCGACGCCGCGAGCTGCAGCGAGCGCTCCTGCACCTTGGCCGCGAACTGCGCCGGCCTGGCGATCGCGTCGACCAGCCGCCAGTCGAGCGCGCGCTGGCCGCGCACGCCTTCGACGCTGGTGCAGAAGAGGTCCGCCAGGTCGTGCCGCACCTTGCGCTTGTCGGTCAGGCGCGTCAGTCCGCCGGTGCCCGGCAGCACGCCGAGCAGCGGCACCTCGGGCAGGCTGACCGAGCTGGAGCGGTCGTCGACGAGGATGATCTCGTCGCAGGCCAGCGCCAGTTCGTAGCCGCCGCCGGCACAGGCGCCGTTGACCGCGGCGATGAACTTGAGCCCGCCGTGGCGCGAGCTGTCCTCGATGCCGTTGCGGGTCTCGTTGGTGAACTTGCAGAAGTTCACCTTCCAGGCGTGGCTCGAATGACCAAGCATGAAGATGTTGGCGCCCGAGCAGAACACCTTGTCCTTCAGGCTGGTGAGCACGACCGTGCGCACCTCCGGGTGCTCGAAGCGGATGCGGTCGAGCGCATCGGCCAGCTCGATGTCGACGCCGAGGTCGTAGCTGTTGAGCTTGAGCTTGTAGCCGGGGACGAGGCCGCCGTCCTCGTCGATGTCGGCGGCCAGCGTGGCCACCGGGCCTTCGAACTTGAGCTTCCAGTGGCGGTAGCGCGACGGGTGGGTCTGGTAGTCGACGGGGGGCAGCTTCATCGCGTACTCATTGAAGGATAGTGCATTCGACGCCGATCATAGGCACTTTTATGCATCATCACAAGCCCTTCAGCCCGTCGTCAATCAGCCGACGGGCAACCGCAGCGCCTTGCGCACCACGCTGCGCAAGGTGGCGAAGGTTTCGGGCAGCGGCGCGGCGCTGGTGTCGACGCGCAGGTCGGCCTTGGCGTAGAAGGCGGCGCGGCCGGCCAGGATGCCCTTGAGGTCTTCCATCGCCTCGCGGCTGGCGGTCATCGGGCGCATGTCGCCCTGCGCGATCACGCGCTTCATGTGGTCTTCCGGGTCGGCCTGCAGCCATACCGTGGTGCAGTGCTGCAGCAGCAGGTTGAAGGTGGCCGGATCGGACACGATGCCGCCCGGCGCCGCGACCACCGCCTCGGGGTAGAGCTGGATCGTCTCCTCGAGCGCGCGCCGCTCGTAGCGGCGATAGGCGTTCTGGCCGTAGAGCGCCTGGATCTCGTCGATGGTGAAGCCCGCGAACTTCTCGATCTCGCGGCTGAGCTCGATGAACGAGAAGCCCAGGTCCTCGGCGAGCATGCGCCCGAGCGTGGACTTGCCGGCGCCGCGCAGCCCGACCAGCGCGATGCAGGTGCTGCGCCGCGCCGGTTCGGCGCGGGAAGCGCGCGCCGTGCCGCCCAGCAGCTCGGCCAGCGCGACGCGGGCGCGCTGCAGCGTGGCCTCGTCGCGGCCCTCGAGCAGCTCGCGGATCATCAGCCACTCGGGAGAGACGGTCGTCACGTCGCCGATCAGCTCGGCGAGCGAGCACTGCAGCGCGCGCGCCACCTGCAGCAGCACCAGGATCGAGGCGTTGCCGACGCCGTACTCGAGGTTGGCCAGGTGCCGCTCGCTCACGTCGGAGGCCAGCGCCAGCGCCTTGCGCGTCATGCCGCGGCGCGAGCGCAGCCCGCGCACGCGCTCGCCCAGCGCGACGAGGAAAGGGTTCTTGTCCTCGCCGGTGCCCTCTTTGGCTTGCGGCAGTGCCTCCATCGCGGCATGCATCATCGTGCTTGACATGCGTCCTCACCAGGCTCTATCGTGCCCACAAGCACCATACTGCAAGATGACGCCGCCCACAAGCGCCTTCGTCGACCTGCGCGTGACCGGCCGCAGCCTGCGCATCGAGCACCGCTGGCTGGCGCCCGAGCGCCGCACAGCACCGCTCGTCGTGTTCTTGCACGAAGGCCTCGGCTCGCTGGCGATGTGGAAGCGCTTCCCCGAACGGCTGTGCGATGCGCTCGGCTGGCGCGGCCTCGTCTACTCGCGCCCCGGCTACGGCCGCTCCGGCGCGCCACCCGACGAAGCGCCCTGGGGCCCCGACTTCATGCACCACCAGGCGCACGAGGTGCTGCCGGCCCTGCTCGCCGCGCTCGGCGTGGACAGCGCGCGCGATCCGCCCTGGCTGTTCGGCCACAGCGACGGCGGCTCGATCGCGCTGCTGCACGCCGCGCGCCATGTCGAGCACGTGGCCGGCGCCGTCGTGCTCGCGCCGCACATCATGGTCGAGCCGCTGTCATTGGCGAGCATCGAGAAGGCGCGCCGCGCCTTCGTCGAAGGCGAGCTGCGCGCGCGCCTGGCGCCCTACCACGACGACCCGGAGCGCGCCTTCTGGCGCTGGAACCGCGTCTGGCTGGACCCCGCCTTCGCGTCGTGGTCGATCGAGGCGGAGATCGGCGCCATCCGCTGCCCGCTGCTCGCCGTGCAGGGCGTGGACGACGAGTACGGCACGCTCGAGCAGATCCGCGGCATCGCACGCCGCGTGCCGCACGCCGAACTGCTGGAGTTGGCGGACTGCGGGCATTCACCGCAGCGCGACCAGCCCGAGCGGCTGGTCGAGGCGGTGCGCGGCTTCGTGCGCCGCAGCGTGGATCAGCCAGGCGGCAGGCTATAACCGCGCCTCCCCCGCCCCGCCGCCCGGATGGACCTCGCCACCTTCCTCATCCAGTGCCTGAACAGCCTGCAGTACGGGCTGCTGCTGTTCCTGGTGGCGAGCGGGCTGACGCTGATCTTCGGCATCATGGGCGTGATCAACCTCGCGCACGGCAGCTTCTACATGATCGGCGCGTACATGGCCTACGCGCTGGCCCCGGTGGTGGGGGGCGGCTTCTTCGTCACGCTGGCGGTCGGCCTGGTGCTCTCGGTGATCCTCGGCTACCTGCTCGAGTGGGCGTTCTACAGCTACCTCTACGAGCGCGAGCACCTGCAGCAGGTGCTCATGACCTACGGCCTGATCCTCGTCTTCGAGGAGCTGCGCAGCCTCATCGTCGGCGACGACGTGCACGGCGTGAAGGCGCCGGAGATCCTCGCCGGCACCATTCCGCTGGGCGAGCTGATGACCTACCCGGTCTACCGGCTCTTCATCTCCGGCGTCTGCCTGGCGCTGGCGCTCGGCATGTACCTGGTGTTCACGCGCACGCGGCTGGGCATGGCCATCCGCGCCGGCAGCACCGGCGTGGCGCAGCGCGAGATGGTGCAGAGCCTGGGCATCGACATCAAGCTGCTCTATCGCGTGGTGTTCGCCGCCGGCGTGGCCATCGCCGTGCTCGCCGGCATGGTGGCGGCGCCGGTGTCCAGCGTCTACCCGGGCATGGGGCAGTCGGTGCTCATCGTCTGCTTCGTGGTGGTGGTGATCGGCGGCATCGGCTCGATCCGCGGTGCGCTGCTGGCGGCACTGCTGATCGGCTTCGTCGACACCTTCGGCAAGGTGCTGCTGCCGCAGGCCGCCGGCGTGCTGGTCTACGTGCTGATGGCGCTGATCCTGCTGTGGAAGCCCGACGGGCTGTTCAAGGCCGGCTGAAGCGAGATGAGCGCGATGAAGGGCCGCCTCGCCTTCGTCGCCGCAGCCTTCGTGCTGCTGGCGCTGTACCCGCTGGTGGCCGGTAAGTTCGGCATCGACCTGGCCACCAAGATCATGATCTACGCGGTGTTCGCGCTCAGCCTGGAGCTGCTGGTCGGCGGCACCGGGCTGGTGTGCTTCGGGCACGCCGCCTTCTTCGGCATCGGTGCCTACGCCACCGTGCTGCTGTCGCCCGCCGGTGCACCGGCGTCGCTGGCCTGGCTGCTGCCGGCCTGCGTGGGCGCGGCGGCGCTGTACGCGCTGGCGGTGGGCGCGCTGTCGCTGCGCACCAAGGGCGTGTACTTCATCATGGTCACGCTGGCCTTCGCGCAGATGGCCTACTACGTGGTGCACGACACGCCGCTCGGCGGCGGCACCGACGGCATCTACCTCGACGCGCGGCCTGCGCTCGGCAGCCTGCTCGAGCTGGACGGGGCGCACACGCTGTACTTCTTCACCCTCGGCGCGCTGGCGCTGGTGTTCGGCTTGCTGGCGCTGCTGGTGCGCTCGCGCTTCGGGCGCGCGCTGGCCGGCATCCGCGTCAACGAGCAGCGCATGCGCGCCGCCGGTTTCTCCACCTACCCGTACAAGCTGGCGGCGTTCACGATCTCCGGCGCGCTGGCCGGCCTGGCGGGTTTCCTGTTCGCGGTGAAGGACGGCTTCGTCAACCCGGAGCTGCTGTCGTGGCACCTCTCGGGCGCGGTGCTGATCATGATCATCCTGGGCGGCATCGGCCACCTGCGCGGCGCGCTGATCGGCGCCTTCGCCTTCGTGCTGCTGCAGGAGTTCTTCAAGAGCGAGGCGCTGTTCGGCGACTTCGCCCGGCACTGGCACCTGGGGCTCGGCCTGACCATCATCCTCAGCGTGGCCCTGCTGCCGCGCGGGCTGGTCGGGCTGCCGCAGGCCCTGCAGGCGCGCCGGCCGCGGCGCCCGGTCACCGGCAGCGCCGAGGACGCGACGTGAGCGAGGTGCTGCTGCAATGCCGCGAACTGACGCGCCGCTTCGCCGGCCTGCTGGCGGTGGACCGCGTGTCGCTCGAGGTGCAGCGCGGCACCGTGCATGCCGTGATCGGCACCAACGGCGCCGGCAAGAGCACGCTGATCAACCTGCTTGCCGGCGAGATCGCGCCCAGCGCCGGCAGCGTGGCCCTGCTCGGCCACGACGTCACGCGCTGGGCGCAGCCGCGGCGGGCCCGCGCCGGGCTCGGCCGCAGCTACCAGCGGACGACGATCTTCCCGAGCTTCACGGTGCTGGAGAACTGCCGCCTGGCGGCGCAGGCGCGCTTCCAGCACCCGTGGCGCTGGTGGCAGGACGCCGCGCGCTGCCCCGCGAGCCTGGGCGCCGCGCGCGAGGCCGCGGCGCGCGCAGGACTGGCCGAGCACCTCGAGCGCCCGGCCGGCCTGCTCAGCCACGGCGGCAAGCGCCAGCTCGAGATCGCGATGTGCCTTGCGACGGCGCCGCAGGTGCTGCTGCTCGACGAGCCGCTCGCCGGCATGGGCGCCGAGGAGACCGAGCGCATGCTGGCGCTGCTGGCCGGGCTCAAGGAAGGCCACGCCATCCTGCTCGTCGAGCACGACATGGACGCGGTGTTCCGCGTCGCCGACCGCATCACCGTGATGGTCAACGGCGCCGTGCTCGCCTCGGGCACGCCGGAGGCGGTGCGCGCCAACGCCGAGGTGCAGGCGGCCTACCTGGGCGGACACTGACGATGGCCGACACCCTCCTCCACGCGCAGGGCGTGCAGGCCTGGTACGGCTCGAGCCACGTGCTGCACGGCGTGGACCTGAGCATCCGGCGCGGCGAGACGGTGGGCCTGCTCGGCCGCAACGGCATGGGCAAGAGCACGCTGATCCGCACGCTGCTCGGCCATGTCGCGGAGCGTGCCGGGCGCATCGAGTTCTTCGGCCACGACCTCTCGCGCGCCCGGCCGCACGAGGTGGCGCGGCGCGGCGTGGCCTACGTGCCCGAGGGGCGCGGCATCTTCCCCAACCTCACGGTCAGGGAGAACCTCGTGCTCGCGGCACGCCCGCCGCGCGACGCCGGCCGCGGCTGGACCTTCGAGCGCGTGCTCGCCACCTTCCCGCGCCTGGCCGAGCGGCTGGCCCACCCGGGCGCGCAGCTGTCGGGCGGCGAGCAGCAGATGCTGGCCATCGGTCGTGCGCTGCTCACGCAGCCCGAGCTGATCTTCCTCGACGAGGCCACCGAGGGCCTGGCGCCGCTCATCGTGGCCGAGATCTGGCGCGTCGTCGGCGAGATCCGCCGCGACGGCATCGCCACGTTGATCGTCGACCGCGACTACCGCAAGGTGCTGGCGCACAGCGACCGCGCGCTCGTGCTGCAGAAGGGCCGCGTCGTGCTCGACGGCGAGCCCGAGGCGCTGCGCGCCGGCGGCGCGCTGGCCTCCCTGCTGGGTGTCTGACTGCAAACTCCGACGAGGCCGACCATGCTGAGCTACTCCCTGCAATCCTTCGGCAAGCCGCTCGCCCAGGTGCTGCGCGAGACGCCTGCGCCCCAGGGCACCGAGGTGTTGCTGGAGGTGGGCCACTGCGGCGTGTGCCACAGCGACCTGCACCTGTCCGACGGCTACTTCGACCTCGGCGGCGACGCGCGCATCGACCTCACGCGATCGCTGGCGCTGCCGCGCACGCTGGGGCACGAGATCGCCGGCCGGGTGGCCGCGCTCGGGCCCGAGGTGGCCGCCGATGCCGGCGTGCGCGTCGGCGACCGCCGCGTCGTCTACCCCTGGATCGGCTGCGGCGCCTGCGGCCCGTGCCGAGCCGGCGACGAGCACCTGTGCGGCAGCCCACGCGCCCTCGGCGTCAACCGCGACGGCGGCTTCGCCAGCCACGTGCTGGTGCCGCACCCGCGCTACCTGCTCGACTACGGTGGCCTGCCCGCGGCCCAGGCCTGCACCTACGGCTGCGCCGGCGTCACCGCGTACAGCGCGTTGAAGAAGGCGGCACCGCTGGCTCCGGGCGACGCGCTGCTCGTCATCGGCGCCGGCGGCGTCGGGCTGTCGGGCATCCGGCTGGCGCGCCAGGTGCTCGGCGTGGCGCCCATCGTGGCCGAGATCGATCGTGCCAAATGGGACCTGGCACGCGCCGCCGGCGCCGCCGACGTCATCGACCCGTCGGCCGAAGGCGCCGGCAAGGCCCTCGTCAAGGCCACCGGCGGCGGCGTGGCGGCGGCCATCGACTACGTCGGCGCGGCCTCGTCGTTCGACTTCGGATTGGGCGCGCTGCGCAAGGGCGGCCGCCTCGTCTGCGTGGGCCTGATCGGCGGCCGCACCGCCATCATGCCGGCGATGGTGGCGATGAAGGCGATCAGCGTGATCGGCTCCTACGTCGGCACGCTGGCCGAGATGCGCGAACTGCTGGCGCTGGCCAACGGCCCGGCCGCCCTGCCCGAGCTGCCGCTGCAGACTCTGCCGCTGGCGCGTGCCGCCGAGGTGCTGGACGATCTGCGCGCCGGGCGCATCCGCGGGCGCGCGGTGCTGGAGGTCGGTGCGCCGTAGCGCCCGGACTCCCAGCTGGGGGTCTAGGAGTGCAGCTCGCGCACCTCGATGTGCGGCGCCGGCTGGTAGACCCGATCGGGCGTGCGGCCGATGGCGCGCGCCGAAGGCGAGCCGAGCTCGCCCTGCAGCTCCACGCCGGTCACCGTGTCGGGCGCCATCGCGCCGAGCGCGGCGTAGGCGGCGGCGAGCGCCTCGTCGTCGCTGCGCGCCGAGGCGGCCCCGGCCTCGGGCTCCGACTCGCGCTCGCGCGCCGGCCTCGGCGGCAGCGCGCTGTCGAGCACGGCCGCGGTGCGGTAGGCATCGGCCTCGGCGTCGGGGTCGTGGTGCTCGCGGTCGAGCACCGCCACCGCCATCTTCGAGCGCAGGTTGGCCAGGCCCGCGGGCGACCAGTTCAGCACCAGGCCCTCGAGCTGGTCGAGCGCGCGCTGCAGCACGTCGAGCGGGATCTTGTGCAGCGCGCGCAGCCCCTTCTTGGCCAGCGCCTGCTCGACGAAGACGAGGTGGCGCATGGTCTTGCGCGTCTCGGGCAGCTCGTTGAGCAGCGCGGCGAGCTCGCTGCGGATGAGCGCCAGCTCCTCGTCGGCCTTGCGCTTGGCCGCCTCGTCGCGCTGCACGCGCTTGCTCGGCACGCGCGGCCGCTCCTCGAGCACCACGCGCACCACCTCGCCTTCGCGGCGCACGGTGAGGTCGTGCTTGAAGAACGCCGCGGCGGCGCGCGCCAGCGGCTTGAGGAGGCTCGACAGGGCACTCATGGCGAGAACGGGTTCGGCGCAGACCGGTGGCGGCCCATGACAAGGAGATCGGCTCAGTCTAGGCAGGCTTGATGGTGCCGAAGCCCCGAGATGTGACCAAGCGCGACGCCAATTGCGCTGCGGTGCAACATGCCGTTACGGCACGCGGTGGCGCGGTCAGCCGACGCAGGTGCGGTTCTTGCCGGTCCGCTTGGCCTCGTACAGCGCCTCGTCGGCGCGCGCCAGCGCGGCGTCGAGCGCCTCGCCGCTGCGCCACGCCGTCACGCCGGCCGAGAAGGTGACGAACACCTCCTCGCCCTCGTGCAGGAAGAGACTGGCGCTCAGGCTGCGCTGCAGCCGCGTGAGCGCCTGCTGGGCCTCGTCGGCGGCGCTGCCGGGCAGCAGCAGCACGAACTCCTCGCCGCCGAAGCGCGCCACCTGGTCCACCGGGCGCAGGCGCTCGCGCACCGCGGCGGCCAGCGACTTGAGCGCCTGGTCGCCGGCGGCGTGGCCGAGGCGGTCGTTGAGCTTCTTGAAGTTGTCGATGTCGATCAGCGCCACCGCCAGCTGCGCCGCCGGGTCGCGCTCGCAGCGCGCCACCTCGGCGGCGAAGGCGCGCTCCAGGCCGCGCCGGTTGGCCACCTGCGTGAGGGCGTCGGTGGCGGCGTCGTCGGAGAGGCGGCGCAGCTCGCCCTCGAGCTCGCGCACGCGCGACTCGAGCTGCTCGGCGCGCGCGCGGTCGGCGTCCAGCCGCTGCTGCGAGGCGCGCACCGCGGCCTGCACGCTGCGGCTATCGGCGAGCAGCGCCTGCACCACGGACGCCAGGCTGTCCAGGCTGTCGGCGGCGGCGATCGCCTCGGCGTGCCGGCCAAGCGCCGACTCGAAGCTGCCGGTCTGCGCGCCCAGCGTGCCGACCTCGCCGAGCATGCGCGCGAGCAGCGTCTTGAGCGCGTCGCGTGCCGCCGCGCGCTCACCGCGCAGCGCCTGCTGGCGCGCGCGCGTGTGCGCCAGCGCGTCGGAGGCGGCGCGCAGCGCGCGCAGGTTCAGCCCCTCGGCCAGCCGCGACTCGAGTTCGCGGCACTGGCCCTGCGCCCAGCTCTCGTCCTCGGCCAACTCGGTGAGGCCGCGCGTCAGCTCGCGGCACAGGCCGGCGAGTTCGCCCACCGTGTGGTGACGGTGGCCGAACCAGCGCTCGGCGGCCGCGCAGGCGGCCTCCAGCGCCTCGAGCAGGGGCGGGGTCGGGCCTTCGCCGGCGATGGTGTCGGCGATGCGCGCCAGCTCCTCGGCCAGCCGCGCAGCGCGCGCGTCGTCGGCGGGCAGCGCGCTGGCCAGGGCGGCGTGCAGCGGGGGCAGCACGCGCGGCCAGGTGGGGGCGGCCGACGGCGCGGGTGTGGCGCGGCCCGATGTGTCGGCCATCGTGCCAGCCAGCGTGTCGGCGAGCGAGTGGGTCGGCGAGTCGGCCAGCGCGACCACGCCGGCCGACGCCGCTTCGGCGGCCGTCGCCTTGTCCGACTCCCAGGCCTGCACCAGCGATTGCAGGCGCTGCAGCAGACGCTCGGCGTCGCTGCGGCTGCCGCCGAGCACGCGCTCGAGGCTGTCCTGGCGCCGCGCGCGGGTCCACTGCGCGCTGCCGCGCTCGAGGCCACGCACCACGCGCTCGATCAGCTCGGCCCAGGCCACGCCGGAGCGCTTGCCGTCGGCGGCACCGGCCGAAGCCGACGTTGCAGGCGCCTCGCCCGACTCCTCGGCCCAGGCGCGCGCGTAGTTGTCGGGCGTCGGTTCGAGCCGGCGCTCGGCCAGTCGGCGCAGGGTGGCCTTGGCGATCGCGGCCGGGGCCGCGCGTTCGGTGGCCGGCGGGGCACCCATCGACGCGCCGGCGTCAGCGCAGGCGCCGCACGCCGGCGCTGGCGGCGGTGCCGCCGACCAGCGGCTCGTTGGCCACCGCGGCGATCCAGGGCGCCTTCTTGGGCAGCACGGTCTGCTCGAGCCAGCGCTGCAGTTCCTCGGCCGTGACGGCGCGGCTGAACAGGAAGCCCTGCATCACGCCGCAGCCCAGGCGGTGCAGCACCTCCATCTGGCGCAGCGTCTCCACGCCCTCGGCCACCACGCGCAGGCCGAGCGAACGCGCCAGCGCGATGATGGCCGTGACCACCGCCGAGCTCTGCGGCGTGATGCCGAGTTCGCGCACGAAGCTGCGGTCGATCTTGAGCTCGCTGATCGGCAGCGTGGTCAGGTAGGCCAGGCTCGAGTAGCCGGTGCCGAAGTCGTCGATCGCGATCTCCACGCCGATCTCGTTGAGACGGTGCAGGCTCGGGATGACGTTCTGCAACTCCTTCATCAGGTTGTCTTCGGTGATCTCGAGCTGGATCACGCGGTGCGGCACGTTGACCGCGGTGACGCACTGGTGGATGTGCTCGACGAGGTCGCTGCGCTCGAACAGGCGGCTGGGCAGGTTGACGGCGATCGAGTCGTCGAAGGCGAAGGCCTGCTGCCACTGGCGCGCCTGGCGCGCCGCCTCGCGCAGCGCCCACTCCGACAGCGGCACGATGAGGCCGGTGTCCTCGGCCAGCGGGATGAACTCGCCCGGCGGCACCAGCTTGTCGCCGCGCTTCCAGCGCATCAGCGCCTCGGCGCCCACCATCTTGGAGCCGCGCACGTCGATCTTGGGCTGGTAGTGCAGCACCAGCTCGTTGCGCTCGATGGCCTTGTGCAGCGCGGTCTCGAGCTCGAGCTTCTCGCGGCCGCGGCCGGCCAGCTGCGGGCTGTAGATGGCCGAGCTGTTCTTGCCCTGCGACTTGACCGAGTACATGGCCACGTCGGAATTGCGCAGCAGGTCGACCACCGAGGCACCGTCGCGCGGGTACATCGCCACGCCGATGCTGGCGGTGACGAAGCACTCCTGGCCGCCGACGAAGATCGGCTCGCGCAGCGCGTCCAGGATGCGCTGCGACACGCGCTCGGCGTCGGCGTCCTCGCCGACCTCGGGCAGCAGGGCCACGAACTCGTCGCCGCCCAGGCGCCCCACCGCCTCGAGCGCGCGGTGCGAGCGTGCGCCGGCGGCCTCGATGGCGCCTTCGAGGATCTGGTCGCTGTGGCGCACGCAGGCGCGCAGCCGGCGGCCGACCTCGACGAGCAGCTCGTCGCCGGCACCGTGGCCCAGCGTGTCGTTGATGACCTTGAAGCGGTCGAGGTCGATGAGCAGCAGCGCGAACTGGTGCTGCAGCCGCCTCGCGTGCTCGAGCGCGCGTTCGGCGCGCCAGATCAGCTGGCGGCGGTTGGGCAGGCCGGTCAGCGCGTCGAAGTTGGCCAGGTGGCGGATCTTGTCCTCGGCCTGGCGGCGGTCGGTCACGTCCTGCACGATGCCGGTGTAGCCGGCGCTCTGCCCGTGCTCGTTGAAGTCGGGCTCGGCCTCGATGTGGATGATGCGCTGGCGCCCGTCGAGCAGCACGATCGGCGCGTCGGTGGCCAGCACCGAGCTGTGGCGCAGCGCGTCGTGCAGCTGGCGCAGCAGGCTGCGCCGCTCGTCCTGCGGCACCATGCGCAGCAGCGAGCGCAGGCCGATGCGCTCGTTGGGCCCGAAGCCGAACACGCGCAGCGACTCGCTGGACAGCAGCAGCCCGGCGCGCTCGCCGCGCTCGCCGCGCCGCCAGTCGAAGCTGCCCATGCGCGCCAGGTCCTGCGCGCGTGCCAGCTTGCTCTTGCTGCGCTCCAGCTCCAGCCGCGTGCGCGAGGCGCGCAGCAGGTAGTGCAGGCGCCCGGCGAGCAGGCTCCACTGCGTGCTCTTGACGAAGAAGTCGGTGGCGCCGGCCTGGTAGGCGCGCGTGATCGAGGCGTCGTCGTCGAGGCCGGTCAGCATCAGCACCGGCACGTTCTCGTAGCCGGGGAGCTGGCGGATGGCGCGGCAGGTCTCGAAGCCGTCCAGCCCGGGCATCATCGCGTCGAGCACGATGACGTCGGGCGCGTTCTCGCGCAGCAGCGCCAGCGCGCGCTCGCCGCCCGGGGCCTCGACCAGCTTGAAGCCGCGCTCGCGCAGCGCGATGCCGGTGAGCAGCAGGTTGACCTCGTCGTCGTCGACGAGCAGCACTTCGGGCTCGACCGGCAGGTCGTAGAACGCGGACAGCGCAGGGGTGTTCATCGAGGCGGCGGGCTCAGGGACGCAGCATAGCCTGCACGGCGGCCAGCGCGGCCCGCCCTTCGGCGATCAGGCGTTCGACATCGTGGCGTTGTGCCGTGCCGCCGCTGCTGCGCGCGGCACGCTCGACCTGCTCGCAGGTCTGGGCCAGGCGCAGCGCGCCCACGCTGGCGGCGCTGCTCTTGAGCGTGTGCGCGATCGCGCCCACCGCCTCGGCGCGACCGCCGTCCAGTTCGGCCGCCAGCTGGCCGAGCATGCGCTCGAGCGAGACCTCGAACGCCGTCAGCACGCGCGGCAGCACGCCATGCCGGCCGTCGGGGTCGAGCTCGCGCAGGCGGCCGAGCGCGACGGCATCGAGCACCACGGGCGGCACGGCGGGCGGGGGCGGTGGTGCGGGCGGGTTCATACGGCGGGAGGGAGGGACGGCCGCGGCAGGATGCGAAGGCGCCGGCGCGGCGTCAACCGGGGGAACGCGGCCACGCGCCGCGGCGGGCGCTGGGGCGACGAGGGGGCGAGGACATCGGGGGCAGGCGGCAAGAAGCCTCGTCTTTCGGCGAGGTCGCGTCCGACTTGAGGGCGGGCTGCGCAAGGCGCTCCCTACAATGCCGCACATGCCCCGTTCCCGAACGCCGCGTTCCCGAACGGACGTGCTGCTGCCGCCGCTGCTGCTGCTCGGCGGCTGCCGTGACGGCGCGACGTTGGACGCCGCGGCCTTCGGCTTCGGCATGCTCGCGCTCCTGCTGGTGGCCTTCGGCTTCGAGCGCTGGGGCCGCCAGCGTGGGGCGGCCGGGGTCGCCGCGGCCGCCGGC
>Ga0073934_10006440_pt1 | contig 17128 bp, 12 predicted proteins | sample LarsenN4metaG_FD_76834 | JGI IMG/M metagenome (GOLD analysis project Ga0073934, IMG submission 76834) | Hot spring sediment bacterial and archeal communities from British Columbia, Canada, to study Microbial Dark Matter (Phase II) - Larsen... ... | reverse complement strand
CGGCGTGTCGAACGGCGCCGTGTGCAGCACGTAGTTGTACGGCGGGTCGTCGAGGGCCAGCTCGAGCTTTCGCAAAATCGTCTTCAGCACGACGCCGAGTTCTTCGATGCCGCCGCGGGGAATGTTCTCGTAGTGGCTGGAATGCTGCTTCGGCAGCACCCAGGTTTCAAAGGGGAAGCGGCTGGCGAAGGGACAGATGACCACAAAGTTCGGCGTGTCCATGACCACGCGCGCGTTCGATGCCAGCTCCTGCTGGATCATGTCGTCGAAGATGCACCGCCCGCGGTAGTTGTAGAATTCCAGGGCGCCGGTCATTTCGTCCCAGATGGAAATCGGCACCACCGACGTCGCCATCAGTTGCGAATGGCTGTGCGGCAGCGTGGCGCCAGCGAGAGCGCCTTTGTTCTTGAAGATCAGCGCGTGCACCAGCCGGCGGTCCTTCTTCAGGTCCACCAGTCGGTCGCGATAGACCCACAAGACCTCTCGGATGTTGTCGACGGACAGGCGGGCCATGTTGGTCTCGCCGTGCGGGCATTCGATGACGACCTCGTGGGCGCCGACGCCGTTCATCATGTCGTAGATGCCGTCGCCGCGCTTGTCGAGGTTCCCCTCGACCTGCAGTGCGGGGAACTTGTTAGGGACCACTCGGACCCGCCAGCCGGGACCGTTGGGATGGCTGCCGGGATTGCGGTATGCCAGGATTTCCGGCGGCGTGGCGTGCTCGTTCCCCTCGGCGAACGGGTCGAAGTGGCCGTTGACCAGCCTGGGTTCGTCGAGCATCGAACCGGGGCGCTTCGCGCGCTCCGGCGCAATCACCACCCACCGGCCGACGATTGGATCTTTGCGAAGTTCGGGCATGTTGCTTGGTGAGTAGTGAGTGCTGAGTGGTGAGTGGTCACGAAGCCCACGGGCGGCATCCCGTGGGCTGTCCGCGGTACACGCGCTCCGACTCAGATTCGGCGCGCGTGTACCGCGGATCGCCGCGGGGGTGCAACCCCGCGGCTTGTTGACCACTCACCACTCACCGCTCACCCACTCACTCTCTCCTCACGCTTGCCACATCAGGTACTCGAAATCCGGCGACGGCGAGGTCAGCGAAATCAGCCCTTCCCGCGGCAGGCGATCGGAGCTTTGGCCGCTGTCCACGGTCTCCACGAAAAACTCCACCACGGCGTTGGGCTTGATGCCGAGAGCCGCCAATGGTGCTCCCAGCTCCAGCACGCGGCCGATGGCCGCCTCGATGGCCGCCTCCGGTTGTCGCACGTTGTCATGATACAAAGCGCCCTGCAACTTTCCGGCGGCAAAGCCGGTCAGGCGAATTTCCACGCCGTGCGGCTCGGCGAACCCGATCCGCAGGTGGTCGATCTTGAGCAGGTCATCGACCGCCCGCGCCGCCGTTTCCAGGCACACCAGGAACCGCCGCTCGTCGAAGCCAAAATGCACCGCGCGGATGGCCGACTGCGTGACCATCGTCATGGTGCCGCGCTCGCTGCCCGAGACGTACTGCCCCGCGTTGATCCATTCGAAGAACGTCCGTCGGCCGTCGACGCGCACGGGGAGGAAGCCGCGCGGCCGGGTGTGGATGGGGCGTTGCTCGCCTCGGCCGATGGGCCGGTCCAACTGTGGCGGATAAGGCGTCTTCAGCAGAATATAGACGTTCTTCAAGTGCTTGCGGAAGAGCTGGTCGAACAGCGCATCCTGAGCCGACGAGTGATCGTCGCCGAACCACCAGTACCAGTCGCTACCCTCGGCGATGTAAATCTCTTCCCACGCGCGCGCCAGCACATCGGCGGGGACGGTGCCCAGCGATTGCGTCTGCTTGAGGAACTCACGGGTCTGATGCACCAGATCCCACGCCGTGTTGTCTTCCGAATGACCGATCCAGATGGCGAAGTTGTGCGAGATCCAACTGCCGGCAAACAGCGATCCGATGCGATCGACGCCGGGCGACTCGCGCAGGTAGTCGCTGACTTTTACGGGCCGAATCGATGGACGCTGCACACAATTGCGGTACAGCGCCCGCAGGAACTTCACGCCGCCGTCGGGATAGTATTCCCAGCAGTTCTCGCCGTCGAGGATGATCGGCACGAGGGCCGGCCGCCCGCCATTGTGCGGCTCCACCGCCCGGCCGATCGCCTCCAGCTTTCCGATGAGGTCGTTCGCCGCGTGGATGGGCTCGGCCCGCTGATATTGGAAGCCGATGAGGTCGCTGAGCGCATGGTCGCGGAAGACGATCTGCAGCGAGCGGCCTTGCTCTTCGACCTTCCAGGGGCGATACAGCAATTCGGGATGCCGCATGTAGCCCGCGCCGTCGCGGGCCACCCAGCCGTTGGTGGAGTGGGACAGGATTTCCTCGTCGGTGGCGATCCATTGGATGCCGACGTCGGCAATCGCGGGAATGACCTCCTGCGACACGCTCCCTTCCGACGGCCACATGCCGACCGGCGGCGCGCCGAACAACTTCTGGTGATATTCCACGGCGCGCTTGAGATGGACGATTGCGTCGTCGCGGTAGCTGTCGAGATGCTTGGGCAGCGCGCAGCCGGGCATCGCCTGCCGCGCACAACGCTTGTCCCACAGCAGCGGCAGGATGGGATGGTAGAACGGCGTGGTGGTCAGCTCGAGCTGTCCGCCCTGCATGAGCTGCTTGTGCAGAGGCACAATTTCGCGCAGCACGTCCAACTGCTTTTGCAGCAGCCATGCCTTGTCGGCTTCCGTGTAGTTCTGGCCCTTCTGAAACAGCGCCTTCAGGTTCGAATCCTGCTCGAAGAGCAAGGGATGCATCCAGGTGAGATTGCTCCACACCTGCAGATCGCGAAGGTCGCGCTCGGTGAAGCGCTTGATGGCCCGCTCGATCGGCTCGTGCCCGCCGCGCTTCTGGTTCAGCTCGAAGTACCGCGGATACGGGCGGATCATGTGCTCGGCGTTCGCCATGAAGAACTGGTCGAGCATGTAGCGGACGTCGGACTCGCTGAGGCCGTCGGCGGGAATGCGCGAGACGTCCAGATGCCGGTCGCTCGCACCCTCCTCGGTATAGGCCAGGAGTTGCTGCAGCAGGCTGGGGACGAGGTTGATGGTGCAGCGGAACTCCGGCACTTCCTTGATGTGCCAGGCCATGCCCCAGTAATCCTTGGTGCCGTGCAGGCGCACCCAGGGCATCCAGTTGTCCCCCCCGACGCGGTCGGGGTAGTACGGCTGGTGTTGGTGCCAGAACAGCGCCAGGCAAACGGGTTGCACGTCAGAACTCCGGAACGCTTGCGGTTAGCGGATCGAGCCACAGGGCCAACGTTGTGATCCGCGAAACGGCAAGCGACATCGAGATTCAACTCCCCTGAAATCGTTTTAACTGCGCGCGTTGGTACACGTTCAAATATTCGTGGGCGCTGCGGGCCCAGGACCAGTCGCGCTCCATGCCGGTGCGCATCAGTTGCCGCCACGTCTGCTGGTCGTGAAACAGGCCGTAGGCCCGGCAAATCTGCCGGAACAACACGTCGCTGCGATAGTCGTAGAAACTGAATCCGTTCGCGGTGCCGTTCGATAGCGTCGTCTCTGTGGCATCGACCACGGAATCGGCCAGCCCGCCGACGGCGCGGACGATCGGTACCGTCCCATACACCAGGCTATACATCTGATTGAGACCGCACGGCTCGTAGCGGCTGGGCATGAGGAAGATGTCCGCGCCGGCCTCAATCTGATGCGACAGCAACTCATCGTAACCGATCGTCACCGCGATTTTCTGCGGCGTCTGCTCGGCCAGCTTCCTCAGGAACTTCTCGAACTTCGGCTCGCCGGAGCCGAGGAACACCGCCTGGACATCGAGTTCCAGCAGATCGTCGGCGCAGGCACACAGGAGATCGAGTCCCTTCTGCTCGGTCAGTCGGGAAATGAGTCCCAACACCGGCACATCCATGCGAACGGGGAGCTTGAACCGTTGCTGGAGATGCGCTTTGCAGACCGGTTTGCCCTGGGCAACCGTCGTTGACCGATAACGCTCCGCGATGTGCGGATCGGTGGCGGGGTTCCAGACCTCCATGTCGACGCCGTTCAGAATGCCCACGAGATCGTCGCGGCGCGAGGTGAGCACGCCGTTCAGCCCGCAGCCGAATTCGGGCGTCTGAATCTCGCGGGCATAGGTCGGGCTCACGGTCGTGACGATGTCCGCGAAGGTGATGCCCGTCTTCATCAGGTTCAAGCTGCCGAAGTACTCCATCTGCCGCCAGTTGAAGTACTGCCAGTCGAGTCCGGTGAGCAGCATGTCCCAGTGCCAGAACTGGCCCTGAAACGCGAGGTTGTGGATCGTGAACACCGTGGCCGTGCGGGAGAACTCCGGCGTGTGGGACGCCTCGATGCGGACGAGCGCCGGCACCAGCCCCGTTTGCCAGTCGTTGGCGTGGATGATGTCCGGCTGCAGGCCGAGCGTGCGCGCGGCCTCGATCACCGCCCGGCTGAAAAAAATGAACCGTTCGGAGTTGTCGCGGTAGTCTTTGTCGTGCTCCTGGTACAGGCCCGGCCGGTCGTAGTAGCTCGGCTGGTCGATGAGGAACACCGCCGCGTTCGAGCCGGGCACGCTGCTGCGCAGGATCTGGGCGGTCACCAGACGGTCGGCGATCTTCACGGTGACCGTCTGGCCCACCGATTCGATCGGGACGTGGGCAGCCGACCACCGGGCCCGCTCCTGCGGATAGAAGGGCGTGATGACGGACACCTCGTGCCCCGCCTGAGCCAACGCTTTGGGCAGCGAGGCGGCAACATCGGCGAGGCCGCCCGTCTTCGAGAAGGGAACCACCTCCGAACTGGCGACGACGATCCGCATGCCAACGGGGCCTTCGCAAGCGCGCCGGAAGGGATTGGTTTAGCCGCGACCTGCGGGAGAGCGCTGGGGCGTGGGCACTCTCGTTGCGCCGCCATCCCCTCCGGGTCGCGGCTGAACGTGTCGACGCACCACGCCGACCTCGTTCCGCAGGATGGACCATCGGCGAGGCCAACGTAGCGGCTTCGGCTGGGGTTGCCAAGTCGCCCAAATCGGTAACATCGGTTCCATCGGCAGAGTCGCTTGAACTGTTTCGGTCCGGTGCGCGGTTTCGACTATAATCTTAGAGCGAGAAGAAAAGCGTCAACAGCCCCGATTCTGCCGCAACGAGAAGACCAAGCGCTGGTCGCCAACGCCCCCGGTTCGCCTGCGAGGCGCCCCTTGACGAACCACAACGCAACGATTGACGACTTCGACTGGGAATTGGCCTCCCAGGCAATCACCGTGCGGATGCGGTGGTTCGGCATCTGCATTGGCTACGTGCTGGTCAACTTTCTCGGCACCGGGCCGTGGACGCCGCTGCTCAACGCCATTCTGGCCCTGGGGGCGGTGTACGCGCTGTGTGACACCTGGTACAGCCTGCAAGGCAAGGTGTTCCTCAGCAACTACCCGCTGTTCACTTCGGCCATGGAGGCGGTGTTCATCGGCCTGTTGTGCTACTTCGATGCCGGCGTCCTGAGTGCCTTCCGTTTCTACTATCTGTTGTCGTTGCTGGTCTGTGCGATCCGCCATACTCCGACCACCACCTATGCCACCTTTGCCCTGCATACGCTCAGCTTTGCCGGAGTTTCGCTTGCTCACGGCGTGACGTCGAACGACGAGCTGACTTCGCTGCTGTTGACCCCGGTGGTCATCGGCTGGGTCACGTGGGCCGGCACGTCGCTGACCACGTTGCTGAAGCGGGCCAGCCAGCAGCTCACCGAGCTGAACGCCGCGCTGCAGGAAAACCAATCTCTGCTGGAGAACCGGATTCTCGACCGCACGCGGGAGCTGCAGGAATCGCAGGCCATGCTGGTGCAGCAGGAAAAGCAGGCCGCCTTCGGGCTGCTCGCCGCAGGGATTGCGCACGAAGTGGGCAACCCGCTGGCTGCGATCAGCTCGCTGGTGCAGTTGCTGAACCGGCGGGACATCGATCAGCATACCCGCGAACGGCTGCAGATGGTGGACGACCAGCTTCGCCGCATCCAGCGGACCTTGCGCGAGCTGGTCGACTTCAGCCGCCCGGCCACGTACACCAAGGCGCCGGCCGACATCACGCACGTCATCGATGCGGCACTCAGCATCGCCAAGTACTACAAGCGCAAGAAGGGGAAGCGCATTGTCACGCGCTACGCGCCGGATGTGCCCCCCATCGACATGGTTCGCGACCAGCTCGTGCAAGTGTTCTTGAACCTGGTCTTGAATGCGCTGGACGCCACTCCCGAGGGAGGACAGATCGAGATCCGCACGGCCATCAGGGACGGATGGCTGCGAATCGACGTCGCCGACACCGGTCTGGGGATCGCTCCCGAGCACCGCGACCGCATCTTTCATTCGTACTTCACCACCAAGGAATCGGGCACCGGGCTGGGGCTGTTTGTGTGCCGAAACATTGTCGAGCAGCATGGCGGACGGATTGAATTGACGGACACGTCGTCGGCAGGGACGACGTTTACCGTGCTTTTGGCGGCCGAGGAACTGCGCGCGCTGCCGGACATCCTGCCCCCGGCGTCGCCGCCGCGGAAAGAAGAACTTCAGGAAGCAGCGTGGCCGTGAAATCGATGCGTTCCGTGCTGATCATCGAAGACGAGGAAATCATCCGCACCTCGCTGCAGGAGTTCCTGACGGACGAGGGCTACGACGCGGTCGCCGTGGGAACCGTGGCGGCGGCGTTGAAGGCGGGCCGCGAGCGCGACTTTCACGTCGCCGTGTGCGACGTGCAACTGCCCGACGGCGACGGCGTGGCCACGCTGCGGCGGCTGTTGCAGCTCAACCCGAACATGTCGGGCCTCATCATCACCGCGTATGCGACTGTAGAAAACGCCGTCGAAGCCTTCAAAGCCGGTGCCTTCGACTACCTCGTGAAGCCGGTGATCTTCGACGACCTGGCGAACAAGCTGCAGCGGCTCTTCCAGTACCGCGAACTGTACCAGGAGAACCAGGCGCTGCGCCGCGAGCTGGCCCGCCGCGACGACCACGACCAGATCGTCGGTTCCAGCAAGGCCATCCAGGAAGTGCAGGACGCCATCCGCAAGGTGGCCGTGACGCACTCCAACGTGTTGCTTGTCGGCGAATCGGGCACCGGCAAAGAGCTGTTCGCGCGCACGATCCATCAGTGGGGACCGAAAAAGCACGAACGCTTTCTCGCCGCGAACTGTACGGCGGGTTCGGCCGAGCTGATCGAGCGGCAATTGTTCGGGACGGTCGCCAACCACGAAGGCGAAGAGCTGGGGATCTTCCGCCACGCGGGAGACGGCACGGTGTTTCTCGACGAGATCGCCCAGTTGCCGCTGCCGACGCAGGCCAAACTGCTGCGGGCGATCGAGTATGGCGAGATCATGCCGGTGGGCGGTTCGGAGCCGAAGAAGCACCGCGCGCGGATCATCGCCGCCACCACGCACGATCTGTCGGCCGCCGTGGCCGCCGGGCAGTTCGATGAAAATCTGTACTACCGCCTGGACGGAGTCAAGATCCGCATCCCGCCGCTCCGCGATCGTCTGGACGATATACCGGAGCTGGTGGAGTTCTTCGTGGCCGAGCACAGCCGCGCCATGGGGCAGCGCGTGACCGGCGCCACCAGTGAAACGATCCGATTGCTGATCTCCGCCAACTGGAAAGGCAACGTGCGGCAGTTGGACAATGCCATCGAGCGCGCCGTGATGATGTGCGACGGCCCGCAGATCCGCCCGCAAGACCTGCCGCCCGATGTCGTCGGCGGCAGCCAGCCCCTGCCCGATACCGACGACTTGCGGACCGCGCTGCGGCATTACGAAAAGTTGCACATCATCCGCGTACTGCGCCAATGGCCCGACAAGCGCGAGGCCGCTCGAAGGCTGCGGTTGGGGCTGTCGAGCCTGTATCGCAAGATCGAAGAATTGGGCATCGACGTGTGAAGCCCCGTTTAGCCGCGACCCGCAGGGGAGCGCTCTGAGTCGATGCGTTCCGGCGTGCAGAGCGCTCCCCTGCGGGTCGCGGCTAAACGATTAACTTTTGATCTCAAACATCGCCTCGACTTCCACCGCCGCGCCGGTGGGGATTTGCACGAAGCCGAGGGCGCTGCGGGCGTGGTAACCGTCGCCGGTCTTGCCGAAGATCTCGTGCAGCAAATCCGAGCAGCCGTTCATCACCAGGTGCTGGTCGGTGAAGTCGAGCGTGGAGTTCACGCAACCCAGCAGCTTCAGCACCTTGAGTCCGTTCAAGGTGCCGTGCGCGTTCCATACGGAGCGCAGAATTTTCACCGCGCATTCGCGGGCGGCCTGCTGGCCTTCGGCGACCGTCACGCCGGCGCCGAGCTTCCCCTTCAGGTCGCTGACGTGGCCCGACGTGATCAGCAGGTTCCCCGTGCGCACGCACAGGTTGAGGTAGCCCGGTTCCTGCTTCGTAAACGTGATGCCGAGTTGTTCGGCCTTTTCCTGCGGAGTCATGGCGGGTTCCTTGGAGAGGACGGATATTAGCCCGACGCGCAAGCGAGGGAATCTGCGAGCGCCCGAAGATTCCCTCGCTTGCGCGTCGGGCTCGTGTCAACTCGATCTCACACCGATCGACAGCAGCACGTTGGCCCACAGCGCGCGGTCGGCAGTTTGAATCGTCAACACGTGGTCGCGCGAAGCCACCGCCTCGTAAAACGCCCACTTGCTGATGGGATCGAGCTCGAGCTTCAATCCCGCCGCAGCGATAATCCGGCGATAGTCCGCCCACACGGGCGGCTCGCCGTGTTGGGCGTACGGATCGTCGGGCGGAATGCCCATCGTGTGGATTTCTTCCACGGGAATGGCCGTCAGCAACGTTTCCAGCACCTGGCAGACGGTGACCACGCCGGGGCACAGGTTCAGGCTCACCACCTGCGCGTGCGGGCCGATGGCCGTTGACGACGGGTAGTTCTCGTCCGCGATGAGCACCTTCGCATGGTGCCCCGCCCGGCCGAGGATGGCGTTGATCTCGGGATGCAGCAGTTGATGTTTCAGCATGATGATCTTCCAGCGTCGTCCCCCCGCGGCGCCTCACGGACTGTTGAAAAAGGGGTCAGGCACCGAGCCTCATTCATTTTTCGAGGAGATTCTGTGGTTCGGCTCGGAGCCAGGCCCCTTTTGCAACAGGCTGCTAACGATCGGTGTCGTCCGTCGACACGACCGTCGATGTCCAATAGCGGAACGCGCGAATCGTCCGGGAGGCCGCCGCGGACGGGTCGGGCCAAGGGAGCGCCTCTGCGGAAAGATACCCTTGGTATCCCGTTTCCCGAAGCGCCGCCATGATCGGGCCGAAGTGCAGGTGCCCGCAACCGACCGGCCGGCGGTTGCTGTCGACGAAGTGCACGTGACCCAAATGCCAGCCGCCTGCCTGCAGCCCCGCGGCGACGTCGTGTTCTTCGATGTTCATGTGGAACAAGTCGGCGAGCAACCGCACGTTGTCCGTCTGCAGCGACTGCAGCAGTTCCACTCCGGCAGCCATCGTGTTGACGAGATTAGTCTCGTAGCGATTGAGCGGCTCGAAGAACAGCGACGTCTGGAACCGTCGGGCCTCCTCGCCGAGGTCGTCCAGCGCGGCCCGCAGCCAGTCGCGCGCCTGGTCGGGTGAAGCGCCCTCGCCGTGGCGGCCCTGCATCGAACCGATGATCGCGGGAGCGCCCAGGTCGCCGCCGATTTCAATCATGCCGTGAATGAAGTCGATCGCCTTGCGGCGCACCGATTCCTCGGGGCTGGTCAACGTCAGGCGATGCATCAACCAACCGGCCCCGGTCCCCACAGCGGCCAGCGACAGCTTGAATTCCTTCAGCAATCCGCCCAAGCCTTTCATCGCCTCCGGCGCGGGCGCAAAGACCTCCACGGCGTCGAAGCCGAGCTCGGCGGCCTGCTTGCAGCCCGCCCGCAGGTCGTCCCAGAACACAAACGGACCGCCCCGTGCCGCGGGAACGAGGCTGATGGTGACGGCGGAGCGCATGTCGATGGCCCTGAGTGGAAGCGTCGGTCCGCACCGAGAAGATACCGCACAGGATACCGGCGGGAAACCCACCGGTGTGGGCGATCGGCCTGTTGAAAAAGGGGTCTGGCTCCGAGCCGAACCACAGAATCGCCTCGAAAAATGAGTGAGGCTCGGTGCCTGCCCCCTTTTTCAACAGTCAGCTATCGGCCGGCCTGCGTATAATTTCAGCCCATTGAGCGCGCGGAGTGCATTGCGAATGAATTCTTTGCCCCCGGTGGAATTACTGGAAGCAACGCACGTCTTCCCTGGCAAGTTCGTCTTCAAGGCCATCGGACGCCATCACGACGGATTCGTCGACGGTGTCGTGGCCGCCGTCCGCCACGGACTCGGGCAAGAGTTCGATCCGCCGTTCGAGCTGAACCAGACCGCGCATGGCCGGCACGTGGCCGTCACCATCGAGCCGTGTGTGGATTCGGCAGAGCAGGTGCTGGTCATCTACGAACGCCTGCGACACGTGGACGGACTGGTGCTGTTGCTGTAACTTCTGCTTTGAAATCACTCCTTCAGCCCGGCTCCAATCCGACCAACTGAAGAACGCCCGTTGAAGGTGGGGCCCCTGCCCCTGAGTTACAGGAGTACTAGGATGCGGCGGTACGTTGGCATTGTGACTGTCGTGATGTCGCTGGGGATCGTTCACGCGTCGTTGATTGCGGCGGAGAAGATGCCCGCGCTGATTGTCGACGGCCAGAACAATCATGGCGTGTGGCCGAAGACGTCCCGAATGATGAAGCGGTACCTGGAGGACACGGGCCTGTTCGCGGTGGACATCACCACCACGGCGCCGAAAGGGACCGACGACAAGTTCAAGCCCGAGTTCGGCAAATACCGCGTCGTGATTTCGAATTACAACGGCGCCGCGTGGCCTGCGGAGACGCAAACGGCGTTTGTCGAGTACGTTCGCAACGGTGGCGGGTTTGTCGTCGTTCACGCCGCCAACAACGCCTTCGGCAACTGGCCCGAGTACAACGAGATGATTGGCCTCGGCGGCTGGGATGGGCGCAACGAGAAGAGCGGTCCGTACCTGTACCTCAAGGACGATGGCGAGCTGGTGCGGGATACCTCGAAAGGTGCGGGCGGGCATCACGGCGCTCAGCACGACTTCGCGGTTGTGGTCCGCGATCCAGCGCATCCCGTGACGAAGGGGATGCCGCGCGAGTGGCTGCACGTGAAAGACGAGCTGTACGACCAGCTGCGCGGCCCCGCCCAGAATGTGCAGATTCTGGCGACGGCGTTCGCCGATCCTGCGCACGGCGGGTCAGGCCGGCACGAGCCGATGATCTTCACCATCGCCTACGGCAAAGGCCGCGTGTTCCACACCCCAATGGGGCACGGCGACTACTCGCAGGAATGCGTGGGCTTCATCGCCACTCTCCAACGCGGCGCCGAATGGGCCGCAACGGGCACGGTCACGCAGCCGCTGCCGAAGGACTTTCCAACGGCCGACAAGACCAGCCAGCGGGCGTTTGCGGAATGAATCAATAGACCCAGGGATGGCCATCCCCGGGCTTCCGATTACGACACCGCCACCGGTTCCCGCGTGGGAGTGTCGGCGGGCTGGTAGCTGCGGTAATAGTGTCCGTGGTAGTCCGATTCGGCGCCGTCTCCCAGCACGGCGCCGTTCGCCACCACGCCGAGCAGTTCCAGCCCGTTCGTCTGGATGACCTCGCGGGCCTGGTTGACGGCGCGCACGTTGTTCTTGCCCAACCGAACCACCAGCAGCAACCCCTCCGTGTTCCGGCCGATGACGCACGGATCGCTGACCGCCAGCAGCGGCGGAGCGTCGACCAGCACCAGGTCGAACTCGTCTCGCGCCTCGTGCAGCATCCGCGCCAACCGCGGTGACGACAGCAATTCCGCAGGATTCGTGGGCAATTGTCCCGCCGTCATCAGCGACAGGTTGTTGACCACAGTGCCGCGGACGGCATTCAGGAATTCGATATCGCCCTTCAGCACGTCGCTGAGACCGATGTCCAACGGCACGCGAAACAGGCGATGGCAACTGGGACGCCGCAAGTCGGCATCGATCAGCAGCACGCGCTTGCCGGACTGGGCCACGGCGACGGCGAGGTTGGCAATGGTGGTCGTCTTGCCGTCCCCCGGCTCGGGACTGCTGACCTGAACGATCTTCGCATCGCGGCCCTCGCACACCACGCCGAGCGCGGTGCGTAGGGAGCGATAATTTTCCGCCTCCAGCGAGTGCGGCGCCAGCAGGTACCGCAGCATGGGGTGGGCGCGATCGGCCAGCGGCGCGGTGCGCTCCACGTTGCCGTTGAAGTGCACCACGTTGCCGAGCACCGGCAGCCGCAGGTACAGCCGGAGATCCTGGAGCGTTTTCAGCCGCGAATCGCGCAGCTCGCGGAGCACGCAGATTCCGGCAATGAGGCCCATGCCAAACATGCTGCCCGCGCCCCAGAACTTCAAAATCCGCTTTATCGACAGCGTGTCCTTGACCGGCGCAATCTGCGTCAGCGAATAGCCGGTCCCCTGCCGCTCGATCCCCACCTGGTTCACCTGCGTCACCAACTGGCCCCACAGTTCGCGCAACCGGGTCAGCTCGGCATTCAGGGCCTGTTCCTGAGCCTGGAAGCGGGCCACCTCTTTGGCCTGTTCGGATTCGGTCTCGAACACCGCCGCCAGCTCCTCGTCGCGGATTCTCAGCTCGGCCATCTGTTGGTGCAGCGAATCGACGTAAAGCTGCACGAAATCGAGTTCGCGGTGCCTGTTGGCAGCGCCGTCCGGGCTGGGTGTCGGGTCTTCGAGCATTCGGATGCCGCGGCTGCGAAAATAGGCCATGGTGGAGTCGATCGACTTGCGAACGCCTTGCAGTTCGGGATGGTCTTTGCCGTAGTCCCGCGTGAGCCGCTGCTCTTCCAGCAACAACGGCAACAGCCGGGCCTCGAAGACGGCGATTTCCTGCTGGCGCTGCTGCTCCAGTCCGGTGCGGCCGTCGTGGTTGAGGAATTGGCGGATCATCAGTTCCATGGCGTCGCGGGAGTCGCCGCGCTTCACTGCCTCGTCGATAGCGCGCAGCCGCGATTGCAGCTCGGCTTGCCGCAGCATGTTCAATCGCCGCTGCTCTTCGATGGCGAGCACGCGCTCCTGGTGCACGTTGGTGCTGGACTGGGCGTCGGGAGCCAGGCCGGCCACCGGCGTCTTCCATTGCAGCGGTGCGGCGTCGCGGAAGGCGTGGTACTCCTGCTCCTTGTCCTTGAGCCGCTTCAAGACCTCGTCGTGTGCCTGCTGGGCCAGGTGGAGCGCTTCGGTCGATTTTTCCGACCGCGTCGCTTCCAGGTAGGCCGCATAGGCATCGATCACCGCCTGCACCACGGCCCGCGCGTCTGCCGCCCTCTTGCAGGTGAAATTGAGCGACAGCACGTTGGTGAACGATCGGTCCTGCCCCGAGCTGCGCTTCACGTGCAAGTGGTCGAGGACGTCTTCGGCGATGTCGGTCGACTTCTGGAACGTCGGCAAATCCTTCAAGTGGCCGATCTCCGCCGCCTTGTTGACGATCATGGGGCTCATGATGAGCGCAATGTGTTCGCTGCGCTCGCCCCAGTCCCCCAGCGTGCGCTGATCTTCTTTCAAAGGCACAGGATTACGGCGCGACACCAGGATTTGAGCCGAGGCGTCGTACTCCGGCCCCAGTTTCGTATACGCGGCATGACCGAGCGCGAGCCCCAACAGCGCGCCGGCCCCCAGCCAGAAGCGGTAGCGGTACGCCAGTGCCGCGTAGTTGATTGGCTTGCGCGTCGCCTCCTGGTCGGGATCAACGTGCGGAGGCAGCCTGGCCGGAAGGAATTCCAGTTCGCGGGTCACAAGACGGTTCCTCGAATGTTGATCGTGTTCGACTGTGGTTCTTCTGTTTAGCCTCGACCCGAAGGGGAGCGGTTCGGATCATCATCGTGCACAACACACGTTGCGATGCGCGGGCTCATACTGGGGACTCTGTGAGGCAGTTCCTCGGCCGTACTCGGCGACGTACCACGCCACGGTCTGCCGCAGGCCCTCTTCGAGGGGCACCTGCACGCGATAGCCCAAGTCGCGCTCGGCGGCGGAGATATCGGCCCAGGAGTGCAAGACGTCTCCCACGCGAGCCGGAGCAAAGCGCGGCGCGAAAGGCACGTCGAGTTGTTCGCAGATCAGCCGCAGCAGCGTGATGAGATCGAGCGATCCGCCGCACGCGCAGTTGTACACGCGGCCGCTCACGCCGGGAGCCGACGCCGCCAGCAGGTTGGCGGAGACAACGTTCTCCACAAACGTGAAGTCGCGCGATTGCGAGCCGTCGCCATAAATGACCGGCTGGTCGCCCTTCAGCAGCGCAGAGACGAATCGCGGAATGACGGCGGAGTACGGGCTGTTCGGGTCCTGTCGCGGTCCAAACACGTTGAAGTATCGCAGCCGGACGGTTTCCAGGCCGTACGTGGCCGCGAACGCTTCGCAGTACAGTTCGCCCGCCAGTTTTGCCGCCGCATACGGCGACAGCGGGCCGGGCAGTTGCTGCTCGTGCTTGGGCATGGTGGCGGCATTGCCGTAGGCACTGCTCGACGCCGCATAAACCACGCGCCGCACTCCGGCGCGGCGGCAGGCGTCGAGCAGCGTCACCGTGCCGGTCACGCAGGCCTGATGGGTCTCGAGCGGGCGCTCCACGCTGCGGGGCACCGACGCCAGCGCGGCCTGATGGAAGACGACTTCCGCTCCGTCGACCGCCCGCTCGACGATGTTCCTGTCGCAGAGGTCGCCATTGAAGAAGTCGACACACCCGCTGAGGTGATCGAGATTCGACAACCGGCCGGTGCTGAGATTGTCCAGAACGCGCACGTGGTGCCCGTTTGCGACCAGGCGCGTCGCGAGATGGGAGCCGATAAACCCGGCGCCGCCAGTCACGAGATAAGTTGCCACGCGAAGATGCCTTGTACGTCGCAATTGCACCGAAGGAACGTTGCCCCTTGGATTCTGCCGGAGCGCACGATGCGCCGTGGAACCGCAACGGTGGAGTGTGCAACTCTAGCATCCGCCGGAGAAGGTGGCGGTGAGATCCGGCAACTTCGGAGCAGTTCGCGATCGACGACGAAGCCGTTGCAATCGCAAGAAATGTCTCAATCGTCAAAGTCGCCCCTCACGGTCCGGTGACGACAACCGAATGCCAGATCCCGTTTCGAGCTGTCGCCCATCGCGTCAGGTGAGTTGGCTACCGTCGCAATTCGGCCGCGATCAACCGATGGTCCGACCCGTTGCCGCGGCCCACCTGGCAGCTCGCGACGGTCCAGTGAGGCGAGCACAGGATATGATCGATCCGCGCCCACGGCAGGTTGGGCGGCCAGTAACGGTGCGACTTGCATGGCGACGTGTAACCATAACCCCAACCGGCAATGTCGAAGGCGCTCTGTAAATCGCCCCACGTCTCGTGGAACACGCTGCTCGACGTCGGTGAGTTGAAGTCGCCGGCGACAATCAGCGGCCGGTCGCCACGGTGCTGTTCAATGGTGCGGCGAATCTCCGTCGCCTCGAAGGCGCGCAGCTCGCGAAAGCTATCCACATCCTCGCCTGCTTCACCGCGGAGCACCGAGCCTTTGTGGATCGCCTGCAGGCCGCGGCGAGCGGTCATCTGGTGCACGTTGGCCAGCACTACCGTCCCGCCCGGAGCGTCCACTTCCACCATGATGCCCGAGACGCGGTCGAAGACCTGGGACGGACACTCGGCCAGTAGCCGCACGGGATAGCGCGAGCCCACCCAGTACGTCGAAACGTGCAGTTTGTGCCAATCGGGGAAAAAGTCCTGCAGCAGCCGGTGTTCGCCGAATGCCTCCTGGAACACGACCACGTCCGGATGAGCTGCAGAGACTTCTTGCATCACCTCGGCAAAGTTCGGTTTGTAACTCTGGATGTTACAACTGACGACCCGCAGCGTCTCTCGGCCGGGTGCCGCCAGCGCCTGACCAGGGGCGTTCAACACTCCCGGCAGGCGCAGCTCCATGATCGGTCCAGCGACGAGACCTATCGCGATCACATTCACCCACGCGGACGGCCGGTGAAACCAACAGGCTGCAATGCCGAGCGCGATCGCCGGCAACATCCACGGCGACCGCGGGAGGTACGAAATCGCCGCCGCGACCCACCAGCTCTCCGACACCACAAAAATGAGCAACAGCACGGCGACGACCAGTGCCAGGTTCAAGCCGGACAGGCACCAAACAATCCGCGCGGCCTTTGCTGCGGGCGATGGCCTCTGGCGTTCGGTCCGCCGATGAGTCGGTAATTCAAGAACGGTTGCCATGAAATCGTCAATCGTTGGCGGCTTGCAGGACGGATTTCTCCGTCGTCCATGTCCATTCGGACGGACGGGAAATCCGTCCTGCGTTCGTCTGCGTCTGCTCGGCTTGATGGACTAATTGTGCCATTTCCCACGCCGTCACATAGTGGTACCTCAAGCCGGGATGTTGACGATGAAACTCCGCGAGGTCCGCGTGAAACCGTTGGGCCGCTTCGCCGAGCCACATCCGCTGGTTCGCCGGCTTGCAGCCGTGCGTGTGCAACTTGACGAACCGCCATTGCGGCCGTCCGGCCACGGTGACGCCGGCCGATAACCACGCCGGAAGCCTTTCAATCGATGGTGGATGGCTGGCCAACAGGTCGCCGTTCTCGATTTTCGGCAGCACGCCCCATTTTCTGCGGCGGAAATCGAACGCCAGCGGGCCCTGGATCATCAGCAGGCTGTTCGCGGGGGAGGGATGGCCGACCGCTGCCGGTATCCCCGTGTCGTGCGACTTGCGGCAACCCGGCCGATCGGCCGCGTAGTAGATGCTGTTGATGGTGCGGGTCTGCGTGTCGCTCGGTGCGGAAGGAAACGTGAAGTCGGCGTAGCAGCCGGTTTCCAGCAGGATCGGGATCTCGTGATCGACGCCACACCATCGCCCGTCGCGCCTTGAGTTGCACAGCGCCCAGTTCCCGTGAATGAATCCGTACACGATCTGACCCAAGCGCGGGTCGCGGCGGAGCAGGCCATGCCGGTGAAAGAGCGCGTCGCGAAAGCTGGACAGCTTTTCGCGGAGGCCGTCGGGCGTGTCGTCGTGATGGTGCAGATGGATGTCGGCGTCACCGTAGCCGCGGCGGATCAGCTCGGCCAAGGCGTCGAGGTACTCG
>Ga0073934_10006438_pt1 | contig 17133 bp, 14 predicted proteins | sample LarsenN4metaG_FD_76834 | JGI IMG/M metagenome (GOLD analysis project Ga0073934, IMG submission 76834) | Hot spring sediment bacterial and archeal communities from British Columbia, Canada, to study Microbial Dark Matter (Phase II) - Larsen... ... | reverse complement strand
GTTGAAAGTCTTCTGGGGGGCGGACGACGGCAACCTCACCGGATCCCGCCGGTTCTTCGCCAAGGTGGGCACGGTCATGGCCGTCCACGCCGCCTTCGCCACCCTCCTCGCCGCGAAGGCCCCTACGGCAAACTCCACCTCAGCCCCATCGCCAAAGCCCTCCCCAAACACCCGGAGGCCGCATAACGTTTACAACGCAACCGGCTCCATTCGGAATTCCGGTTGTCGCGGAATCCGTAGCGTCGCAGTTGTGTCGTAACTGCCGAGGCTGCACAATCTTCAGGAAGCCCCGCAACCACATCCGGCCGGTTTTGAACGACCAATCGGGAACCTGCGATGCGACTGTTGATTGGACTGTGGTGCGTTCCGCTGTTTCTTGTCGGCTGGCTCTCTGGCGCGGAGCGGGCGGATCGCTGGGAGAAGGTTATCGCGGCGTTTGAGGAGCAGGATCGCCAGTCGCCGCCGGCAATGGGGGCGAACGTGTTCGTTGGCAGTTCGACCGTGCGGCTGTGGAAGCTGGATGAATCGTTCCCCGAGGCGAACTGCCTGAACCGCGGTTTCGGAGGGTCGCAACTGGCCGACGTGGTGAAGTATGCCGACCGCATCGTCATTCCGTACCGCCCGCGGGTGATCGTGTTGTATGCCGGCGACAACGACATTGCGGCCGGGCGCACGCCGCAGCAGGTGCGCGACGACTATCGGGCGTTCGTGTCCAAGGTGCGGGCTGCACTGCCGGAGGCGAAGGTTGTGTGGATTGCAATCAAACCCAGTCCGTCGCGGTGGAAGCTCCGCGGGTCGGCGCAAGAGGCGAATGCGCTGGTGCGGGAGGAGATCGCTGCGGGGACGAATCAGATCGAGATCGACCTCTGGTCGGCGATGCTGGGCGAGCGCGGCGAACCGCGACCGGAGTTGTACGTCAAGGATCAACTGCACCTGTCGCCGGAGGGTTACAAAATCTGGAACGAGCAGGTGCGTCGGCATCTGGTGACGAGGTAACATTGCCAATTGGAGAACGGCGACGTGCCAGGTTGCAAGTTGAAGAATCCGATGCGAGGTGGCGACATGATGTGGCGTGCGTTGGTGTCGGTGGGGCTGTGGCTGTGCCTGGTTTCGGTGGCGCCGGGCCAGTCGACGGAATCGCTCTCCGGCAAAGTGGGTGCAGTGGAGGCGAAGGGCAAGTCCACCAGGCTCACGGTGACGACCGAAGTGGGGGACCAGACGTACGACCTCCCGCCGAAAGTGGAGTTGGAGATCTTGTCCACGGGCGACGATGCGTGCCTCGTGGCGGGGTTGCTGGTGAAAATCGACGCCGTCGAAAGCAATAAAGCGTACTTTGCCACGGTGCTGTCGGTGTACCCGGAGTTTGAAGGCAAGGCCCCTCCAGCGGCTGCGGTGAAGGCGCCCAAGGAGATTGGCCAGAGCCAAAACCGCCACTTTATCACGGGCGAAATCGTCTCCTATAAGAGCCAACCCGATGAAAAGTACGACCTGATCGAGCTGAAGGGGGCGGGGAGAAATGTTTTGTCGGTGTACGTGGAGCGCCAGCACTCAGTGCGCGTGGTACAATCGGATCCGTCGCATATCGCCGTCAACCAGGCGGTCACCGTGACGGGGCGGAAGGCGGGGACCAGACTGATTCCCACGAAGGTCACGGTCAATACCGGCACCACTCTTCAAGGGGAGGAGTTCGCGGCAACGCTCAAGCGGAAAAAGTAATGGGCGGCAGTCGTGGTCAGCGATCCGCCAGGACAAGGAAGATGGCGTTCAACGCCCTCGACTCCTGGGCGCTACTTTGCCGGGTCAGCGCGGATCAGCCGTGCCGACCGTGACGCTGCCGTTCGCTGGGAGAAGAATGTGTAGTCGCCAAGACGCTCTCCTCCTGGATGCGGGGAAACGTGGTACAAAAACGGGTATGGCGGCGACACTGGATACGTACCGGCTCATCGTCACCGCGGGCAGCCAGCGCGGGCGGGCGTTTGCGCTGTCGGACGAGCTGACGAACATCGGCCGTGCGGAGGACAACGACATCGTCCTGAGCGATCCGCAAGTGCAGCCGCATCATGCGACGCTGGCCCGCCGGACCGACCGAATTGCGCTGTACGTTCCGGAGGCGGCCTCGGTGGAGGTGGACGGCGCTGCCGCACCCACCGGACAATGGGTGTGGTTGCCTCAGGAGGCCACGCTGAAGCTCAGCGCACAGACGTGTCTGCAGTTGCAGCCGGTGAATGGCAGCGACAAGGGCGAGAAACCGGAGAAGTCTCGCAAGCCAGCCAGGAAGAGCGAAAAAACCGGCGAGGCGCGTAAGACGGCCCGGTTCATCACAGACCGCGCGGGCGAAACGCTGGTGCGGTTCGGCGAAGATGGCCACCTTCCCGAGCTGCAGTTGCGAGACGCGCACGCGGCCCCCAAATCGGCCGCGAAGAATATCAGTGCGGGCAATCCCGCCATTCTGTATGCAGCCTTGGGATGCAGCCTGCTGGCGTCACTGGTGCTGCTGTTCATCGATGCCGAGACCACGGTGACCGCCGAGGGGAAAGCCGCGGCCCGGCAGGCGATCGCAAGTGAATTTCTCGGTCGCGAGGGCCAGCCGTTGCAGCCCTACCAGCGACTGTTGCGCGAAGCGAACCTGGCCCATTCCCGCGGCGACGTCGCTGCCGAACACGAGGCATACCGCGGCGTTCTGCGGTTGCTGAACTCTGAGGATCGCAACCCGTTCACCGGCATCACCGGCAGCCCCAAGGACGACGAGCGCCTGCGGCGATACCTGGGCACCCTGCTGAGTCGGTAGAATAGCGGTGTCCAGTGTCCCGGACACTCAGAAGTGTCCGGGACACTTTTTCGAGGAACGTGCTCCGTGAAGTCCGACGACCGATACGACATCCTCGACAAGATCGGCGCCGGGAGCTATGCCACGGTGTATCGGGCGCGCGACAAGGTGCTCGGCCGCGAGGTGGCCATCAAGCAGTTGCACGAGGAGTTCCTCGTCGACCCCGAGCGGTTGCAGCGGTACTGGCAGGAGGCCCAACTGCTCGCATCGCTGCAGCATCCCAACATCGTCACGATCTTCGATGTGGTCCGCGAACGGGGTTGGCTGGTGATGGAGCTGATGCAGAGCAACCTCGCGGAGCGGCTGCGCGGCCGGCAGGTCGATTTGCGGGCACTGCGGGCCACGTTGGCCCACGTGCTGCGGGCGCTCAAATACCTGCACAGCCAGGGCATCATTCACGGCGACATCAAGCCGGGCAACCTGATGATCGATGCCCGCCGGCGGGTGAAGATCGGCGACTTTGGCCTGGCGCGCCGCGTCAGCAACGAGGAAGGCAGTTTGCTCAAGGGGACCACCAAGTACATGGCCCCGGAATGTGTCTCCGAAGACTTTGGCGAAGTCGGGCCCGCCAGCGATCTGTATTCGCTGGGCTTCTGTGCCTACGAATTGATGTGCGGCACCCATTTCGACGACCTCTTTCCCGGGCTCAATGCGTTCGGACGGAATAAGCAGATTGCCTGGATGATGTGGCACGCCGCGCCGGATCGCCGGCTGCCCGAGATCAGCCGCGTGCTGGAAGGCGTCCCGCCCGATCTCGCTCAGGTCGTACAGAAGCTCACCGAGAAGGACCAGTCCCAGCGGTATCGCAACGCGGACGAGGCGCTGTCCGATTTGAAGGTTGACTTGAAGCTGGTGCCGTCCGGCGGAGGCGAAGCTGCCACGGAGTTCGCAGAGAAACCGGCGTCGCAAATGCGCATGTGGATTGCCGGGGGAGCGCTGGCGCTGTCGGTGCTGCTTAGCGGCTTGATGCTGTTCTGGCCCTCTGGGAAGAACGGCACGACAGCGGCGCAAGGCAAGCGAACCTACGCCGCCGTCAACCGCGTGGAAGCCGACTCCAATCGCCTGGTGGTACAGGATCCGGAATCGGGAGCCCTCGAAGAGTTCACACTGGGCCGCAAACAGAAGATCTTTCTCACCAACGAGCACCGCAATGTCCTGCTGCGTGATCTCCTTCCCGGCGACCGCGTGGAGCTGGAACACAACGCCGTCAACCCCGAGGAGGTTGTCAGCCTGACCGTGGACCGACCAACGCTCAGTCGGGGCACGGTGCGGCAGGTCGACTTGCCGCAGTCGCTCATCACCGTCACGCTGGCCGAAGGAGCATTGCGAGACGACCTCATCGTCCGCGTGCCACCGAGTGCCCAATTGAGGCTCAACGGCGATGCGGTCAAGCTGAAAGACCTCGAGGCCGGTGATCACGTCGACGTGAAACACGTCAACGAACCGTGGGGCAAGAAGGGCCGCGTGCTCGATGCCCTCGTCGCCCGCCGGGAAGCGACGCTGGTGGGCTTCGTGCGGCAGTACGATCCGGCGACGAACGTGCTGTCGGTGGATCCCGTGCCGGGTGCCGGCAGCGGCACGCGCGCCTATCCGTTAGCCGAGAATTGCCGCATCACCTTCAACGGCAGCACCAGCCTCGACGGTCAAAAGGTGACGGCGAGTGACCTTCGCGCCGGCGACCGCGTGGTGTTGTCCCACGACACCGAGATTCATCGCATCGCCGCCTCGCGCAGCGAGCAACTCGCCGGCACGATCATCGACCTGAACCTTTCGTCGGGGATGCTGCTGGTCTCCATCTCCGGCGGGCAGCGGCACGCCTTGGCCGTCGGCGATTCGTGCGAAGCCACTCTCGGATTGGATCGCGTTTCCCTGGCCGACCTGCGGCGCTTCGATGAGGTACAAGTCGCGTACGCCGCGCGATCCGACGGTAACTGGGAGGCCACGCACATCGACGCCCGGCGACCGCCGCTTACTGATCGCTGGGCCGTCGTTATCGGCGGCGAGAACTACGCCGATTCCTCGATCACCCGCGTCCGCAGCGCGCTCGCCGATGCCCGGCGAATCCACAGCGCGCTGCAGCGGCGTTATGCCGTGCCTGAGCAGCGGCTGGTGTTGATGCTCGACGCCCCCAAGTCCGAGTGGCAGGAGCGCATCGCCGAAGTGCTGAAGAACGCCAGTCGGCAGACGCAGGTGCTGATTGTCGTCACCGCGCAGGCATTCCGTGCGAAGGAAGGCGAAGTGTATCTCGCGCCGAGCGACTACCGCAAAGCCGATCCCGCGGGAACCGGCGTGCCGTGGTCCTGGTTGGTGGATCAGCTTCAAAAGAGCGCGGCGACCGACAAGCTGGTGCTGTGGGACTGTCCGCCGGCGGGCGCGGCCGTCGATGCCGATTCCCAGCCGGCCGGCGCGGCGTGGTTTGCGTCGGCGACAGGGTTCGGCGGCGCAGCGGTGATTCTCAGTTGCGACCAAGGCCAGCAAAGCCGCTTGTGGCCCGAAACGCAGCAGGGGTTCTTTGCGAAGGTGCTGTCGGAAGGGATCGCCGGTCCCGCCGACGCCGATCGTGACCTGCACCTGTCCCCGCGCGAGATTTTCGACTACCTCCGCACGCAAATGGAATCTGCAAAGGACCCGCTTGGCGGTGCGCAAACCCCCGTGCTGCTGGAGCCATCATCATGACTCGACGCTGTACATTGTTCTGGGCGCTGGCCTTGGCCATCGCCTCCGTGAACGCCGCCGAACGGCCCAACGTGCTGATGATCGCCGCCGACGATCTCAACGATTGGGTTGGCTGCCTTGGCGGACATCCGCAGGCCCAGACGCCGCGGATCGATGCGCTGGCGAAGCGCGGCACGCTGTTCACCAATGCGCACTGCCAATCGCCGCTGTGCAATCCGTCGCGCAGCAGCCTGCTTACGGGGCTGCGGCCGTCGACAACCGGCATTTACACGTTGCAGCCGGGGATCCGGCAGGTTCCCGCGCTGCAGGCCGCCGTCACGCTTCCGCAGTATTTCGGCCAGCACGGTTACCACACCAGCGTCTTCGGGAAGATCTACCACGACGGCTCCATCGCCCCGAAAGACCGCGCCGCGGAAGTGACCGTGTGGGGACCGGCGCCGGGGATGCCGCGACCCAAGCAGCGCATCTCCCGCGGAAACTGGGACCATCCCGCGATGGACTGGGGTCCGTTCCCGGAAGACGATCGCGAACAGGCCGACTGGAAGATCGCCGATGCGGCCATCGCCCAGTTGCAGTCAATTCCGAAGGACCAGCCGTTCTTCCTCGCGGCCGGCTTCCGGCTGCCGCACGTGCCGTGCTTTGCCTCGCAGAAGTGGTTCGACCTGTACCCCGATACGACCTTGCAGATGCCGCCCGTGAAACGCGACGACCTCAGCGACGTGCCCAACTTCGCCTGGTATCTGCACTGGAGGCTGCCGGAGCCGCGGCTGTCGGCGCTGGAGCGCTACCGTGAATGGAGACCGCTGGTGCGGGCCTATCTGGCCTCGACCAGCTTCATGGACAGTCAGGTGGGCCGGTTGCTGGATGCGCTCGAAGCCAGCGGTCGCGCGTCAAACACCGTTGTGGTGTTCTGGTCCGATCATGGCTGGCATCTCGGCGAAAAGGGCATCTCGGGCAAGAACACGCTGTGGGAACGCTCGACGCGTGTGCCGTTGATCTTCGCCGGTCCCGGCATCGCCGCTGGAGGACGCTGCGGGCAGCCAGCAGAACTGTTGGACCTGTATCCCACGCTCGTCGAACTCTGCGGATTGCCGGCGAAGGGCAGTCTGGAAGGCCGCAGCCTCGTTCCGCAACTGCACAACGCCGCCTCGCCGCGACCTTGGCCGGCAATCACGACTCACAATCAGAACAACCACGCCGTCCGCACGGAGCGCTGGCGCTACATTCGTTACGCCGACGGTTCCGACGAGTTGTACGACTTGCAATCCGATCCGAACGAATGGACTAATCTCGCCGGCGACATCAAGCACGCCGACACCGTTCGTGATCTGGCTCGCTGGCTGCCGCAAGTGAACCAGCCTCCCGTCGCCGGCAGCGCCCATCGGCTGCTGGTGCGCGAGGGGGACCGCTGGATGTGGGAAGGCTCACCGATTGTGCCCGAGGAGCTGGAGCGGTGACCGCGGAGGTCGTCGAAAACACCATCGCCCGACGCACAGGCAGTCTTCCGGCGGCATGCCTGCATCTGCTGGGGCTGACGCTGCGCCGACAGATCTTCTCGCGGCAGACGCTGGTCTGCCTGGCGCTGACCACGTTGTGCGCCCTCATCGTCGTGGCCTGGTCGCACCAGCGCGCTCCCACGGCAAAGAAACTGGCCGAGCACGTGCTGATGGCCTCGTATATCGGCTTCCTGATGCCGATCTTCGCCATCAGCTACGGGGCCTCGGGCATTGGCGGCGAGCGCGAAGATCGCACGCTGATCTACCTGCTCATCGTCCCCATTCCGCGAGCCGTGCTATACCTCACGAAGGCGTTTGCGACGCTGCTCCTGGTTGCAGCCTGGACGGCAGCGTCGCTTGCCCTGTTGTGCCTGCTGGCCAGCAGCTACGGCCGCGAGCTATTCCCCATTTTTCTCGCACCGAGTCTGTTGGGCGTCACACTGTACGCCAGCCTGTTCCTGCTGTTGGGGGCGACATTCCGTCACGGCACGATCATTTCGCTAGCCTATTGGTTCTTCCTCGAAGTTCTGTTCGGCGCCATGCCGGGAATCGTAAAACGGCTTACGGTCGCGTACTACGTGAAGTGCGTCATTTACGAGAACGGCCAGGAGCTGCGCCTGACCCCCGTGGGCCGCGTCGCCCGCGAAACGTTCCTTGCCATTCCCGGCAGCACGGCCACGTGGGCAATGGCGATCGCCGCGGCCTTGCTCCTGATGCTCGGCGCAGCAGTGCTGTCCACGCGCGAATACGCGGAGCTGGGGTGAGGCAGCGCGACGAGGCTCAGGGGGAAGTAGCGATACAGATCGTTACGCGGCAATCAACGCACAAATTCGACGGTGCCTTCCTCGACCGCAATTCCAAGTCGGTAGTCGCCGAGTCGAATCCGATAGAAGCTGGAAGCTCCAGCCATTTTCTGGACGTGCTGAATTGCCTGGAGGCTGCTGGCTGCCTCCACGTCCTCGATCACGTTGCGAACGCGCCGGAGCAGTTCTTCGTCCTTGATCGCCTTGAGATCGCGCACGAAGCTCTTGCGGAAAGCCGTTTTCATTTCGCTTCCCGCAAAATTTCAAAAACCTCTTTGCGCGTCGCACGTCGCGATGTCCGTCCTTCGCGGATGGCCTCTGCCAGTGCAAAGTCCTCCAGCGCATCGATAAACACGTCGTGCAGCAGATCGCGCTGCTCATGCAGCGTCTCCGCCAGCGTTTCTTTCTACGCGAGTTTCAGGTCCTTCTGGCTCAACTGCGGCATCTGTCCGACCCTCCAATGCAGAGCATGTTCAGAAACAGTCCGTGCAGCAGCATAACCGACCTGCCCAGTCTCAACCAGAACCGAATTGCATTTGCCTCATCACCAATTCATCACGAATCGCGACACTGGAGGCCCTCTTCGGTATGCCAACCTGAGGTTGATGCCGGCGTCTCGAGTTGTGGTTCGCCCAAAACCCCGTACATGACGTATCATGCTTGCGGACTGTTCATGAGGTTCCGCCGGCGGACTCGTGCCGGCCTGCGGCATATCGGACAATCCCACATGACCCATGTCGAATTCCATGAGCGGCTGGAGGCGCTCGCCGCCTCGATTCTCGACGGCGCCGTCACATCGCTGCGCACGAACAAAGGGTGGGCAGATAAGGCGATTGCCCAGTTGCCCGACGACAAGCTCCACGTGGCCCTCGATGCGAACACGAACTGCATCGCCGTCATCATGAAGCACATGGCCGGCAACCTGCTCTCGCGGTGGACCGACTTTTTGACCGCCGACGGCGAGAAGCCGTGGCGCAACCGGGATGACGAGTTCGTCGACACGCTCACCGATCGCGCCGAGTTGCTCAGCTATTGGGAGCGTGGTTGGCAGCAGTTGTTCGACGCGCTCGGCAGCCTCGCCTCCGAGGACTTGTGTCGCACTGTCTTCATCCGCGGCGAACCGCACTCGGTGCCGCTGGCCATCCAGCGCTCGGTGGCGCATTGCGGGTATCACGTAGGACAGATCGTGCTGATCGCCCGCGTTCTCGCCGGCGAAAACTGGGAGACGATCACCATCCCCCGCGGCGGCTCCGTGGCGTTCAACCAGAACGTCTGGGGAGCGGGACATTATCGGTAACATGGTTGTACAGATCGCCGTTAGCCGCACAGTTCAAGTGTGCGGCGATGCGATCACGAGGCGACGAGCCACAGTTTCACCACGGCGGCCAGCACGGCTCCGGCGAGCGGACCCAGGACGGGAATGGGAGCATAACCCCAGTCGCTCGATCCCTTGTCGCGGATCGGCAACAGGGCATGAGCAATCCGCGGGCCGAGGTCGCGGGCGGGGTTGATGGCATAGCCCGTGGTCCCGCCCAGAGACAGCCCGATCGCGAACACGACGAGCGCGACCGGTAACGCACCGAGCGATCCCATGCCCACCTTCACCGTTTCACCGGTGCCAAGCTGGAACGATGGGTCGGCTGCGAGCAGCACGGCAAACACCAGCACAAAGGTGCCAATGACTTCGCACAGAAAATTCGTCGGCAGGTCGCGGATGTTCGGCGCCGTGCAGAAGGTGGAGCGCTTCACATCGGGATCGGCAGTAATCTCGTAGTGCGACCGGTAGAACACATACACCAGCGTCGCTCCTAGGATGCCTCCAGCCAATTGGGCTGCGATGAACGCAGGCACCCTGTCCCAGCCGAAGGAGCCGGCGACCGCAAACCCCAGCGTGACGGCTGGGTTGAGGTGCGCCCCGCTGAATTGCGCCACGCACATCACGGCAGTAAACACGGCGAGCGCCCATCCGGCCGTCACGACAATCCAGCCCGCTTTGGACCCCTTGGTCTGGTCGAGCACGACGTTGGCGACTACGCCATCGCCGAGCAGGACGATGATCGCCGTGCCGATAAGCTCTGCGACGTAGGGGTTCATGACACCGGGCCGAAGGGGAATGATCGAACGAGGCTGACAGGTGTAACTTGCCTGATGCAGGACGTCAATCATCGGGCCCAGATCGAACGAACGGGCATTCGTAGGGCGGATATCCAATCGCCCGGACGGATTGGAAATCCGTCCTATGGAAGACAGCGCGGCGACGACGTCAGTGGTTCAGAATGAACTCGTTCGAATTCAAAATGGCCCAGTACACGTCCTGGAACGCGGCAATGGGGTTGCGGCCGCCGGCGCGCTGATAGGCCGACTCGAGCGAGCGGACTTCGCCCGGCGATGGCCGGCGCGAGAGCGCGGTGAGGTACAGCACCTCGATCTTTCCCCCCAGCGTCTTGAGCGACGGCAGGTTCTTCAGCGCCTTCGTTTTCTTCGCCGCGGCCCATTCCGGCAAATCGCCCTCGTAAACCGTGCGCAGAAAGCTTCCCTTCTCCCCGCCGATCGCGCTGCGGACAAGCTCTCCGTTCATGAGCACCAGCGCCTGCGGCACGGTGCCGTTGAACGACGACGTTTCATCATTTTCATCGGTGCCAAAGGCCTGCACGAACTGCTGCAGCCACTCGCCTCGCTTCTGCTCCGACTGCTGGAAATTGCGGCCCGCCTTGTGGGCAGCCGTGGCGACGAGAAGCGAATCATACAACTGTTCGGCCGTGAACGGCTTGACCAGCACGTGTGTGAACATCGGCGTGCCCCCCGTCGCGGGGTCGTCGTCCCTGTTTGCGTCGGTCGCGCGGCTGGTGAGGTTGTACGCGTCGCTGAGCGTGATCCAGCGGATCAGCCGCTTCAGATCGTAGCCGCTCGTGCGGAATTGTCCGGCGAGATAGGCGAGCAATTCCGGATGCGACGGCGGGTTGTGCGGTCCCATATCGTCGACCGGGCGTGTGAAGCCGGTGCCCAGGAAGTGGCCCCACATTCGATTCACAATGGCCTGCGACAGGTACGGCTGGTCGTCGGAGGTGATGAGCAGCGCCAGTTGCGTGCGTGGCTGGTCGGTGGCCGTCGACGGAGACGTGCCGTCCACGAATCGCCGCAAACTCGCTTCCATTGTGCCGTTGCGCTTCTCGAAGAACACGACGGCTTCAGCCGGGCTGTCGCTGAGGGTGACGGAATTGCGGCCGTTCACGTTCTGCCGTCGCGTGCCTCGGAAGAACGCGTTCATGCTCCAGAATTGCGACTGCTTCCAGTCGTTGAACGGGTGGTTGTGGCACTGCGTGCACTGGACCTGCAGGCCGAGGAACAGCCGCGCAGTGATCGCCGTGGCTGGGACCGCGTTGTCGTTCAGATGGCTGGCCAGGAACGCCGCGGCGCCGTTCTGCTCCGAGTTGCCGGTTGCGGAAACGAGCTCGAATGTGAATTTGTCGTAGGCCAGATTGCGGGTGAACGCCCCTTTCAGCCAGCGCTCCAGGTCGTCGCGGACCCCCTGATTGCGGCGGTTGGCGCGGCCGATGAGCAGGTTGGCCCAGATGTTCGCCCAGTTCTCGGCGTAGCGCGGATCGTCGAGCAGTTTGTCGACAAAGCGAGCGCGGCGCTGGTCCGATTCATCCCCAAGCAGGTCCAACAGGTCGGCGAGCGGCGGAATCGTTCCCACCACGTCGAGCGAAACGCGCCGGGCATACTCGCCATCATCGGCGCGCGGCGACGGCTCGATCCCATTGTCTTGCCATCCCTGGGCGATGTGCCGGTTGATGACGGACACAATCTCTGCATCGGACTGGGCGAACGCGGACGGCGCCGCGGCGAAGAATCCCAGCGCGACTAACCAGCGAACGGGGCGCATCGCTCGGACTCCGGGACGGCCAGATGGGAAGGACACCATCAGCGTAGCAAACTTCCCGGCGTCAAGAAACGTGCTGTGGAATCACAGGCGTGCGGAGTGCATTTTCCGGAGGACGGATTTCCAATCCTTCCGGGCGGATAGGAAATCCGCCCTACGATCCGGAATGCTCGCCGCAACCCTCTCCTCAATTCAATACGCCCGGCGCTGCCGGGATGAGGGAATGTTCAGCGCCTTGCGGTACTTGGTGACCGTCCGGCGGGCGAGCGTGTAACCTTCCTTGCTGAGCGCCTCGACGAGAGCGTCGTCGCTCAACGGGTCGTCCTTGTTTTCCTTGTCGACGATTTCCTTGAGCTTCAACCGAATGATGTCCCAGGCCACTTCCTCTCCGGCCTCGGTGACCGTGCCGCCACCGAAGAACCGCTTCAGCGGGAACAGGCCGCGCGGGGTCTGGATCCACTTGTCGTCCACGGCACGGGAGACGGTGGTCACGTGCACGCCGACCGCCTCGGCGATCTGCTGCATTTTAAGCGGCACGATGTGCTCGGGGCCTTTGTCGAGAAACTCGGTCTGGCGGTCGACGATGGCCTGGGCCACGCGCTTGAGCGTGTTATGCCGCTGCTCAATCGATTCGATGAGCCACTTGGCCGAGTCGATTTTCCGCTTGATGAATTCGCGAGTCTTGGCGTCGGCGCCGTTGCGCAGCATTTGCTGGTAGCGCTTGCTGATCCGCAGCCGCGGGGTGAACTCATCCTCCAGCCGCACGGTGTACTTGCCGTTCTCGTCCTGGTCGAGGAACAAGTCGGGCTTCACCGCCTGCACGGGCTGGGCCTCAAACCCGGCGCCGGGAGATGGATTGAGTTTCTTCAGCTCGTCGAAGGCATCCTTGATTTGCTCCAGCGTGAAGCCGGTCTTCTTCTGAATCAGCGGCAGCCGATTTTGCGCGAGATCTTCCAGGTGGGACGTGATCAGCGTCACGAGGACGTCGCGATGAGGCGTGTCTTCCTTCACCTGCAGCAGGAACATTTCCTTCAAGTCGCGGGCGCCGACTCCCGGCGGATCGAGCCGCTGGATGATCTGCAGCGCCTCGCGCGCGTCGGCATCGGAGATCGGCTTGCCGAACACCTGCACTAGCTCCGGCAGACTGGCGGGCAGTCGACCGTTGTGGTCGAGGTTCTGGATGAGGAACTCGGCAAACTCGCGGACCTCGTAGCGGATGTCGAAGAAGCCGAGCTGCTCGAGCAGGTACTCCTGCAGCGACTGCGGCCGCTGGGCGACGTTGGAGATCACGTCGTGCTGGCGATCCCCTTCCTCGTCGACGCGGTTGCTCGACGGCTTGTTGCCCGAGGTGTAGTTGTCCTCGGGCCATTCCGATGCCATTTCGACGAGGCGCTCGAAGTCGGCCTCGTTGCTGTGTTCGGTGTCGACTACCATTTCTTTTTCGGCAATCGACTTCTCGCTGGCTTCGGCGTGGGCTTCGGCGACCTGCTCCGCGGCAGACGGGGCGGTAGGGTCCCCGGCCACAAGAACCAGGCATGGATTTTCCTCGAGTTCCTGCTCGATCTTTTCCTCCAACGCCAGCACGGGCAACTGGAGGATTTCCATCGATTGAATCATGCGCGGCGCCAGCTTCATCTGCTGGCTCATGCGCATGTGTTGGGACAGGTTCAATTGCATGGGAGATTCAGCGTTACTGGCAGCGGCCCGACTGCATCAGGGGATGTCTGGGATGGTTCTTTCGATGGTCGTAGTCGTAGCGGTTAGAACGTTTGACGACCGCGCAGGGCGTCTGCAAGCATTTCTCGATTAGCAAACTCTAGCACGCTGCCCGATGCGATCCCGCGTGCCAGGCGAGTAATTTGCACAGGCGCCTCGGCAAGCAGGTTGGAGATGTAGAGCGCCGTACCGTCTCCTTCCAAGGTGGGGTTCGTACCCATCACAAGTTCGCGAACTCCCTGCTCGCGCACGCGGCGGACAAGTTGGGGGATGGTCAAGTCGTCGGGCCCAACGCCGTTGAGGGGAGAAATCCGGCCTCCCAACACGTGGTAAGTGCCTTGATAAATCCCGGCGGCTTCCAGCGCCAGCAGATCTTTGGGCTGCTCCACCACGCACACAACCTGGTGGTCGCGCCGCGGATCACTGCAAATCTGGCAACGTTCGTCTTCCGTCAAGTTGAAACACACCGGACACGCATGGACCGCCTGCCGCACGTCGCGAATCGCATCCGACAGCGCCACGGCCTCGGCCACTTCGCAATTCAGCAAATGCTGGGCAAGACGCTCGGCTGTCTTGCGGCCGATGCCCGGCAGCGCAGCCAACCGCTCTACCAACCGGCCGACCGACGGGCCGTAGGGATGTGCTGGTGTCCCTTCCAATTTGGGCATAACCGACGATCCTTCCCCGCGAGTCTCCGCGCCCGGTCACTCGGGGACGGCATCCGTGGCCACCGTGCGACCGAGCTCTTGCATCTGCCACGCGGGGACTCCAAATACCTTTCCAACCTCACGGACCAGCGGATCCTGGGGATCCTCAATCACCGGACGTCGGGCCGGATTGACCGGCGGTGGAGCCATCGGTGCAGACACTTCGGAAGCCACGGACCGGAATCGCAGCGACCACGGCTGACCCGTGATCTCAGCGAGCGCAGCCTCAAGTCGCGAAACAACTTCCGGCTTCTCACACGCCTTGCGCCCCAAATCATAGCGGGTTGGGAAGGATATTTCCAGTTGATTTGGTCCAATAATTGCAGAAGATGCCGCTTGCCGAAGATAGGTTCCGGTAATATCGTTAAACCGAGCAATCAGGCGGGCCAAGACTTCCGATGCCGTAAACGGTTCTGCAACAGGCGCAGACGACGTCACCGGGCGTGGTGATGGTCCAGACCGCTCAACTTCCCGCTCGGGAGTTTTTTTTTCCGGCAGCGTCGCAATCCGCTCCGTCGATCGCGGCGGATTGGCGCGCGCAGCGGCAGCCGGTGCCCCGCCCCCTTTCAGTTGGGCGAGCAACTCGTCCAACCGGTCCAGGTCGCGCAGCAGCGAGATGCGGACCAGCGCCAACTCGGTGAGCGCACGCCCGAACGTCGAACGTTGCATGCGGAGCTTCGTCTCCGCCAGGATCTCCAGCGCAGCGACAATCGATTGCAGGCCCCATCGCTCCGCCTGCTGGCAAAGTTGAGGCCGCCGCTCTTCGGCGACGCTCGACAACGTGAGATCGTCCGTCCCTGCGGCGAGAACCATTAAGTCGCGAAAGTACGCGACGATCTGGTCCACGAAGGGTTCGAGTTGAACCCCTTCTTGCAGCGCCTGTTGCAGCGTCGCCAGCGCCGCATCGGGTTGCCGGTCGAGCAGCGCCTGGGCCAACGTCACGAGGCGGGCGTCCGGGGCTGTGCCGAACAGCCAATGTACGTCCGCCGCGGTGATGCGCTGCGACCCGAACGCCAGCAGTTGATCGAACAACGACTGGCTGTCGCGCATCGATCCTGCGGCGCGGCGGGCGACGAGGTCAAGCGCCGCCGGCTCGACTTCGAATCCCTCGGCCTCCGCCAACTGATGCAACCGCGTGGTGATCTCGGCCGTCGAGATCGTCCCGAAGTCGAACCGCTGGCATCGCGACAGGATCGTGTCCGGCACCTTGTTGGGTTCGGTCGTGCAGAAGATGAACTTGACGGCAGGCGGCGGCTCCTCCAGGGTTTTCAGGAGCGCGTTGAATGCCTCCTTCGTGAGCATGTGGACTTCGTCCACAATGTAGATCTTGTACTTCGAACGCATCGAGCGGACGTTGACGTTCGCCCGCAGCGCACGGATGTCGTCGATGCCGCGGTTCGAGGCACCGTCGATCTCCGAAACGTCGACGTCCTGCCCGACAGAGATGCCGCGGCAGATCTCGCAGGAGTTGCACGGGACGCCCTCGGCGGCATTCGGACAGTTGAGCGCCTTGGCGAAAATGCGGGCCATCGACGTCTTGCCCACACCGCGGGCGCCGGTGAAGAGGTAGGCATGAGCCACGCGGCCTTCGAGAATCGCGTTCCGCAGAGTGGCGGCGATGCGCTCCTGGCCAACCACTTCCGCAAACGTCTGCGGACGAAAGCGGCGCGCGAGTGCGGTGTAGGGAACGTCCATGGGGCGGGGCAATTGAGAGAGCGTTCAAGGAAGCCCAGGGATGGCGATCCCTGGATGTCGTCGACGCGACAGCGACCGATCATAACGCGCGCGTCTTCAAGTGCCCATTTGCGCGGTCTCGAAAAGAGAAGACCCAGGGATGCCATCCCTGGGCTTCTGGCAGAATCGCGCGAGAGGCTGGGAAGCTACCTCCGTCCGCACCTGAGAACCAAATGCTTAGGGCTGCTTCCGTTAGGACCTGACCCGGTTCACACGGCCTCACCGCAGAAAGAGGTAGCCTCGCAGCCCCTCGGTTGTGCGTCGTCCAGTATTCGCATCATCAGCCAGAAGTCAAGCACACGGCGACGCACACGTACGATTTGTAGGACGGATTTTCAATCCTTCCAAGTGGTGGAATGATGGATGGATTGGAAATCCGTCCTACGGTTGCTGCACGTACCACTGAAACAGCGTGCGAAAGCACGGCGTGAAGTCGTCCGGGCGCTCTGCAAGGCACTGCGCCCAGCGCTCGAGCGGCGCAAACTCACCCGATTCGATTTCGTCCGGATCGAACACCGGTGCCGCGTCCGTCACCGCTCGATACAGCGCCGAGTGCTCGTACGACGTCTCCGGTCCCGCGGGGAGCTTGCACAGAAACTCCAAGTTCGCAGTCAGGCCCAGTTCCTCGGCCAATTCGCGAACGGCAGCGGGGTGGTAATCCTCTCCGGCGTGCAAATGACCCGATGCTGACGACGTATACCGCAGCGGGTATTCGTCCTTCGTCGCCGAGCGGCGATGCACGAGCAGCTCGCCGCGGCTGTTGAACACAAAGATGTGCACGGCTCGATGCAGCAATCGCCGGGCATGCACCACGGACCGTGGTGCCTGGGCGATTACGCAATCGTGGTCATCCACCACGTCGAACATTTCTTCAGACATCGAAAGTCCTGATTCCGATTTCGTGTGTGAGTTGCCCAGCCGACTCGTTCGGTCGGGAAGCCGGAAGTGACCGGCATCCAGCCAATCGAATATGGCGGCGTTCTGTACCAAAACAATACACCGACTATTGGAGCCGGACTGTTGTGGGCGCCGGATGAAGTGACGTAACCTTTTATGTGATCTGCGAGTAAGAAAAAATCGGTTGTTTCGTATGGGTTTGGAATAATAGTTGCTGCAGGGCCCTAGAGCAGTGTAAAACCGCTGCACTGGTCGATGGATCGCCTCTGTGGAAGGAACCGGGCTCCGGCTGGGACTGCGCCCAGCAGGAGTGGTCGCTGCGCGACAGATGAAGGTGGTCGTCTGCTGACGGTAGGATGCGTCTCTTGATTCTCCACAGACAGGAGCGCGCTCC